>Ga0129333_10007240_pt1 | contig 10488 bp, 33 predicted proteins | sample CPB6_08_DNA_FD_94474 | JGI IMG/M metagenome (GOLD analysis project Ga0129333, IMG submission 94474) | Freshwater to marine salinity gradient microbial communities from Chesapeake Bay, USA - CPBay_Sum_0.6_0.8_DNA | ecosystem: Environmental > Aquatic > Marine > Coastal | place: USA: Chesapeake...
ATCAATGAATCCCCTGCGACTCTATGAAATTATCGCAGGATATGCAAAAGAAAAGAACAAGAGCGTTCTTTACATTGACATGAGGACATTTCTTTCTCTTCCAGAAGAAAAGAGAGAGGTTATCAAACAATGGTATCTTGATGAGCAAATTCCACAGGATGAACATGCTGAGATATTTGCAAATGATATGACTTTCTATGAGTTTAATACAGAAACCAAAGCAACAGATGTAGCAATGGATTGGTTCCCACCAAGCTCATACTTTGAAGATCAAGATTATTTTATTCAAGTAAAAGTAATTACACCAGGCGGTGCTATTTCTTATACAAATAAAGAGAACCCAAGACCATTGACATAAAAAAGAGGTTGAGTTAGACTACTACAGGTTAGTTAAATCTGTATGAAAGTCCCCACACAACCTGAACTGATCCATCTTCAGCTTCAAGCGATGTTGCGTGAACATAACATTCCAGACACTGAAGTGAAGTATCTGGGTGATCGTGTGTATTCTGAGGATTACAAGGCACATCCTGAGTATCATGGGCAGACAATGCCTTGGTATCTTATTGCTAATGAACATGAGGTGCCTGTATGTGATATTGCATCTGTTGATCGCGTGGACGATTGAAAAACTGTCACATGGGGTCGCAAGACCCCTTTATTATGCCCTATATTATTCTCATCAACAGCGCACCACATGACGCCAACCCTACGCCCCCACCAGCAGCGTATCCTTGACGCCCTGCTGTCTGCCTCTGTCGGTCGTGTTACCTGCCCTACGGGCGGCGGCAAGACCCTTCCTATGATCCTTGACTGTTTACGTCGCCTGCAGGAAGCAGACCGCCCTCAGACCGTTGTAGTGGTCGCTCCTCGCATCCTGCTGGCAGTTCAGTTGTATGAAGAGTTCTTTGCCGAACTGAACGGCAAGGTTGATGTTTGCACTCTTCATGTTCACAGTGGTGAGATTGAGGGCAACAGCACCACCAAGATCAACGAGATCCGTTGTCACGATGGTGTTTGCAAGGCATCTAATACTCATCAACTGATATTCACCACCTACAATTCTCTGCGTCGTATCAACGAAGCAGGTATTGATGTGGATGTTATCTACTACGATGAGGCACACAATTCTGTGCGTCGTGACTTCTACACAGAGGTTGCTGCTGCTACTCTGACTGCCAAGAACGCATACTATTTTACTGCCACTCCTAAGTATCGTGGTGGTAACATCAGTATGCACAATACCGATGTGTATGGTAAGGAACTGATCAACGTTCCTGCTCCTGAACTGATTGCTAACGGTAGCATCATTCCTCCTACCATTCAAGCTCACGTCGTTGATATTGAGCGTAACAAATCTCTGCTTGCTGCTGAGAACGACCGCGAGGTGCTGGTAGATATCGTCAGTCAACTTGATGATGCTGCTGCTCAAAAGATTCTGGTTGCTGCTCCTAACACTCGTGTGCTGTGGCGTTTGCTGTCTAGCACTAACGTGATGCAGGAGTTTGCTGAGCGTGGTTACGATGTGCTTCATATCACCAGCAAGTACGGTGCTTACATCAACAAACAGAAAGTTGGTCGTCAAGAGTTCTTTGACACTCTTGATGCTTGGGGTAAAGATCCCAATCGTAAGTTCATCATGTTCCACTATAGCATCCTGTCTGAAGGTATTAACGTGCCTGGTCTGACTCACTGCATTCTGCTGCGTAATCTCCCTGTCATTGAGATGGCACAGACTATCGGGCGAGTGATCCGACTTGACAAGGATGACGCTGCTGATATACAATCTGGTAAGATTCCTGCAGGTCAACTGCAGTTCTATCGCAAGCGTACTGGTTTCGTTACCGTGCCTGTGTTCAGCAACTACGGTCAGCAGACTGAGAAGCGCCTGCAACGTGTGGTAGACTCTATCTTCGTCAAAGGCATCGCCCCCACTGAATGATCATGTTTTCACAAAAACTCTTAAAACTATCTGTTGACCGTGCCCTTGGACATCCCACTGAAACCAGGGATGAACTTTTTGAGGAACTGTATGAGATCTACATTAACGACTCCAATAGTTCCACTCTACGTGAACACATTACAGCAGAAGTTGCTGGGTGTGATCCTATTCCTGGTAAGTTGGGTCGTGATGCAAAGCATAAGGTGACTCTGGAAGAGAAAGAAGTTAAACCTAAAAATTATACTGGTAAAGCTACCAATGGTGGTGGATGCTTCAATGATTACACCAGAGCACGTTACAACAAAGATCTCGCTGCTAATTTGCCCATCATTGCATCACTGTTTGTGAGTGGTAGACTGGCATATGCTGTTGAGTTTAAATTTGAAGATGTTGCAGCAGTATTAGATGCTCAGATTACTGAGAAGTGCGAGACTCAGAGCAATCGTTATGTTCGCTCTGCATCATGGACATATCAGGATTGGATTGATTCTTCTAATCTGACTGTACATCACCTTGATAAAGAGTTCTTACAACAGAATCAAATCAAAGGTGAATTCAAAGTTACAGGTCCATTTTACAAAAAACTCATGGCATTGTGACAGACGCGGAACTGTCCACCAGATCTTCCGCGTTGGTTCCGCATCCTGTATGATTACAAGGTAATCAAGAGAGATCCATGACCGACTTCCCCACGCTGCAGTCCAAAGACGGCACCATGACGGTCACTTTCTACCCCGTCAAGACCCCGTTTGGTGATATTTCTAAAGAGTGGTGTCTTCAGGTTCTCTCTTGGAAGGGTGTTGATCAGATCTCCAAGAAGTTTCTTAATCGTGTTGAGAAGTCTGTTGCTATCCGTGAGCGTCTGGCATATGATTATGCTGTGATTGGTGATAACACTAATCTGCCTCAACTCGGTAATCCTTTCTATGGTGCTTGCTGATGGAACTTCCCGCATCTTTTCCACATCAACCTCCTGCAGGTTATTCTTATGCTGTGCAGCAATTCAAAGCAGGATATTTGAGTATATGGATCGGTAATCATTTCCCGTTCTCATATACTCAGGATAGTCCTGTGTATTCTATCTGGGGATTCTATAGTATCAAGAAGAAAAAATACTATGCCCCCATCAATTCTAAATCTATTGGCAAAGAGGTTGACATTCAACTCACCACGCCTTATACTAGTATGCAGATTTTAAAACCACTGCGCCCCAGTGTTTTATCATTTGTCTAAATATGAAACTCAATCCCAATAACCCATACGAATTCACCATGACTGTTGAAGGACGCCCAGAAATTGATTATGATTGGAAAGCAGATTATGCGAGGCAACGTAAAAATCGTTTGACTGATGCTGTCCATGAATACTTGGATGAGGAAGAAATCAGTATTGATGATTTTTATCATGACTTACAGGATATTCTTGTAGATATGCTTGAATATCACAAAACCCTTGGAGAGAAGGCAGCGAATGCTCTGCTGCTCATCCATGGCAAGAGGGAGGAGAAAAAAGAAGAAAGTCCACGTTCATATGAGTATTCTGCTGATATTAGTCTATCAGACATCCGTAGATTTCAACAAGGACATTGATTATGACGTATTCTTGCCCCTCTGTGGTCACGGAAGTGACCTTGGATACACAACAAATTAAAGTTTTGATGGATTTGATGTGGGGTGCTCCCATTTCTGTGGTTCGTGAGAGTTGTAAGCGCCATGGCGTTGACGAGGCGGAACTGGAGGGACACTTGGCAAAGTGTCTAGGTCACGCCCTCTGCGAACTGGATTGACCCTATAATTACAAGGTAATCAACGGACACCGCTCATGTGGGACGAAATCCAAGACATGCCTGGCGAGATCTTTGACATTGATGACTGGGGTCATCCTATGGCAGAGTGCTGGCTTGATATGGAGTTGAATGATCCAGATCAAGAACTGTCACAACAACCCGCCTGACCCCTCCAATCCACCCTATACTAACTTCAGTTCAAACAAACCCATGGCAACCCGCTCCCGTATCGGCATTGAACTCAAGAATGGTTCTGTGCTCTCTGTGTATCACCATTGGGATGGTTATCCCGAATGGTTGGGTCGTATTCTCACCACTCATTACAATACTCGTGCTAAAGCTGCCGAACTGATTGATGGTGGTGATATGAGCACCTGTTGGGATGAGAACAACCAACCCGAGTATTATTCTGCTCGTGGTGAGAATTGCCCTCCTCGTCTTGATGCTGATCTGAACGAGTATCTGTGTGATGGTGAAGAGTATTGGTATCTCTTCACCAATGGTAAATGGGTATGCTATGCTGAAGATCATCGTATTCCTAGTGTAGTGAATGAGGTTCCTATCCCCACTGCTGCCCTCGCTGGTTGATCATGAAACTACGTTATTTTTTTCTTGGACTTGTAGGCATCGTTGCTTACAATATCTTTCTCGTCCAACGTGACGATAAAATGTTCAAAGCATATTACAAAGAGACTGCTAAACAAGAATACTGCAAGTCTCTGCCCCAACCACACCCCGATTGTACTGTAGAATGACCACTATGGAAGAAGTTTTGCTTGATCGTGAAATCCTGGATCAACTGGATGCCTATGATCTAGACCTTTCTGCCTACGATCCTTACCAGGATGTGCCAGTTGAAGAACTGTCACGTGAGGTCCTAGAACTGCTCTGATCTACCCTATACTGATTACATCAGCGAAAGACACCACCCCATGACCGCCACCTTCGCCCAGTTTGCTGCAGAGCAAGACGCTCGCAACACCATCCACCTCAACATCGTCAAGTATGGTCTGATGCTGTGTGATGCTCTCAAGCAGACTGCACCTGACGGTTATGGTTACGAACTCAACTCTGAGGGTCGTAAGTATCATAAAGTCTTCATGTGCATCAATGGTCGCCGTGATTCTATTCACGCATTCATTGATAAGAAGACTGGTGATGTCTATAAACCTGCATCAGTCAAAGCACCTGCTAAAGGTGTGCGTTACAACGTTCTCTCTATTTCTTCTCGTGAAGAGATGTTTGAGCGTTGTGACTGGGCGGGCGGGTATCTTTACCTGCGTTGACAAATCTCCAATCCCCTGCTAAATTACTTAAGTAGTTCACTCTTTTTTCACCATGTTCTACGTTGTCGCTAACGGTAACGCTTACGCACTTGACCACTCTAAGGATGTTCCTTACGGTGCTCCTGTAAACTTTGATGGCACGATTGACTGGGACAACGCATATGAGTTCAACTACCATAACATGGAAGAGGACGACAAAGAGTATGTTGCCCATGTCATTTATCATCTGCAACAGATTGCTCAACTTTCAGAGGAACATCAGGAGGTTTTCGTAAAATGATCTATCGTTCGTATCACACCAAGACTAAAGCACAGTCTACTGCCCCCCTGATCGTGAGTCACATCAGGGAACTCCTAGCACCCCTCCCAAACCGCTACAGTCGCGGTGAGTACACCGTTCAGGTAAATACCACTGCAGAGGCACTGTCGGACGACTGGAGGCGCTTCTGGCGCTATCAGGGACACTTCACGTTGGAGTTTGTGAAGGCACTGTGCGAATCGCTGCCCAGTGATGTAGAATTCATTAGTTACGACCACCTCAACAACACCCTTACTCTGAACAAACTATGACCACCGAAGTGCAACGCCTTTCTGCTCAACGTGACGAAATCTACGATTGGGCATGTGACCGCTTTCAACAACTGATTGCAGAAGAGCGTAATGATGATGCTCTAGCATTTGCTGATGAGTTCTTTGAGTGGTTGGATCCAGAACAAGCAGATGAAGAACCCATCCACTATTATGACGAACAAGAACTTGAGCAACTCTACGAACAATCTCATTGATAAAGAGTTGAGAGATCTCATCCTCAAATACATGGAAGCATGTAATGAGGGTGAGTATTCTTTAGCAGAAACTATCTTACAAGACATTAAAGAATACGAAAAGACATTGGAGGCAAATGATTGACGTTAAAGAAAACGAAGACGGGACGTTCACAATCTCGTGGGACAAAGACGACCCAAACGAAGCAGTCTTCAACGACTACACAGCGCAAGACTTCATCAACCTCATCCGTGACTACTGCGAAAAAATTCTCGCAGAATCTGGAGAACTTGACGACACCTTCCAGCAAGAGTTCATCCAGCACGAGCAAGAGATCAAAGAAGCCTACGAATACTTCATTGACCAAACCGCAGAGGAAGTCAACGAAGACATCAACACCGCCAAAGAGTTCATCCGCAAAGACGAAGACGACGAGCGACTCCCTCGTTTATTCTTCTGATCTGAGTTTGTTTCCATATGTGGATACATTTCCATTTCGCTTAGAAGATAAGAGCGAGAACAAAACCTGTTATTTCCAGTGTGAAAACCATGCCCGAAAATACATTGAACGATACAAACCAGAATACAAATTATACGGTTACTCTAGAGGAGCAGGGCGATGATCTTGTGTTACCGATTCCTGACGCATTGATGGATCAACTTGGTTGGGAAGACAATACTATGATAGAATGGAGCATTGAAGACGACCACATTATCGTGAGGAAAGTTGATGGCACTATCTGAATCAGTTTCCAATTCATTGCAAGAGGCATCAGCATCTCTTCGCAATGCTTTGGCATATGCTGCTAGACAAGAACGACCAATTGTTTGTACTCAGATCGCTAAAATGATCAATGATATTGAGCATATTGGTTCATTTGATGGTATCCTAGATAAACTTGAAGAACATCTTGAACAAATGAGCGAGGAGTGACATGAGCTTCTTACGTGTTAAGCACCGCTATGATATGGGGCATGATTGGTATATTCAGTTTCTGAATACTGGTCGTCATGTTCCTCAAGCATTCAAATATAAATCATTCCTTCAAGCATCAGTCAGTTGGAATGAATATGCATCATGGCCTTTTATCCAAGCAAGATCAGGTGGTGGATCAGTATTCTCATTTATGATCTGGGTGTATAAGTTTGGATTTGATATTGGTCTGATTGAGCATACCTGGGATTGGGATCGCTACAAGGATGACGATGAAAATGATCTTCAGTAGAGAAGTACCTGGCACAGCAAATAGAAAAACCAAAATGAATTGGTTTGATTACTGGATCCTACACTGTTGGATGACTGGTTGGCAGAGCATGAAACATTCATTCCAAAACTGGTCTGATTTGATGACTGGTAACTGGAAAGATTATGCGCTCATGTTCTATGATGATCCATATGAAGAATGTCGTGATTGTTTCTGGTCTTATCTTGGTGAGGATGACACACTACCAAAAGATTTTCTAGAACACTTACAAGAAATGGCAGAAGATGTGTTGTCTGGTAAAGTCAAGACTATACCGATGGAAGATGTAATGAAAGAACTTAAGGAGCTATGTGATGAAGGAACTACCGAACAAGAATGACCTGGATATTATGTGGACGGTGGCGACCAGTGGCAGTTTAGAAACTGGCACACGCCCCCACTACGGGTTCGCCCAGCTGCTGTATGATTATTTCAATGAAACAGACCGACGCTATGACCTCTATTCGCCAAAAGCAAGCATTGATCAAGAAACTTGAGAATGCTTACAACACCTGTTTTGACTGCGGTAAAAAGTATGGTGTGTATTCTGTAGGTTGTTCTTCTGTTTATACATCAACCTGTGATGTGTGTGGTGAGACCAAACCTATCACAGAGACCCGAGACTTTGCCTATTTTGTGACAGGCATTCGCAAACTCAAGATGGAGATTCTCAATGAAAAGAGTAACAGTAAGACCCAAAAGCAGCAAGGCAAAGAATCGTCTCGCTAACATGATGGACAACAATCCGATCTGTATTGTTGAACAGGACAAAGGTGATGGTATGCTATTCTTAGCATCAGAGAACCAGAAATACTTTTTCTGGGTAAATGTAAGCAACGATTGTCATTGGGAAACTGAATGGGAGGTGCTATGATTACATTTTTTGCTGCCTGGTTTGCTCTAACATTCATTGCATTAGTATTCAATTACGCTTTACATCATAACAATCCACAAGACTAATGAATTACCTTTGCTTGCTTGATGGTGTGGTAGAATATGCTGCTAATGATTGGAACACATTCAATTATTATCAGTTTGTGTATGCTGAAGAGCACCGTGATGCTAACGTTCAATATCTTACTCTAACTGATGAAGAGTATGATTCCATGTTCCCTGTTGATCCTGAAGATTTGGAGGAAGAATGAAACAGTATAACGGAGTAGTAGCATCTCTGTCTCTCAAAAAACAGATGATATCTGAAGCAATTGAGTATTACATTTATTCTATGCAAAAAGACAATTGCAACCAAGCATCTATTGATGCCTATACTTACCTTCTGATGGAGATTGAGCAGAGTGAAACCTAGATTTTATCGTATCATAGAGCAAGCAGTTGAGCAAGGTGTGCGTGATGGTTGGCGTCGTGCGTACAAACACACAGACAGTCCGCACGAAGATGCTGTCAAAAGCTACATTGAAGATGCTGTGATGTCTGCCCTGTGTGATTATTTTACATTTGATGAGAGTGAGTATTCATGAGCCTGATTGACACGCTAGAATACTTCATTGATGACCAACGTGGTCGTCTACAGGATATTGAATGGGAGATCCGTGAAGAGACAAACTATGATGATGAAGGACATGATGAACGTATGGCAGACTTCTGTGAACAATATGATGAACATGTAGAACGTCTGGAAGATCTCAAACAAATCAAATCTATCATAGAGGCACAACAATGAGCGGCGGACATTTTGGTGGATGTGGTTACGATTACTACAAGGTAGCACAATTTGCTGATGAGTTAGAAGAAGAGATTTGGAATAATGACAAAGAAGATGAGTATGGTTGGAAGCCTAACCACGAACCTGAAGTGCTTGAGTATTTGAAAGAACAACTGCCTAAGATGCGTAAGATGGCAGAGATTATGCGTCACATTGATTATCTGTATTCAGGTGATCATGGTGATGATAGTTTTATGGAGCGTGTGAAAGAGGTGGAAGCAAAGTATGAATAGAGAGGAATTCAGATCATTTGATCAATCATCTGTAGAATACTACCAAGTAGCATACAAACGTAACTTTGCCAGAGATCCACAAGAGTATTGCACACAAAAGCATGATACAATAAGAATGGCATTAGCAGCAGCTAATTTCCTTGACGCACGAGGACAATACACTATAATCTCAGTAACACCCATCTACAAAAACTACGGACAGGACTGATGACTAAAGAACAAATTGAACTGCTACGTCATCTCATCAAACAAGAGATTGATGCGGCACAAATTGATGGTATGGAGCATGGTGCCTGGGGATGGGCGGATAAGCAACTAGAAGAAGGATGGAAATGCTTTACCGATAGTTTTAATGGTTTATCGTCATTTAGCATGGGTGATAAGTGATGAATGATGATATGCCCTGGGTAGATCTCACACCAGAAGAAATCCAACAACTCCGCACTAATAAACAACAACTCACGGAATACGGCAAACAAAAGATCAAACAACTGATGATGAATCAAGAACCATACCCTGATGCGATGTTTGAAGAGGCAGAACGTCGTGAAGCAGAAAATGCCCTGATTGCTAAAGTGTCAGAAGAGGACTACCAAAAGGTGCTGGATGCGATGAATGGTGATAAAACACTGTACAATCCTGATGAATTTCTCCTGGATAACATCAAGAGCTATCACTATGAAGTGATGGATGAAGGACACCATGTATGGATGGCATTTTACCTGGAGAATGGTAACACGGGGCACTTGAATATTTTCCTCAATGATGGTAAAATCAATACACGTTACGAGGAATGGAATGGTGACTGATTATATGAGAGCTGTTGTCCTTGGTGCTGTACTTGGTATGTCATCATTGAGTTTGATTTATATGATTGGTGTTGCCATAGATACTAAAGAACCACAACAACCACAATCAAATTTTACTGTGGTTGACAAATATAAGGGTTGTGATGTGGTACAATGGTCATACAGTCCCCTTGCTGAATACAAATACTTTTTGCATTGTAAATCATGAAAATCTATGAGAGTCCAGACAAAGGACAAACAGTATATGAGCGCCCATTCCGCACACCAGTTGGACAAGTAAAGTCTAATTGGTATTATGTGTTCTGGGGTATCATGGCAGTTGCTGTTGTTGGTGGACAGATCTACGTTGGCACAGGATATCGTGAAATGGCAAGGGCATCACGTGACACTTCTATAGGTGTCACATGTGTTCCGCAATATGTGGTTGATCCATCTAAACTGAACAAGACAGGAGAATTTGAATGATCAAACAACTGCTTGCTGTATTGTTGTTGTCTGCACCTGTATATGCACAACAACAATCATATCGTCCATTCACCTATGAAACTCTCTGTGCATTAGAAACAAAACAAGATTTTCTACTTGATAGTTGTAAAGTTGTTGAAACACGAGAGAAAGGTGGTGCGCTTCGTACACGTAATATCTACTCAAATCGCTTTGGTTTGACAATCAAAGGTCGTTTTGATAAAGAGAAAGGATA
>Ga0129333_10007241_pt1 | contig 10487 bp, 6 predicted proteins | sample CPB6_08_DNA_FD_94474 | JGI IMG/M metagenome (GOLD analysis project Ga0129333, IMG submission 94474) | Freshwater to marine salinity gradient microbial communities from Chesapeake Bay, USA - CPBay_Sum_0.6_0.8_DNA | ecosystem: Environmental > Aquatic > Marine > Coastal | place: USA: Chesapeake Bay...
AGATCGGACCAGCCGAACAACTCGAGCGTGCGCTCGTACGCCGGTGTGCTGTAGAGGAAAGCGAGAAGTCGTCGATTGTGCTCGCGTCGTTCGTCGAGATCGGCGGACGACGCGCCGAGGATCCACTGCGTTCCCACCACCAATTCGACCTCTTGCGGATCGCGGCCGGCCTCGAGGGCGCCCCCGTTCAGGCCGGGGCGACACAGTTCACGTAAGTAGCGCGGGTGGCTGTTGGTCGGATGCGTCACGAAACCATCGGCGATACGACCCGCGGCTCGCACGAGTCGTTTGTTCACTCCACCCATCCAGACGCTCGGCCGCGCCACGTCGGCGGGAAGTGGGTCGGGCGTGAAATTGGGAGTGAGCAGATCCAAGTCGTAATGGGTGCTGTGGTAGTCCAACTTCTCGAGGCCGTCGAAGGCTCTCCAACACGCGCGCACCGCACCGATGTGGTCGCGAAGACGGCCTACCGGATCGTCGAACGAAGCGCCGAAACGCCGTTCGATGTGAGGCTTGATCTGGGTTCCGAGACCCAACTGGAAGCGGCCATTCGACAGGGCCGCCAGATCCCAGGCGCTGTAGGCGACGGCCATGGGACTGCGTACGAGCGCCAACGCGACACTCGTTCGAACCACCAACGACTCGGTGGCCTGCAGAGCGGCCATCGAGGCGAGGAAAGGATCGTGCACGGTCTCGGCGATGTGAAGTCCGTCGTAGCCGAGACCCTCGATCCGACGTGCGTGCGCGGCGATGTCGTTGATCGGTAGTCGCGGGTCCATGCCCGCGTAGACGCGCATCACTGGCGTCCGAATCGTCGAGCGGCCCAATCGCGGGCACGGCGATTCTCGAACGCGAAAGCCTCGTCGGTGTCACCGAAGGCGCGCACTTCGTCGTACAACGCCCGCACCTCGGCGGTGGCCTCGGCGTGCGTGGTGGCGATCGCCTCTCCGATGGCGATGGCCCGGGTCAACAGTTCGTCGTGCGGGACGACTTCGACGACGAGTCCCCAGTCGAGGGCGGTTCGTGCGTCGACGAATTCTCCGGTGAGGCTCATGTAGCGCGCACGAGCCGGGCCGATGAGTCGTGGGAGTACGACGGTGAGACCCCATCCCGGCACCATGCCGACCTTGGTGTGAGTGTCGGCGAAGCGAGCGCGATCGGACGCGATCAGGAAGTCGCACGCGAGAGCGATCTCGAATCCGCCGGTCACCGCTGCACCGTTGATGGCTCCGATCACCGGTACGCGGGTGGGAGGCAGCGCCGTCCAATAACCAGGATGCGGGTTCTCGCCCTTCTTCTCGCCGCCGTCGACGTCGCGTCGATCGAAGCCGGCGCAGAACGCCGGATCGGCTCCCGTGAGAACGATCGCGCGAACGCCCGGGTCGGCGTCGGCTTCTCGAATCGCGCTCGGAAACGTTGCATTGAGTCGGGCGTCGAGGGCGTTACGAGCCGCCGGTCGATTGAGGGTCACGACGGCGACCGCTCCGTGACGTTCGGTGATGACGACGGGGTCCGCCGATCCCGACGAGGTGGGCGAGTCGTTCACGATCTGACAGAGTGTCAGATGGACCGGGTCGAATCCAGACCCGGCGAGGAGGCGAGACGTGAAGTTCTGGTGCGCGACGGCGTTCATGAAGACCAAACAGCTCGTTCACATCGCGCAATTGCTCGACGAGGCCGGTTACCACGGCCTCATGGTCAGTGATCACCTCGTGTATCCCAAGAATCTTCAGTCGAAGTATCCGTACTCCCCGCATCCCGACGGACGACCGATCTGGGACCCCGAGACAGCGTGGCCCGATCCGTGGGTGCTCATCGGCGCCATGACGAGTGTGACCAAGCAACTCAACTTCACGACCAACATCTACGTGGCCGGACACCGTCCGCTCCTGCAGTTGGCCAAGGAGATCTCGACGGCCGCTGTGCTGTCCGACGGTCGAGTGGCTCTCGGCGCGGGCGCCGGATGGATGAAAGAGGAGTTCGATCTGCAAGGTCAGGACTTCTCGAATCGCGGCAAGAGACTCACCGAGATGATCGAGGCGTTGCGCGCGCTGTGGTCCGAAGGATGGGTGGAATTCCACGGTGAGTACTACGACGTTCCGTTGGTGACCATGGAGCCGACACCGCCCACGCCGATTCCGATCTACGTGGGCGGACACACCGACGCGGCGCTACGTCGCGCCGCGAAAGTGGGCGACGGATGGATCGGTAATGCCTACCCGTGGGACGAGGCCGCCGGTCACATCACGAAACTGAAGGGCTTCTTGCGCGAATACGGGCGCGAGAACGACGACTTCGAGATCATCTGTGGTCTCTACGCGATGCCGAGCGCCGATCTGTACAAGCGAGCCGAAGAAGAACTCGGCATGACCGGCACGTTGTGCATGCCGTGGGCGCTCGGTAATCCGTCGGTCGGCGATCACGCCGGACTGACCGAGATGTCGGCCGCCTACAAGCCCTTCATCGACGACTTCGCCGTCAACGTCGTGTCGAAGTGTCAGTGACCTCGACTCAGCCGGGCCACACGATCGACTGCATCTCGGTGTAGCAGAGCAGTCCGAAGTCGCCACCGTCGCGGCCCACGCCGCTCATCTTGAATCCGCCGAACGGCGCCTCGTGATTGCGCTGCGCGGTGTTGATCCCCACGTTGCCGCTGCGGAGCTGTCGGGCCAGGCGATAGGCGCGGTCCGAATCCTGCGAGAACACGTAGTCGTAGAGACCGAATTCGGTTCCTTTGGCGATGGCGAGTCCTTCTTCTTCGTCGTCGAACGGCACGACCACGACGACCGGTCCGAAGATCTCCTCCTTGACCGGGGTCATGTCGGGCCGACAGCCGGCGAGAAGTGTGGGGGCCACGTAGTAACCACGTTCCATGTGCGCGGGACGACGACCGTCGACGACGATCTCGGCTCCTTCGGACGCGCCGGCGGCGATGTACGACTCGATTCGGTCGCGCTGCACGGACGAAATGACCGGACCGACGAGAGTGTCGAGCTCGGTCGGAGCACCGACTTTCAGATGCGGTGCGACGTTCGCCAACGCCGACACCAGTTCGTCGTAACGCGAACGGTGCACGATGGCGCGGGTGGGCGCGGTGCAGATCTGACCACTGTGGAAGGCCCAGACGCTCTGGATGGCGCCGACCGCTTTGGCGACATCGGCATCGTCCATCACGAGAGCGGCACCTTTGCCGCCCAGTTCGAGAAGTTGACGCTTCATGCTCGAGGCGCCGGCCTGCATGATGCGCACTCCCACGGCGGTCGAACCGGTGAACGACACCATGTCGACGTCGGGTGATGTGGTGAGCGCAGCTGCCGGTTCGGGCTTCGACGACGTGACGATGTTGATGACGCCGGGTGGGAAACCGACTTCGTGCATGATCTCGGCGAGTTCGATCACGGCGAGCGGATCCTGGGGAGCCGGCTTCATGACCACGGTGCAACCGACGGCGAGCGCGGGAGCGATCTTGCCGGCCATGTTGACGACCGGGAAGTTGTAGGGCGAGATGCACGCCACCACACCGACCGGTTGGCGCTGGACGACACCACCGATGAGTCCGCCCGGTGCGAGCGGCGTGGCCTGCATCGGAGACGGCGGAAGCGGAATGTCGAGACTGCGGGCCGCACTGCGGGCGTAACGCTCGAAGCGTTCGATGGCGACCGGGACCTGCATCCTCGAACCGACCTGCGCAGTCGCGCCGGTCTCGCTGATGATGAGCGGGACGAGATCGGGCTGTCGCTCACGGAGACGATCGGCCACCGCCTGGAGGAGGCGGGCCCTCTCGGCCGGGGGAGTACGCCACCACTTCGGGAAGGCTCGTTGGGCGGCGCGGGCGGCGTCGTTCGCCTGCTGCACCGATGCTTCGGGGGCGTATCCCACGATCTCTTCGGTGGCCGGATTCACCACGGCGGACGTGCCCTCGGCGCCATCCACCCACTGGCCGTCGATCAGCATTCGATAGCGCTTGTTCTCTGATGCGGTCATGGTCGTGCCCCCTGGATCGGTCCGTCGCCCAGGCTACAATCTGACGAGTCGTCAGATTTCATCGTCGCCCGTCCGCCCGACGGTCGGCGGACCTGGGAAGCGGAGACTGCCATGCTCGACATCCTCATTCGCGGTGGACACGTCATCGACGGGACCGGAGCGCCGGCGCGACGTGCCGACATCGGTGTGAAGAACGGGCGCATCGTCGCCATCGGGTCGATCGACGAAGCGGCGGCCGAAGTGATCGAGGCCGATGGGCTCATGGTGACCCCCGGCTTCATCGATCCGCACACGCATTACGACGCGCAGCTCTTGTGGGATCCGACGGCGAGTCCGTCGAGCGTTCACGGTGTGACCACCGTGATCGGCGGGAACTGTGGCTTCACCCTCGCGCCGTTGTTGCCCGGCGACGCCGACTATCTCCGCAAGATGATGTCGAAGGTCGAGGGGATGCCCCTCGCCGCTCTCGAGAACGGAACCGATTGGTCGTGGGAGACCTTCGCCGACTACCTCGGTCGACTCGAGGGTCGCGTGGCCGTCAACGCCGGCTTCCTCGTGGGTCACTGCGCCATTCGTCGTTACGTGATGGGGGCCGAAGCGGTCGGAGGCGAGGCCTCGGCCGAACACATCGGTGAGATGCGACAGGAACTCGCCCGGGCTTTCGAAGCCGGTGCGCTCGGATTCTCGTTCACCAACAGCACGTCGCACAGTGACGGTGACGGCGAGCCGGTTGCGAGCCGTTGGGCGACACACGACGAGCTCATCGCGTTGTGCGAAGAGACCGGCCAGCACGAAGGAACCACCCTCGAAGGGATCGTGCCGGGTTGCCTCGATCGTTTCGCCGACGACGAGATCGAACTGCTCGGACGCATGAGCGCGGCGGCCAATCGTCCGATGAACTGGAACGTGCTCACGGTCGACTCGCGTGAACCCGATCGCGTGCCGCGCCAGATCTCGGCGTTCGATCGCGCCGCGCAACTCGGCGGCAAGGTCGTGGCGCTCACGATGCCGGTTCAGGTTCCGATGAACATGAGTTTCCTGAACTTCTGCGGACTCTGGTTGCTCCCCGGCTGGCAGCAGATCCTCGGCGTGCCGGTGCCGGCCCGCATCGAGCGCCTGCGCGACGCCGACACGCGCCTGTCGCTCCTCGAGAAGAGTCAGTCACCCGAGGCCGGCGTGTTCCGCCGTCTCGCCGATTGGGGCGAATACGTCATCGGTGACACTTACTCCGAGGCCAATCGTGGACTGTCGGGTCGAGTGGTTCGTGAGATCGCCGCCGAGCGAGGAACCAGCAACTTCGGCACGCTGCTCGACATCGTGATCGCCGACGACCTGCGAACCATCCTGTGGCCGATCCCGCAGGACAACGACGACGAGTCGTGGCGTATGCGCGCCGAATTGTGGCAGGACCCGCGGGCGATCATCGGAGGCTCCGACGCCGGGGCGCACCTCGACCGCATGTGTGGGGCGCCGTATCCGACGCGGTGGATCGCCGACTGCCTGCGTGGTCGCAAGTTGGTGTCGGTCGAGCACGCCGTGCGCATGATGACGAGTGCGCCGGCCAAGTTGTTCGGTCTCGTCGACCGCGGCGAGATCCGTGAGGGTGCTCACGCCGATCTGGTGGTGTTCGATCCGACGACGATCGGTTCGGAGGACGCTCGATTGGTGACCGACCTGCCTGGCGATTCGTCGCGACTCACGGCCGGATCGTTCGGTGTGAAAAAAGTGCTGGTGAACGGAACGGTGATCGTGGAAGACGGTGTGGCGAATGGACGCACACCGGGAACGGTGCTGAAGTCCGGCCGCGACACCTACACCGTCACCGCCCACTAACCCTTACTTTTCGCCCACTCTGTTGCGCAGATTCACCCAGGGTGAATCTGCGCAACAGAGTGGGCGCTTTTTGAGGGCTGGCGTTCCCACATTGGGGGCATGTCAAGGCGAATTGCGAATCTGATTGCAGCAGCCGAGGGTAAGAACGGCCTGTTGCTTCTGGAGGATTTCAACCGACTCGGGATAGGCGGCTCGGCCCGCCACAAACTGATCGCCGACGGAGTGATTCGACCGATCCATAGAGGGACCGTCTTCGCGCTTGGAGAAGCACCCCTCGACATCGGTGCAGAAATAGCGGCGGCGTGTTGGGCGGTTCCGAACTCGTGGGCTTCAGGAAGCACAGCAGCTGAATTCTGGGGAATCAGGAGAATTCCGCGCGGAAGACTCGAACTATCGACCCACTCGGATCGAACGCCTCGAATGAGTGGTGTGCGAATCCGGCGAACGAATTTCCTCGATCTGGATCTGTTCCATCCGATTTCGGGCGGGGTTGTCAGTTCTCCTCGACAAACGCTTTTCGAAATCGCCTTCGAGACCGACGATCGGACGTTGGCATCGGCTTATGAGGACTGCCTGAACAAAGGCTTGGTCTCGGTGGAGTCGGTTCGGGAATTCGGCAGTCGCGTCATCAAGATGGGTCGCGCGGGTTCAGCGCGTTTCCGACGCGTCATTCTCGGTCGTCCGGATGATCTTCCGGTGGCGATGAGTCACCCCGAGCTGGTCCTGGCCACTGCTCTGGAAAGCCATGATCATCGATGGAAGCGTCAGTGGGGACTCCATCTTCCAGGGGGTTCGAACATTCGCATCGATATGGCTCGACCAGACATTCGCCTGGGAGTCGAGGTGGATGGTGCCCATCATGACTCCGAGCTTGGCGTGTGGGGCGACAAACACCGCGACCTCTTGGCGGCGAGGGTCGGATGGCAGATCGTTCGTGTCACTGCAAACGATGTCGACGAGGATTTGCGAACCGTCACGCGGCAGGTTTTGGACATCGCCGATGTGCGCGAGCGGCAGTTCCGCGTTGAGTGATATCTGCCCACTCTGTTGCGCAGATTCACCCAGGGTGAATCTGCGCAACAGAGTGGGCGAAAAGGTTGGGGGGGGATAGCGAAGGGGGTGGGAGTGGGGTCGGAGCTCTCGCCCCTTCCCGCACCCCCACCCCCTACACGAGTGGCTGAATGCCTACGTCAGTTTGTGGTGCTGGGGATCAGCGGATGGCGACCCAGTCGCTGACCACGACACCACAGGCGATCGGAGCCGCACAGCCGTTGTACAGGCCGTTGGCATCCGGGGCCGTGGTGGCGTCCGCACCCGTGATCTTCACCGTGTGAACCGCGTTGGCGGCGTACGGCTTGTCGGGAGCGAAGAGTCCGGTTCCACCACCGGCGAGAGCCAAGGGCACCTCACCGAGGTTGAGCACGGCTTCCACGAACGACGCACGAGTCGGGTTCACGCCAGCTGCCGACAGACCCAGATTGAGAATGTTCATGAGAGCACATTCCTGCGGGGTGTAGTCGGAGATGAGCAGCGTGCCGTTGACATCGGTGATCTTCTGACCAGCGGGCACACCCGGGTTCGACTTGCCGCCGTAGTACGCCTCGAAGTTCTCGTCGAAGTTGGCGCGGCACTGGGCCTCGAACTCGGTGTCGGGACGAATCGACGTTCCATCGGTCGAGTGGTCGTACGCCGTGATGCACTCGCTGCCGTAAGCAGCGGCCGGTGCACGGCTCAGACCGAAGGCCGAACAACCCGACGACGAGGTGTCGAGAAGATTGAAGGTCAGACCTGCCGCGGCAGCGGCGTTCCAGAAGCCCTGGCTCTCGGTGAACGGCGTGTTCACGAGAACGTGGACGGCACCATCGGCCTGGAAGTTGCCGACAGCTGCGGCGCCTTCTTCGTTGATGGCGGCGTTGTCACCGGACTGCGAGTTGAGCTCGATGTAGGAGACCGTGTAACCGGCCTCCTCGAGAACCGCCTTGGCGGACTGACCGGCGGCGCTCAGGGCCGGGGAGTTGTTGGCCAACACGCCGACGACCGAACCGGGGGCGGCGTCGGTCGACTCGATCCAAGCCTTGGCGCCAGCGGCGGCCACGGCCTCCGACGGCGGGGCGAGACCGATGGCGAGACCGGTGTCGAACTCGGCCTGGCTCATGACGTCGCCGTACATGATCACCACGCCGGCATCGAAGAGACACTTACGAGCGATCGACGAGAGACCGGTTCCGTTCATGACCATGAACAATTCGTTGTCGATGGTCGCCGCGGCGCAGAGAGCGTCGAAGGTCGACTGGTCGAGCGGGTTCCAAACGAGTTGCACGAGTTCGATCTGACGACCGTTGATGCCACCGGCCTCGTTGATGTCGTCCACGAAAACCTTGTAGCGGTCGAAGAGGTGCTCGGTCGTGAGCGTGTCGGGGATCGAGATACCGGCGGCACGCACGGCCTCGAGGTCGGAGACGGCGACGCCGATCTTGATGGTGGTTTCGGTGATGCCGACATCGGACGCCGTCAACTCCTCGGCCGGAGCCTCAGTGTCGGCCGGAGCCTCGGACGCCGCCGGAGCCTCGGAGGCTGCGGGGGCCTCGGTGGCCGGAGCATCACTGCTGTCGTCGCCACCACAGGCAGCGAGGATCAGCGAAGCGCTGGCCAATGCGGCCCACGCCAAACGGGACTTGGATTTCATGCACTCCCCCTCGGAGATGATTCGGAATATTCCTGGCGGTCCGAGTCGGGTGACTCGGCCGGTCGGTGGGAGACGGTAGCACGATTTCTGACACCTCGTCAGATTTCATGCCGGAGCGACTAATGTGCCTCCGAAAGGGGGGAAGGAATGCAGGGGACCGAGGGGACTCAGAACGCGCCTGGTCGCTCGTCGGCCGCCGCTTTGGCCAGCTCGATCGTGGTCGACGAAGAGGCCAAGTGGGCGTCCAGCGATACCGAGATCGACGAGGCCTTGCCCACGATCGAGGCGATGTCGCTGCGCGATGGCCTGCGCAAGGGCGGCTCGGGAATCGCCGTCGTGCTCCTACTCTTCACGATCTTCGAAGAGTTCGACCGGGTGGCCATGCAGGTGCTCGGTCCCGACATCCAGGATTCGCTCGGTGTGTCCGACACCTTGTTGCTCGGCTTGCAGAGTTTCGCCGGAGTGGTTCTGGTGTTGGCCACCCTTCCCTTCGCCTGGCTTGCCGACCGCAAGCGGCGCGTACGTGTGCTTTCCGGTGCGTCCACGTTGTGGTTGGCCTTCGTGGCGCTCACGGGTTCGGTCGTCAACTCGTTCCAGATGGGACTCTCTCGCGCCGGCACCGGATTCGGCGCATCGGCACGTATCCCGATCGGGCCCTCTCTCGTGGCCGACCGGTATCCGCTCGCAGTACGCACGCGCATCTTCGCCATCGAGGCTCTCGGGCGTCCGATCGGTCAGGTTCTCGGACCGCTCTTCGCTGCATTGATCATCGTTCTCGCCGGCGATGACGGCGGCGACTGGCGACTCGTTTTCTTCGCCATCTTGATCCCGTCGGGTCTCACCGTTCTGTGGTCGTACTCGCTGAAGGAACCCGATCGCGGTCAGCAAGAACAAGAAGCGGTCCTCGGCGCTCCGGTGGTCGTCGCCGAACCCGAACCGCCGGTGCGACTCAGTGCGGCGTTCCAGCGTCTCAAGAAAGTGCGCACCTTCTATTACCTCGTGGTCGGAATCGGCGTGCTCGGTTTCGCACTCGTCGCAGTACCGGGTGCGTTCAACCTTCTGCTCGAGGATGCCTACGGTTACGACGCGACCGAGCGCGGTCTGATCGGTGCGATCACGTGGTCGGGTGCTCTGATCGCGATTCCGATCACCGGTCGAGTGGGGGAGCGGATCTTCCGCAAGAGCCCGCCGTCGGCCCTGCGCCTCATGGGTTTCTTCATCCTTGCGTACGGACTCTTCGTCACGATCGGTCTGCGCTTCGAGAGCGCTCCGGTGATGATCACCTTCGTCACGCTTGGCTACGCGTTCCAGGGTGCAGCTTTCACCCAGATGGGCCCGGCCGTCTCGGCGATCATTCCGTACCAGATGCGTTCACAGGCCTTCGCCATGGTCGGCGTGTACATCTTCTTGATGGGTGGCTTCTTCGGCGGCCTACTCGCCGGCGCCCTCTCCGATGCACACGGTGAACGGACGGCTCTCACCGCAGTCGTGCCCCCGGCCGCGCTGCTCGGTGGTGTGCTGATCGTGTACGGCAGCCGCTACATGCGTCGCGACATCGCGCTCACGGTCTCCGAGTTGCGCGAACAACAGGAGGAGCGCGCTCGCTTGGCGGCCAATCCCGACGACGTTCCGGTTCTCCAGGTGCGCAACGTCGATGTGAGCTACGGCAACTTGCAGGTTCTCTTCGACGTCGGATTCGAAGTGCGACGCGGCGAAGTTCTCGCATTGCTCGGCACCAACGGCGCCGGCAAGTCGACGATCTTGAAGGCGATCTCCGGATTGAAGATGCCCGACCGCGGAGTGATCCGCATGAACGGTCGCACGATCTCGCTCGTCGATCCGCAGTACCGCGCGTCGATGGGCCTCGTGCTCGTACCAGGTGGTGAGGCGGTCTTCCCGTCGATGTCGGTGGCCGAGAACCTCGCGCTCTGGAGCCGACAGATCGAGGACCCCAGTCGTCGTAAGGAACGACTCGCCGTGGTCG
>Ga0129333_10007242_pt1 | contig 10487 bp, 6 predicted proteins | sample CPB6_08_DNA_FD_94474 | JGI IMG/M metagenome (GOLD analysis project Ga0129333, IMG submission 94474) | Freshwater to marine salinity gradient microbial communities from Chesapeake Bay, USA - CPBay_Sum_0.6_0.8_DNA | ecosystem: Environmental > Aquatic > Marine > Coastal | place: USA: Chesapeake Bay...
AAAATCAAGGCACCTGAAGGGATTGGCATGCCTGAGAAATATAATTTATCTTCAAAACCTGCCAATTGCACATTGAATCTTGCCAATCTATACACTCCAGCCAAAGCAGAAAGTGACGCAATCAATACGCCAATAGGCCCCATAACATTCAAGACAGTTGAATACAGAAGGAAAGATGGAGCCACACCAAATGAAACTGCATCACACAATGAATCCAATTCAACTCCAAGTTCGCTAGTGGAGCGAGTCAATCTTGCCATAGTTCCATCTAAAACATCAAACATACCTGCAAACAAAATAAACATGCCTGCTCTTTGAAGATCACCTTCAGAAATAGCAACAATTGCAGAAAATCCTGAAAACAAGTTTGCAAGCGTAAAAAGATTGGGTATGATTGATCGCGTAATTCTCATTGATTGAAGGTCTTATTCAATAGTAGTATTGGGCAAATATGGGAGAATTTCTATCAAATATTGTATTGCATGTTCAAGTTCTTCTTTGGAGCCATTGTTTTCGATCAAAAAATCGCAATGTTCTTTCAGAATTTCATCACTCACTTGCGACTTTATTCTTCCTTCAATTTGAGACTTTGTCATACCTCTGTCTTTTATGAGACGCTCATATCTCAATTCCGGGGTGGTAATAACCCCAATCACATAATCAAATCCATCCTCTAAATTAGACTCAAAGAGCAATGCTATATCAATGATAACAACATCATTCAAATCAGCCAATTCACCTGCTTTGGTAAATACATGGTCCAATAATGCAGGATGAACTATTGAGTTCAAATCCAATAAAGATTTGTTATTGTTATCTTCAAAAACTAATGAAGCTAGATAATCAGTATGGATAGTACCTTCTTTGGTATATGTAGATTCACCAAATCTTTGAATCAAGCGTTCTTTCACCAGCGGATCATGTTCCATGATGAAACGTGCTTCTACATCGGCATTAATCACCGGAAATCCTGCATCTTCAAAGACTTGAGCAACTGTTGATTTCCCTGAACCTATTCCACCGGTCAGTCCAATGAGAAGCGGCTCGCCTTCGATTTCCTCATTTTGCTGATCTATCTGACCTGAATTCTGCATGTATAAACAAACTTGGTGGACAAAAGAAGGAATTTTGAACTTGATGTGACTGTTAAGAACATTGGTTAATCTACGGAATTTCGCTAATTTGCCATTATTCCATCACCTAAGATATTACACACCGCTTCTAGGAGTACAGTAGATGAAAGTTGACGTCGTGATGCCAAAAATGGGCGAGTCCATTCAGGAAGGCAAAATTTTACGCTGGTTGAAGAAACCCGGCGATAAAGTCGAACGCGACGAGATCCTCTTGGAAATTTCCACGGATAAGGTAGATACCGAGGTACCTTCACCTTCTGCCGGCATATTGACAGCGATCTTGGCTCAAGAAAATGATACAGTTGAAGTAGGAACAATCATCGCGGAATTAAATACTGATGCACAAGCATCTGTTGCAGCTCCCGCCCCGGCTCCGGCACCTGTTGCTGCACCCGTCCCGGCTCCTGTTGCAGCTCCCGCTCCGGTTCCTGTTGCAGCTTCGGCTTCAACCGGAACTCAAACAGATGTCGTGATGCCTAAAATGGGAGAATCAATTCAGGAAGGTAAAATTCTCCGTTGGTTAAAGAAACCCGGTGATACAGTAGAACGTGATGAGATTCTACTGGAAATTTCAACAGATAAAGTTGATACCGAAGTGCCTTCACCAGTTGCAGGTACACTCACTGAACTATTTGCAGCCGAAGGTGACACTGTAGAAGTGGGTGCGGTTATTGCACGATTAGGTTCTGCCGGTGCTGCTGTTCAAAGCAGTCCTGCGCCAGCACCTCCATCACAACCTGCACCTGTTCAAGCTGCTCCTGCTCAACCTATGCCAATTCAAGTGGCGCCGGTTCATAGCGAACAATCTGCACCAATAACTTCCATACCCAGAACCAGTGGATCACGATTTTATTCCCCACTTGTTCGTACAATAGCTGAATCTGAAGGAATATCACTTCAGGAATTGGACGCAATTTCAGGGTCTGGCTTGGAAGGAAGAGTCACAAAGAATGATATTCTGTCTTACTTGAGCAAGAGAGGTACCGGTTCCACTCAGGCCACAATTCAAAGTATACCAGCACCGGTTCCGGTTGTTTCAGCAACTCCTGCACCTGCGCCTGCACCTGCTCCAGTACAAACATATGTTGCAAAACCTGCCGATTCGACAACGCTTGCACAATGGGGTCAGGATGTTGAAGTCATTCCTATGGATCGCGTTCGTCAAATCATTGCCGATCACATGGTTCGCTCGAAGCAGACATCGCCTCATGTTACAAGTGTAGGCGAAGCCGATGTGACGCAACTCGTCAATTTCAGAGAAAGACATAAAACAGCATTTGAGCAAAGAGAAGGATTTAAACTTACATTAACTCCATTCTTTGCAAAAGCAATCGTTGATGCGGTAAAGCAATTCCCTCTTGTAAATGTGAGTGTTGATGGTAGCAATATCATTCGTCATAAAAAAATCAATTTGAGTTTTGCGACTGTATTGAATGATGGCAATTTGATTGTACCTGTCATTAAGAATAGCGACATGATGAATCTTGGTGGCATAAGCAGATCGATCAATGATTTGGCCCAAAGAGCACGTGGTAAGAAGTTATCTCCTGATGAAATTTCCGGTGGAACAATATCCATGACCAATATGGGTGCATGGGGAAGTCTTTTTGGTACGCCTGTCATCAATCAGCCACAAACAGCAATTATTGGTATTTACGCTGTACAGAAAAGACCGGTTGTTCGTGAAGTTAATGGAGAAGATCTTATTGCAATCAGACAAATGATGTATGTCTCCATTACATATGATCACAGAGTTATTGACGGAGTTCTTGCATCATCCTGCCTAAGAGCAATCGTGCAAAACTTAGAAAAAATGAATGAATCAACCATCGAGTTGTAATTGATTCTTAAATCTATCATATCGATTCTAACCACATTAGCCCTAATCACTCAGATTGGGGCTTTTGTAGTTCATGCCCATCCTATACTGCATGAAGATCATGAAATCAGCATAACAAGTGAACAATCAAAGTATTCACATCATTGTGATATTTGCGATGCAGTTCTAAAGATTGCTGTTGATTCATTTGATGTGATTACATTCATCAATTCCTCAAGTTTAGTTCCCTATTACTGCCTACCCACTCTATCTTTTACATCTACTTCATTAGAAAAAGCTTCCTCTCGAGCACCACCCTTAGCATAAGCATAAGTCAACTTATTTTCTCATTGAGGAGCAATACCATGTATTTCAATATTTTCGGTATTGTGTTTTCTTTGTTGCTTATCAATTTCTCTCTGCCAACTATTGTGCTAGCACAGAGCAGGGTATTGCACATTAACACAATACAACTTCAACAACATAGTAAAAAACCACTGTCATCAGTTAGAATTACCAATGGCATGACTGGCGTGATGACTGATAAGTCAGGTCATGCAGATTTTCGTATTTCCAATACTGAACAAACTATCACCTTTTCAAAACCTGGTTATGTTTCAGGAAGTATTCTAATTCCTGGATCGAATTCTGATACAACAATTACATTAATTCTTCAACAATCCGAATTCAAAGGAAATGCTGTTCATATAACAGGAGATAGAAATTCAATCTACGGAGTAGGATCACAGGAGGTCAATATCATCAATAGCGAAGAACTCGATAAACATCGAGGGCAAACTTTGGGTGAGACATTGAAACGGGTGACCGGACTACATACACTTCAAACAGGACCAAGCATATCCAAACCAATACTTCGAGGAATGCATAGTCAAAGATTACTTATCAGCAATGCCGGGATTGCACAGGAAGGACAACAATGGGGTTCAGAACATGCACCGGAGATCGACGCATTTTCAATTGGTTCAGTTGAAATCTTGAAAGGCGCAGCTGGAGTGGAATATGGACCCGGTGCAATGGGAGGGATGATTCGAATTATTCCACCTCAAATCCCTGACACTTCGCACCTTTCAGCCTCTGTAACTATCCAAGGACAAAGCAATAACTGGCAAGGAGCTATTTCTCCTTCTTTGTCATGGGCTCACAAACAAGACAATGGCAATACATTTGGCATTCGTGGACAGATATCCGGGAAGCAAGCGGGTAATGCAAGAACGGCTGATTATGTCTTGGGGAATACAGGCTTTACCGAACTTAATGGTCAATTACAGGGTATGTACTCTCTATCATCCGGGGGAAAGATAACGTTAACATCAAGTATATTCGACACAGAATTAGGAATATTCAAAGGAAGTCATATTTCCAATGCTTCCGATTTATTGCGGGCGATTGAACGAGGTCATCCATTTGAAGAATATGATTTCACCTATGATATCGATTTCCCAAAACAACAAATTCAGCATCGCCTCTTAAGCATACAAGGAATAATCCCTCTTGAAGGCATAGGATTACTCGAAGCCACTTATGGTTGGCAGAGAAATGACCGTGCAGAATTCGATGCACATAATCTTCGAGTACCCAAAGATTCAATTCAAGCATTGGAACAATTGCTGATCAAACCGGCAATGAGACTATTGCTTGAAACATATTCGGGTGACATAAAATTGAAGGATATTCAATTGTATGAACACATCAATATGACATTTGGAATCGCAACACAATTTCAACAAAACAAAAGAATGGGAAAAGTTGTGTTGATACCCGATTATTTTATGTCTGCAATTGGAACGTATGCTATCGCAAATGCAGTCTATGATGATGTAATCATAAGTGGTGGCATAAGATATGACACTAGACAAATTTCCATCGACAAATTTTCATCGCCAACTCGACTCATCAATGATTCAGTATTGCATTTTTCGGGTATATCAATGGGAGGCGGATTCATGTGGCAATTACAGGATGAATGGAGAATGTCTCTAAATCTTGGTCAAACTTGGCGTCCTCCACAAGTAAACGAATTATACTCCTATGACATTCATCACGGTACTGCGCAATTTGAAATTGGAAAAAGGGATTTGTCACCTGAGCAATCTCGTACAGTTGATATGGCATTGATCTATGATTCTGAGGATGTTTCTTTTGATATTTCACTGTTTCACAATCAATTCGATGGATTCATTCTTCTTCAACCGGATAGAACAAGACCAACCGTAACTGTTAGAGGTAGTTTCCCAACATTTCGATATGATCAAGTACAAGCAAAAATGTACGGAACAGAGATTCAAGGTGATTATACATTCGATGATTGGTTGACATTTTCACTGCAGGGATCATTACTGCGGGGCGACAATCTATCTTCAGGAAATCCCCTTTTTCTCATACCTGCAGATAGAGCAAGTGCCGCAATTCATGCACACAGAGAAAATGTTCTCAATATCTTTGGTGATGCATACATTGAATTAAGAGGTACGCATGTTAGATGGCAGGATAGATTCGATCCCAATCTAGATTATGCCAATCCACCCGCTAGTTATTCACTCTTTGACATAAATCTTGGAGGAACATTATTGCATGGCCCACTCAGCGGCTTGGCAATGAATGTATCATTTCAAAATATAGCTAACACCGCATATCGAGATTATTTATCCAGATATAGATACTTCGCACTAGACACAGGTTTTAATTGTATCATACGATGCATAATCCCTATTCACTAATTGCATGGAAACATATATGAAAACAACTCTCTTTGCACTTTGCATTTCCCTTCTTGTAATATCTTGTGGACTAACAGACCACAATCACGATCAAGATAATGATCATGATTATGCAACAACCATCATTATGACTTTGATCAATGAAAATAATTCAGCAGACACGGTTTCAGCATTGTGGAAGGATTTGGATGGTCCAGGAGGTGCAATGCCAAGCATAATTGACACTATCAAACTAAAAGCAAACACATCATATCTTGGTACAATTCAGTTATTCAATGAATCAAAGAATCCGCGTACGAATATAACTACCGAAATTGCAGGAAATAGTTATAAACATCAATTTTTCTTCACTCCAAGCACAGTCATTTCAAACAATATTGAATGGAAAATAACTGACAAAGACAGAAACAATCACCCTGTTGGTCTGACTTACAAAGTACAAACATCAACTTCCACATCACAAATTGGTTCAGTGAATATTGTTCTTTCTCATTATGATTCTATGACAAAAGATGGTATCCGAAAAAGCTTGGAATCCGACATTGACATTGATTTTCCTGTCATGATCATAAATTGATGTAAATACCATACTAAATTGACTAATGGCGCTTCAAAAAGCGCCATTTTCTTTGGTATAATGCCATAGTTCTCGTATCATTGCAATAACCAACCCTAACTTTTCGCACTTATTGCCATGAATCCTATCGGAGAAGATGGATTTTCAAAAAAAAAGCAAAATCAATACTTGAAAGAAGTATTGAAGCAGTGCCTTCATGTGCTTGATACAGGGAAAGGATCGCTTCCAGGAAATGAAACATTGGAAGCACTCGTGCATTTTTGCATAGAAGAGGGTGATCAAAGTGCAGCATTAAAAATTGCCGATATATTAGTTGAGAGGATTCCTTATTCTTCTGATGCTTGGCATATTAAAAGTCTTGCTCAAGTACATGCTCATGACAAAGCAAATGCACTCATTTCAATCAATAAAGCAAAAGTACTTAATCCAAATGATCCGGGGATCAATATCACTCATGCCATGTTGCAAGAACATATACTCACAAAAGATGAGACTATTTCAATGTATCATTCATTGATGGATGTATTCCCCGGAAATGATGAAGTACTATATGCACTTGGCCAATACTATGAAAAGCAATCGATGTATCAAGAAGCAATCAAGATTTTCACATTCTTGGTTAATAGCGAAGAATTTCATCGACATGCTTTATCAGATCTTGGTTACTGCAATGATTGCCTTGAACAATATGAGGTTGCACTTACTTGGTATGATCAATATCTTGAGATTGAGCCTTTTGATCATGTTATTTGGTTTAATAAAGCAGTTGTATTGTGTCATTTAGAACAATTCAATGCAGCCATTTCATGTTATGATTTTGCATTGGCTATCAAAGAAGACTTTGCAGGTGCTTGGTATAATCGAGGAAATGCACTTGGTTCTTTGGGTAGATTATTGGAAGCAATTGAATCTTATAGAACATCACTCGAATATGAGTCAACCGATGTGGCCGGATGGCATAATCTCGGTAGCACTTTGGAAGAAACGGGAGCATTCAGAGATGCAATAGAAGCATTTTCGATGGCAGTTGTCCATGATCCACTGCATTATGAATCCTATTATGGCAGAGGGTCATGCCATGATGCTTTAGAAGAATATGCTTCTGCAATCGCAGACTATGATAAAGCACTCTCATTACAGCCAGGCTATGCTGATGTCTGGCAAGCCAAAGCTGATGCACTGTTTAATATTCACAGACCCGAAGAAAGCATCATTTGCTATAAACAAGCTTTGCAATTATCCCCCGACAATATTGAATGCGCAATTGATTGCATTCGTACTTATATCGAATTACATGAATATAAAAATGCAAAAGAATTGATTGACACATACATTGATGAGTATTCGACAAATGCTGAATTGCTATATGAGTCCGCTAAAGTGGATACTTATCTAGGAAATCATGAAGAAGCGTTGGAACATCTTAAAATATCACATTCTTTAGAACATAAATCAATCGACGATTTAAAAAGAGATTTTCCTGATTTGCTAACAGATTTAGAATTATTCAAATTATTCACATAAAACTTTTCATTCCACAAGGAGTTATTCATGAAGATGACTGTGATTGGCGCCGGAAATGTAGGCGCAACTACTGCCCAGAGATTGGCAGACAAACAACTTGCCACCGAAGTTGTTCTTCTTGACATTGCAGAAGGAATCCCTCAAGGCAAAGGTTTAGACATGTATGAATCCATGCCTGTAGAAGCCTCTGACTGTAGAATCCTAGGTACAAATTCTTATGAAGACACAAAGGATTCCGAAATCGTCATCATAACAGCCGGTTTGGCTAGAAAGCCAGGAATGAGTCGTGATGACTTGCTCGCTGCAAATGCAAAGATTGTAGGTTCTTGCGCAGAACAAGCTGCGAAATATTCGCCTAATGCATTTTACATCATTGTCTCAAACCCACTTGATGTAATGACATTTGTGACACTCAAGAAAACTGGTCTTCCAAGAAACAAAGTGCTGGGAATGGCGGGTGTATTGGATACAGCTCGTTATCGCACATTCCTCTCAATGGAGTTAAATGTTTCCGTTGAAGATATTCAAGCATTCGTTTTGGGTGGACATGGAGACACTATGGTTCCTCTTCCACGTTATACAACAATCGCAGGTGTTCCAATCACTGAATTATTGCCAAAGGATCGCATAGATTCAATTGTTCAAAGAACAAGAGATGGTGGTATCGAAATAGTGAATCATCTCAAAACCGGTAGTGCATACTATGCACCATCTGCAGCTGCAGTACAGATGGTTGAATGCATTGTTAAAGACAAAAGAAGAATCCTCCCATGTGCAGTAATGCTTCAAGGAGAGTATGGTTTACATGATGTCGTGGTTGGCGTGCCAATCAAGATTGGAAAAAATGGAATGGAAGATATCTTCCAAATCACTCTCGATGCAGATGAGAATGCAGCCTTGGTTAAATCGGCAAATGATGTAAAAGCCACCATGGAAAAACTATCTACAATGGAATTCTAAATAACACTTGAAGATGCCGGATATTCTACATGAGTATTCGGCTTTTTCAAAACGGAGAGTCAGACATGTCTAAAGCAAAAGGTAAAAAACCATCTATATCAAATAGTGGTTCAATGCTATTTATTCCTGAACGATATAGAGATCTTGCATATATCATTGCACTCATTGCATCGGTAATATTGTTTTTGAGTCCTGCCCTATTTACAGGTGGTAATTTCAATGCATCAGACAATATCGCATCAGCAAGCTTTGAGACATTTCTGAATGAAGCTAAAGAACAAGGAGAATTTCCTCAATGGCTTCCTTACATTTTTAGTGGTCTCCCAAGTTATGCAGCACTTTTGACAACAGGTGAAAGATCCTGGGACTTTTTGGCAACACTGTATTTTGGAACTGCAAAACTCTTTGCTGGCATATTCAATAATGATGCAGCAAGAATTGCTTTTCATTATATGATGTATGCAATCGGTATGTATTTGCTGATGCGATCCAAAGGGAAAGAACGATTTATTTCATATGCCGTTGGTTTTGCTGCCGTCTTTTCAACATTCATCATTACATGGATCATGATTGGACACAATACAAAGCCGATTGCTTTAGCGATGTTCCCTTTCATTTTATTATTCCTTGAACGATTGCGCTCAGGTTGGTCACTTTTTCACGCTTCAGCTTTGATCATTGCAGTACATGTGTTGGTTGAATCAACGCATGTTCAAATGGCATATTATGGGATTATAACATTTGCTTTGTATCTGATTGCCACAACCATTTCAAGTTTGATCAAAAAAGAATCACTACTCGGTGTGGCTCGCTCCACTTTTGCATTGATGATAGCCGGCGCATTAGCATTTGGGATGTCCGCAGATCGATATTTAAGTGTATTGGAATACAAACCATATTCAACACGAGGATCTGCCCCGATAGAACAAGTTGCAGGAAATAAGCAGGATAATACGGGTGGATTTGATTATGAATATGCTACCAATTGGTCATTCAGTCCTGAGGAAACACTTACTTTTCTCATTCCAAATTATTTTGGTTTCGGAAAATTGGAGTATAAATCCAAAGGTGCAAGTGCCGGACAAATAGTTCAGCCTTATTGGGGGCAAATGCCATTTACCGATGCTGCGAATTATATGGGAATTGGCGTTCTTGCATTGGCATTATTGGGCATTTTTGCTTATCGCAAAGAGATATTCATACACTATCTTATTGTCCTTGCCTTACTTTCTCTATTCTTGTCATTCGGAAAAAACTTCCCACTTATTTTCGATCTATTCTACTACAATCTTCCTGGTTTCAATAATTTCAGAGCACCCATGATGGCTCTTTGTGTCATGCAATTTGCCATTCCAATATTGTTTGGATATGGTTTGTCTGCACTGAATGATTGGAGAAATGAAGGTTGGAATCAACATAAAACTCCTATTCTAGCAGCATTGGGCGGAATGGTTATTCTTTTAATTTCAGGATTCATGGTATCTGAATCAGGTTATATCGCTGATATGCAAGCAGCAGGAAAAGTGCCTGAACAATTATTTGAATTCGTGTATGAGCAAATGAAATCAGATTGGCTCATGACTTCATTCATTGGTCTTGCAGTCATGATCATGTCAATGTTGTATGTAAGAGGTGCATTGTCAAAAGGCATTTTTTATACTGCCATTGCCGCATACCTTGTTCTTGATCTCTGGAGAGTTGCGTACCGACCGATGGAAGTTGAAAAAGGAGATATC
>Ga0129333_10007243_pt1 | contig 10486 bp, 6 predicted proteins | sample CPB6_08_DNA_FD_94474 | JGI IMG/M metagenome (GOLD analysis project Ga0129333, IMG submission 94474) | Freshwater to marine salinity gradient microbial communities from Chesapeake Bay, USA - CPBay_Sum_0.6_0.8_DNA | ecosystem: Environmental > Aquatic > Marine > Coastal | place: USA: Chesapeake Bay...
CCCACCGCATTGACCAGCGGACCGAGCGCCCAGACCGCGAGAGAACTGAAACCGAAAGCTACGGTCAGGCGCATGCCTGCGACACGCGAGCGCAAACGGTCATCGACATAGCGGACAATCATCGCATCCGTGAACGGGATGGAGCCGAAGACGAAGATCATGACGCCCAGCAGCGCGGCGAACAGCCACCAGCTCTGGGTATGGGCGGCGATAATCAGCAGGGGAATCTGGATCACGGACATCCAGACCTGCAACGGTTTGAAGGGCATGCGGTCGATCAGGTTGCCCACTACCAGCTGCGCAAAAGAGGCAATGGTATAGATCACCGCCAGCAGGATGCCGATGGTCGCCGGGTTGTCCATCACACCGGTGAAGCCGGCGGCGAGCAGTTGCGCATTGCCGTTGGTGGTGAAGTTAAACAGTATCGTGCTGACGGCAGCGGCGGCGGTCATCACGGCAAAAGCGCGCATCAGCAACTGCGGACTCAAGGCCACTTTGGCCTGGCCGCCTTTGCGCTTGGCCGGTGCCTCTGTTTCCCGCGGCGTGACCACAGCGAAGGCGATCCCGCAGGCAATGGAAATCAGTCCCGGCACCACGAAGGCCGCCCGCCAACCCATCCATTGCACGAAGAATCCGGTGACCAGTGCTGCCACGGCAATACCCAGATTGCCGGCCAGACCGTTGAGGCCGATCACGGCGCCGGGGTTGGATACACCCTGCACCAGCATCGGAATGCCGACCGGATGATAGATGGCTGCGAATGCGCCGAGCAGGGTCAGCGCAGCAGCCAGTTGCCATGCATTCTGTGTCAGCGCGACCAGCATGGCCGCCACCCCCATTCCCACGAAGAAGACAATCATCATCGCGCGACGGCCCCACAAGTCGCCCAGACGGCCTGCCGGCATCGCACCCAATCCGAACAGCGCGAAGGCGCCGACGCCATAGGGCATCAGGTCGGTCCAGTGGGCATGTCCGAACTCGGCTGCAATCGAGGATACGGCAGTGGCGAAGATCAACAGGAACATATGATCGATCGCGTGGCCGACGTTGAGCAACAGTTTGACGGCGCCTGGCAATCCGTTGTCGTGTGTAGTCATGGAGTGGTTGCGGCATTCATGAGGGGCACTCATTGTGCGCCAGAAAATGGCGTTTGGAAAAGGCCGGCAACAGGGCGGGCAGGGATACAGAACTGCCGCCGGCAGAGCGTTCGAGGGGTGGACTGAGCGCCATGGTCAGGCAGCAAAAAAAACGCCGCGAGACGCGGCGTTTTCGGGACCGGTATGTCGCAGCGCTTATTTGACTTTTGCGCCGGACACCTTGACCAGTTCGCTGATACGTTTGTGTTCGCCGGCGCGCCAGTCGTCGAGCACTTTGCGGTCTCCCGCCACTACCTCGATGCCCAGACCTTTGAGACGCTCGGCAAAAGCCGGTTCCTTGGCGGCCTTGACCACTTCCGCGCTGACCTGGTTCAGGATCGGCGTCGGTGTGCCCTTGGGCGCGACAATGCTGTACCAGCCGTACATCGCGTAACCCGGGACGACTTCGGAAATCGCGGGAACGTCCGGCAGCAGGGGCGCGCGTTTCGGCGGCGTCACACCCAGTGCACGCACGCGACCGCTCTTGATATGCGGCAGGGAGGCCGGCAGCACGGCATAGGTGAACTGCACTTCGTTGGCGATGGTATCGATGATGGCCTGCGCGACACCTTTGTACGGCACATGCAGCATGTTTGTGTTGGTGAGTTGCGTCAGGAGCACTCCGGACAGATGCTCGGATGCGCCGGTGCCGGCCGATCCGTAGCGCAACTTGCCAGGCGACTTCTTGGCAAGCTCGATCAGGTCCTTGAGGGACTTGGCCGGCAGTTGCGGATTCGCAATCAGCACGAAGGGCACCGTGCCGATCAGCGCGATGGAGTGAAAGTCTTTCTGCAGATCGAACTTCAGGTTGGGCAGTACCTGCGATGCCACGAATAACTGCGACGTCAGCATCATCCAGGTATAGCCATCGGGATTAGCACGCAGTGAGAGGTCGGCACTGATGGCGCCGGCGGCGCCGGGTCGTGAATCGACAACGATCCGCTGGTTCCACACGTCGTACAAGCGGTCCGAGACCAGCCGCGAAATGATGTCGGGTCCGGAGCCGGGGGCGCTGCCGATGATCAGCCGGACCGGTTTGTCCGGGTATTTGTCGGCGGCCTGCACGGCTGGCGTGAGCAGGGCGGCAGCGAGTGCAGCGGTCAGGATTCTTATGGCTTGCATCGGGGGGGTCTCCTCTGACTATTGGAATGGCACTACGGATTGGCATTACGTCGGGTATCAGCCGGATCGCGAGAACGCTGATCGACCGCATTGGCGGCGGCGCTTACCCCTTTACCAACTGCCAATAATGCGCGCCGAAGGGTGTTTTTGTCCAGTTTCCCGGCCGGTTTAGCTAGTGCGTGCTGTTTTGCCTGTTGTTCACGGCTGTTCCGGCAAACAGGCTGAAGTAGTCATGGTCGGCGGTAAACAGATGCCGGGCGACGACGTCGTTGACCAGAAAGTTGATCAGATGGCTGAAGCGTATGTTGCCGTTGTCCGAGGCCTTTTTCAGATCGGCGGCTTTTTTCAGCAGCGCCTTGTGCGCGGCCTGGTGTTCGGTGAATCGCCCGTAATGATGATCTTGAAGTATCTGCTCTTCATGTCGGAAATGGCGGGCAATGTGCGCCAGCAGCTGGTCGAGTGCGGCCTTCTGTTCGCTGTCGTGGCCAAAGGCGGCGATCAGGTTGTTGCACAGGGCGAACAGCTCGCGATGCTCCTCGTCGATCTGGGCGTTTCCGGAATCGTAGTTGTCATGCCAGACCAGGCGCAGCACGGAAAGTCCTGCGCCACTTTGCCAGGTATCAGACTCTCCGCGCCGGTCGGTCACCACGCGATTGCGGCCGCCGGTTTTGGCGGTATACAGCGCAGCATCGACCCGGCTCAGCCAGTGTTCCACCGATTCGCCGGCGGTGTGTTCGGCCACGCCGAAACTGGCGGTCATCGAGCCGACAATGCCGAAACGGTGTGCGGCGACCTGCTTGCGCAGATGCTCGGCCACTGCGGCAGCGCTCTGGTAGCCGGTGGAGACGGCGAGCACAACGAACTCTTCCCCGCCCCAGCGGAAGAGCATGTCCGCCGAGCGGATGTTGTCTAGGGTCACGGAGACGAGCTCTTTCAGTACGAGGTCGCCGACCTGATGGCCATAACTGTCGTTGACGCGTTTGAAATGATCGATATCAAACATGATGGCCGACAGCGGTTGCTGGAAGCGTGTGCTGCGCGACATTTCCGATTGGATGATTCTCTCGAAATGGGAGCGGTTCCAGGCGCCGGTAAGGAAGTCGGTGGCGACCGCCTTTTCGAGTTCGCCGATCAGTGACTGTAGCCGGCTGATCTCGGGATGCGTCCCGGTCGTACCGTGATCGGAGATCAGCAGCAATATGCCCTGCGGCGAACGCACGGCCTGCGCCATAACCGAGACACGGCCGGCATGCAGGGAATCGAGTTGCACCGGGCGCCAGGACAATCCCGGGTTCGCGATAATCGCAGCCAATGCATCGCTGGCGAGTACTTGGGGCGGGAAGCGTTGGCTGAAGGCGTCATTGATGTCGTGACTTCCGCTTTCCCGGATCAGGGCGAGCGGCATAGGCAGCAGATTGAACAACAGGTCCCGGTTCATTTACGGCGCGTCGCGGATTAAATCAGTAGATGGTTTTGAAGATGTGGAGAATAACGAAAAACGCCGCGCATGGCGCGGCGTTTGAAAGCAAAGATTGTTAACTCTCAGAGACGCTCGAAGATGGCCGCAATGCCCTGACCGCCGCCGATGCACATGGTGACCAGTCCATAGCGGCCGCCGGTGCGCTGCAGTTCATACAGCGCCTTGACGGTCAGGATGGCGCCGGTCGCGCCGATCGGGTGGCCCAGTCCGACCGCACCACCGTTGGGATTGGTCTTCTTCGGGTCGAGTTTCAGGTCACAGGACACGGCCAGTGCCTGCACCGCAAATGCCTCATTGGATTCAATCACATCCATGTCGCCGATGGAGAGGCCGGCGCGCTTGAGTGCGTTCTGCACGGCCGGTACCGGTCCGATGCCCATGATTTTCGGGTCCACGCCGGCGAGACCGTAAGCAACCAGACGTGCCATCGGCTTCAGGCCCGCCTTGGCAGCGGCTTCCTTTTCCATCAGCACGACGGCAGCAGCACCGTCGTTGATGCCCGAGGCATTGCCGGCGGTGACGCTGCCGTCTTTCTTGAAGACCGCGCGCAGTTTGGCGAGGCCTTCCGCGGTCACATCGGCGCGCGGGTGTTCATCGCGTTCGAAAAAGGTGCTGCCTTTGCGGGTTTTGAGTTCTACCGGCAGGATCTGGTCCTTGAAGTATCCCTGCTCAATCGCGTGGATGGCGCGGCGATGGCTTTCCACGGCGAACGCATCCTGTTGTTCGCGGGTGATTTTCCATTGCTCGGCGATGTTTTCCGCAGTGATCCCCATATGCACCGCATCAAAGGGATCGGTCAGTGCGCCGACCATCATGTCAGTCACACCAGCATCGTTCATGCGCTGCCCCCAGCGCAGGTTCGGCATCAGATAGCCGCCGCGGCTCATCGATTCGGCGCCGCCACCCACTGCCGCATCGGCATCACCGAGCAGTATGGATTGGGCAGCAGAGACGATGGCCTGCAAGCCGCTGCCACAGAGCCGGTTGACGGTCATGGCGGTGGTGTCCTGCGGCAAACCGCCCTTGATGCAGGCGACGCGCGAAAAATACATGTCCTTGGCTTCGCCGTGTATGACGTTGCCGAATACGAGTTGCTGTACTTGCTTGGGGTCGATCTTCGCTCTGGCGACCGCTTCACGTACGACCTGTGCGGCCAATTCTGTGGGTGGAACATCCTTGAGTGCGCCGCCGTAATCTCCGATCGCGGTGCGGACCCCGCTGAGGACGACGACTTCACGGGCATTGCTCATCACGGTCTCCTTGGATTGTCGTAACCATTTGATTTATAAAGATATTATTATAATTTTAGCAGTATCAATCAAAACAGTTTACGCCTCGCCGCGCAGGGTGTCGAGGCGCTTGATGCGCTACAGCAAACCGGGCCGAAGGCAGTCAATGCGGCGCTTGATCGCCGGGCAGGACGAGGCCTGAGGCAAACAAGGCTTCGCTGTCGACTGCGTCAAATGCGTAACGGCGGTTGCAGAATTCGCAATGCACTTCCACTTCGCCGCGCTCGGCGATGACGCTGACTACCTCGTCACGGCCGAGCAGGCGCAGCATGTCCGCCACGCGTCCGCGTGTGCAGCTGCAGCGGAAAAAAACCGGACGCGCGTCGAAGAGCCGCAAGTCGTCTTCGTGAAACAGCCGGTGTAGCAGCTTGCGCGCATCCAGCAGGCAGAGTTCGCCGGGCGTCACCGTGCCGGCGAGGTGGCAAAGGCGGTTCCAGCCGTCCGGATCGCCGGTGGTTTCGCGTTCAGGCAGCTTCTGCAGCAACAGTCCGGCGCAACGCGAAGCGTCCGCAGCCAGCCACAAACGTGTCTCGAGCTGCTCCGAAGTGCTCATGTAATGCTGCAGCACTTCCGCCACAGTCTCTCCGGCGAGGTCCACCACGCCCTGGTAGGCCTGCTGTCCGTTTGCCGGCACCAGACTGATCACAAACCGTCCTTCTCCCAGCAGTGTGCACAGCGGCGGCGGGGCTGCTGCCAGTTCCTCAAGGCCGGCATTGTCCTGCCACTTCGCGGTCGCGCGCAAGGCTTCGCCGTTGCTGCACTCAACCACAATCAGTGACACCGGGCCGCTGCCGTGCATTTGCAGGGTGATCGTGCCCTCAAACTTCAGGGTCGCGGCGAGCAGCGTTGCGGCCGCCGTCAGCTCACCCAGCACGGTCAGCAGCGGCGGCGGAAAGCGGTGCAGGGCAGTGACCGCCTGCCAGCTGGCGGCGAGTTGCACCACTTCGCCGCGCACCGCGAGGTGTTCAAACAGGAAGCGCTGTACGGTGTCGTTCATGCGGTGGCAGCGGGTTTCCGGCGATCAGGGCTTGCGCGGCGTGTCGAGCCGGTAGAGGCGGAGCCGTTCATCCTTGTCTCCGGGGCGGTGTCCTTCCCAGATCAGTGTCCACTCCGGCGGCAAGGGGCGTTCAAGGAGCGGTGCCCCTTGGGACAGCAACAGGTCACAGGACTCGGCGCGCGGATCGGTGGCCAGGCGACGCAAACGGATTCCCGCGTAGTAATGCACCAGCGCACGCTGGCCTTCTCCGACTTCGTCGGCGGCCATGCAGCGGTAACCGGCCGGCAGCACGCGCACCATGTTTTCCACGGTGGCGCGATAACTCTTGGCGGTGTCGATCCAGCCGATGAACAAGGTGGTCAGCAGGGCCCACATGGCCGTCAGACCGGCTGCCCAGACCACGACCGGCCGTTCGGCTGCGCGCTGCAACCGGACCAGCAACAGGAACCAGGCGCCGGTATAGCCCAGACCCAGCAGGAAAGGCAGTACGCGGAAGCCGAAGTCGTAGCCGGGCCGGATGGTGTGCAGGTGGCCGTGCAGTTTTGCGGGCATGCCGAGTTCGAGGGCTGACCAGTAGAACCAGCCGACGAAAATGAAGAACGTAAATGTCATGATGCTGAACCACAGCCACAGATTGCCGGCACCCCGGCGCAAGGTATCCACGCCGGGAGTCGCCAGCAGTGCGATCGGAATCAGCAAAGGCAGGGCGTAGAGTTCGCGGGCCTGTCCGGCGATTGCCAGCATCGTCAGGCAAACGAAGAGGCCGCTCAGGGGCAGCATCATGCCGGGCGATGTGAAGTCATGCCGGCGATAGGCCCGCCACATGGCCCAGAGTGCGACGGGCCAGGCCGGAAACGCGTACCAGGGCAGGATGGAAAGATAGTGCAGCAGGTTGCTGAACACGCTGCCCTCGGACCGCTGCCACTGCGGCAGTTCGTGGGTCAGCCAGGCTGAAAACAGTACCGGATTCTGCTGATGCAGCAGCAGCGGCCAGATCAGCAGCCAGGGCAACGCGAACAACAGGGCCATGCCCAGTGCGCTGATGGACGTCCCGCTGCGCCAATGCCGGTGCAGGAGCACGAGAACGACACCGAGAATGGCCGGCATCGCGGCTTCGAGCAGACCCAGACTGAGAAAGATGACACCGATGCCGCTGCCCAGCCAGGCGCCGCCGCACCAGGGCCGGCGCGGAATCAGGGCAATGCCGAAACAGGTGATCGCAAAGCCGGCAAACGCCGCCGTGTCCGCGATCAGCTGATGGCTGCGCACGATGAGGCCAAGGCTACCGAGCAGCAGCAGCGCGGCGATCAGTCCCTTGCGTTCGCCGTGCAGTTCGTGTGCTGCGAGTGCGGTGAACAGCAGCGACAATCCGATCCACAGTGCGACGACCAGACGGGCGCCGTCGTGCAGCGGAAGCAGCGGTGAAAACAGCTGCGCGCTCAGCGCCGCAGACAGATAAAACAGCGGCGGCTTGTCGATGAAGGGCTCGCCTGCGAGTTGGGGAATGACCCAGCTTCCGCCCTGCAGGATTTCGTAGACCACACCGAAGGTATAGGCCTCGTCAGGCTTCCAGGGCTCGTGACCGATCAATCCCGGCAACATCCACGCCAGACAGAGCAATCCGATCAGAACGGGTCGGAGAAAGGGGCGTTCAATCACGGGATGCCGGAACAGGAATGGTCATCATGGCGATGCAATTATCGCACCGTCGGCGCCGGCTGCAGGCGGCGGCCTGTCACTCGACGATTTTCAGCGCTTCGCCGGCCACGGGCTCTCCCGCCGGATAACGCCCGTTCAGCAGTCTCAGATGACCTTCCGCGAACTGCCCCAGTGGCGACCGGCGCGCAAGTTCGCGAAAGGTATCGCCGGCGCCGGCGGTGATCACGCGTATGCGCAGCGGGCGCGCCAGTGCCCGCTCGCTGTCGCTGATGGCATGAAAGCCGCGCAGGGATTTCATCATCAGCGTCAGGTGTGTGTTGAACCCTTTGCGATCATTACCCTGCAGTCCAATGACATACGCGGCCTTGCCCAGATGGATGGCGGCGACGCGGGTCGGTTTTCCGGACAGCGATAAATCTGTTGTGGCAGCCGGCAGGCCGCTGATCGTGATGCCGGTGATTTCACTGCCGGCACCGAGTTTCAGGAAACGGCGCAGTGTCGCGGCCGGCGTAGCTTGCGGCGTGCCTGCGCTGCGGAGATCCATCAACGCCGAGCCGTCCGGTGCGGTTGCGGTCACCGAGGCCGGGCTGTTGCGTACCTTCCAGCCGGCCGGAAACGGCAGCGTGAATCCCAGCGGGGCGTGGTAAAAAGTATTGCCGCGGACGATCCCCTGTTCGGGGCTGTCGCCGAATATCATGCGATCTGACAACCGCATGAAGGCCTCGCGGTTGACGCGGTCGCCAGCGGCACGGACCTTGCCGGCTTCGCGGACGATTTCCTGCAGCCGGGTATCGTTGTCCGGGTGTGAGGCGAACAGGCCGTGATATTTCCGCGGCTCACGTCCCTCGGCGCGTGCAACTTCCGCATCAAACAGTTCCTGATTCTTCAATACGCCCACCACACGGATCATCGCCTGCGGGTCATAGCCGGTGCGTGCCAGATACTCCGCGCCGAGACGATCGGCCTCGAGTTCATGCTCGCGGCCGTATCCCGAGAGCAGCGCACCGCCGAGCACATTGACCAGCAGGTCACCGGCGGAATTCCGGATCTGGGGGACGAAGATCTGCAACAGCGAGGCGCCGACATTGGCCGCAGTGCTGGCGGACAGCTGCTGTACCGAATGTCGTGCTGTGACATGGCCGATCTCGTGACCGAGTACGGCGGCCAGTTCTGCTTCGGAGTTCAGATAAGCGAGAATGCCCCGGGTGATATACACATAGCCGCCGGGAAGTGCGAAGGCATTGACCTCCGGCGAATCAACGACGAGAAAATGGAAGGGAAGGGCCGGGCGATGACTGGCTTGGGCGAGACGCTGGCCGATGTCGCTGACCGCCTGCTGCAGTCCCGTGTGTTCATAGACCCCGTATTGTTTCCGGACCTTGTCATCTTCACTTCGCCCGATACCGATTTCCTGCGACTCCGACATCATGACGAAGTTCGGATTGCCGGACACCGGGTTGACGGCGCAGCTGGTGAAAGCAGTGGCCAGTGTCGCGGCCATCAGCCGCGAGATCAGAATCCTGATGCGCATGGCGGCGCATTTTATCAGCCCGCTTCTGTGTCGGCGCTGCAGCCGGGATAGAACCGGCGTAACCCCGGGGCAACCCGGGATAGCCGTCGCGGCTCAGTCCTGCAGCAGCACGAAGTCCGCTTTGCCCATGCCGCAGTCGGGACAGATTCGTTACGCAGGAAAACCTCACTAGTCGGCCGCGAGGACGCCCAGCTACGGCCCCTGTTCTCGAATACATGCATTCGCATGGCCGAACTTGGACATCAGGCGTCTATAACAAACTACTCCAGTCACAACGTGTTCGGACGCGCATTCCACGCATCCAAAGCTGGATTCTCACCAAAACGGTGCGCGCCCTGTTTTGGTGCGCACCCGCACCGTTTTATCGCAACTCTGTCCGTGCGGCCGTGCTGTCGCTGCCCGATGCCAGCGTTTTCTTTGTCCCGGACAAAATATTTTCGCAATGTAATCAGTGAATTGGCCTGACTTGTCGGTCAAGGCGGAACGCTTGGCACGCTTGCTGCAATAACCCTCATCAGAAATCAATCAACTCGAAGGAGATCTGTGATGTCGTCATTCAAGAACCCGTTTGATGCCGATGTGTCCCTTGGCCATGGCTGCTCATGTGGTCATCACGCGTCAGAAACCGAACACCAGGCCGATCTCGCCCGGGTGAGCAGCGACTCGGAGGTATTGGGCAATCGCGTGGTTGAGGCAGCAGTCATGCGTGCCCTGTTTCCGCACGACGAAACGCGGCGGCGCTTCTTGAATGCCGTGGGCGCGAGCACTGCGATGGCGGCCATTTCTACCTTCTTCCCGATGGGTATGGCCAAGGAGGCCTTCGCGCAGACCGGCAAGCTCGAGAAGACCAATCTGAAGGTGGGCTTCATTCCCATTACCTGTGCGACGCCAATCATCATGTCGCAGCCGATGGGCTTCTATGCTCGGCAGGGTCTGAACGTCGAGGTGGTCAAAACGGCGGGATGGGCCGTGGTGCGTGACAAGACGATCAACAAGGAATACGACGCCGCGCACATGCTTTCCCCGATGCCGCTGGCCATCACGCTGGGTGCCGGGTCCAATCCGCTGCCTTACACGATGCCGGCGGTGGAAAACATCAACGGGCAGGCGATCACGCTGGCGATCAAACACAAGGACAAGAAGGATCCGAAATCCTGGAAGGGCTTCAAGTTCGCCGTGCCCTTCGATTATTCGATGCACAACTATCTGCTGCGTTATTTCGTGGCGGAGCACGGTCTCGATCCGGACAAGGACATTCAGATCCGTTCCGTC
>Ga0129333_10007244_pt1 | contig 10485 bp, 11 predicted proteins | sample CPB6_08_DNA_FD_94474 | JGI IMG/M metagenome (GOLD analysis project Ga0129333, IMG submission 94474) | Freshwater to marine salinity gradient microbial communities from Chesapeake Bay, USA - CPBay_Sum_0.6_0.8_DNA | ecosystem: Environmental > Aquatic > Marine > Coastal | place: USA: Chesapeake...
AAGATGTTCACGAGGGACGGCGGCGGCGGCACCCCGGGTGCCACGCTGAAGCACAACCCGTGGGCCTGACCGGGACCGTGGTAGGGGTCCTGACCGAGGATCAGCACCCGCGTGTCGGCGTACGGCGTGAGGTGGAGAGCGGAAAACACCTGCTCAGCAGGGGGATAGACCGCTCCTCGGGCGCGCTCGGACCGGACGAATTCCTGCAGGTCGGTCCAGTACGGCTTGGTGAACTCGCCTCGTAGCAGGGGGTTCCAATCGGTCATGAAAAAGTTCTCCGGGAGGCGTGACTTTTCGTGAGGACGGTGCCACGATGAGTGCATAACCCACGGAACGACACCAGCCAGTCACGGAAGGTGAAGTTCCACGGAACCACGAGCGCTCCGGTGCAAGCCACCGGAACCACGATGAAGGAGGACATCATGGCACTCATCAACTTCACCCGAGTGGTGCGGATCAGCGCGGCTCTGTTCACGCTGACGATGTTGGTGGCCGCTCCGGCGCTCGCCGGCTGAGCACCCTCCACGACCTTCGGGACCTGACGCCACCCCCCAGTTCGGCGTCACGACCCCCGGCTCCACGCCCCGTCGCCCAGCGGCGGGGCGTTTGGCGTTTTCCGGGGCCAGGTTTCAGCGCCCGGCGGCCGACTGGCCGAGCATGCGCACGAGCAGGCGGTGCGTGGGTTCGTCGACGAGTGGGTCCACCGACGCGAGGTGCTCCCGGTACTGCGCCACGAGATGGGCGTTCACCCGCTCGTAGTGGGCGATCCGGTTGGGGGCACCGTTGTTGTTGTTGCGGAGCGACTCGTAGCGGGCGGCATCGTCATCGGAGAGTGGGGCCACCATCGCCTCGGCATCGATACCCGGGCTCGACGCAATCCTCGATCGCCAGGCCTGCAGGTGCAGACCGTGCAGGGTGCATCGCTCCCCGGCGAACACCACGGCGTCGTTGTCGTCGAACTCGTGCAACCACTGGCCGAGGATCTCGAACAACTGTGCCTCGGCCCAACAATGCGCGCCCGATCGTCGGCTGGTGGTGACGATGTCGGTCGACATCTTGTTGTCGGGTCCGCTGACCATCGAGACGATGTTACGTGCGCTCGTTGCGCGCAGCGCGCTCTGCGGTCCACTCGGCCTCGAGCTCACCGAGGTGTGTGGCGGGAGGTCCGTTGAAGATGTACTCGCCCATCATGTTGCGCCACGGGCCGCTCGCCCCGAGCTTGCCGAGCAGTGCCGAGATACCCCACACCACACGGTCGAGGATCACGAAGCTGGGCGGCATGTTAAACTCGTTGATGACCGTTGCGTGTGGTCCCTTGATGTCGAGGATCTTCAGGATGGTGTCCCTCACGTACTCGCGTGTGAACGTGAACTCGTCGCTCAGGTACGGGCGGTACGGGGCGCTCACGTAGTCGTAGACGGCTTCAGCGTCGAGCCCGTGGCCGCCCGGAAGGAAGCCGGCGGCCTCCATGTCCTTGAGTAGTTGTTCGGGCTGGTGGCGAAGGATCGAGTGCAAGGATGGCTCGAGGCGGGCCCATTCGCCCGCGGTCCAACGCTTCACGAGACCGAAGTCGAGGAACGTGACGGAGCCATCGGCATGGAAGCGGTAGTTGCCGGGGTGCGGGTCGCCGTTGAAGGCGCCGAGGCGCAGGATGGAGTGCTGCGAGAAGCGCCAGATCACCTCGCCGGCACGCTGGCGTGCTGCAGGGGTGGCCTGTTCGAGGAACGCAGCGAAGTTCATGCCGTCGACCCACTCGGAGGTGATGACCCGCCGCGTCGACAGTTCGGGCACGAGTTCGGGGATGCGGATGAACGGGTGATCTCGGTAGTACCCGGCGAATTTCGCCTGATTGCGCGCCTCGAGGCGGTAATCGAGTTCGTCGACCATGCGCTCGCGCACCTCGTCGACGACGGCCTTGGTATCGATGCCCTTGAGCGCGAACGAAGTGATGAGCCCGTAGAGCACCTCGACGTTCGCGAGGTCGGCGGTGAGCGCCGTGTCGATGCCCGGGTACTGCACCTTCACCGCAACGACACGACCGTCACGCGTGACCGCACGGTGCACCTGGCCGATGGATGCGGCGGCAACGGGGCGCTCCTCCCAGTCGAGGAACACGTGTCGCGGGTCGCCGAGCTCTTCGGTGACCACCTGCGCCGCAAGCTCCGGCGACATCGGCGGTGCGTCTGCCTGCAACGAGGAGAGGGCCTGCTGCGCCTCGTCGGGGAGCGACTCGATGATGAAGCCGATGAGCTGACCGGCCTTCATCATGGCGCCCTTCATCTGCCCGAGTTCGCGGGCGACGTCCTGCGCCGTGCGGATGGTGAACTGCTCGTTGAGCTCCTTGCGGCGGTCGGTGCCCCGGCCCACTCCACGGATGCGGGTGCCGACGAACCGGAATCCGTTGCGCACGGTGAGTCGCGCAACACGGGACCCCCGGGTGACGCGGACCCAACCACCACGCCGCGGCATACGCAGCGTCCTCAGGCAGTCGGGAGGGTGCGGGCGGTGGGGTTGGCGATGAGGAAGGCCTCGGGGAGCGGTTGCCCCGTCACCTCGTCGGTGAAGTAGGTGCCTGCCTCGAGGCGGGCGAGTGCGGTCTCCACATCGGCGAGTTCGGCAGCGATGGCCTCGAGGTCGAGTGCCGGGGTCGCGGTGGCCACCGGGGCAACGATCGACGACGGGTTCTGCTCGGCGGGGGACGACGTGACGTTCTCGCTCATCGGCTCCAGCCTACGTGCCGTCCCCCGCTAGCGTGCCCCGTATGCCGTACCCCTTCCCCGCACTCGATGGTTCGTCCCCGAAGACCCAGCAGTTCAACGATGTTCCCGAGATGGGGATCGATCCGGCGAAGCGCTACACCGCCACGATGGAGACGTCGATGGGCACTCTGGTGATTGCGCTCGACGCCATCAAGGCGCCGAAGACGGTGAACAATTTCGTGTTCCTCGCGCTCTACCACTACTACGACGGCATCATCTTCCACCGCATCATCAACGGGTTCGTCTGCCAGGGTGGCGACCCCACGGGCACCGGTCGTGGTGGCCCGGGTTATCGCTTTGCCGACGAGTTGCCGAGGCCCGGCCAGTACGAGATCGGCTCGCTCGCGATGGCGAACGCCGGACCCAACACCAACGGGTCGCAGTTCTTCCTCATCAGCGGCCCCGACGGCGCCGGACTCCCACCCGCATACTCGCTGTTCGGCAAGGTGGTGAAGGGCCTCGAGGTCGTCGACGCGATGCAGCGAGTGCCCACCGGCGCAATGGACCGTCCGAAGACCGACGTCGTCATCAACTCGGTCACCATCACCGTCGCGGACTGACCTACTGGCGCGAACGAGTCGTCGTCATCCCGTGCGCTGCGCCGCCAGACGTGGCCGATAGGCGAGGGCCACCACACCGTAGAGCGCTGCGATGCATGCCCCGACCACGCCCATCGTGGCGTAACTCGACCACTCCAGGGCGAAGCCGGCGAGCAACGAGGCCGAACCCGACGCGAGGAACGTCGTCATGTCGGCAACGGCCTGGATGCGTGGCCGCTCTGCCGGTGAGACGGCATCGGTGGTGAGTGTCGAGCCGGCGACAAACGTGCCGTTCCAGCCGACGCCGAGGATGAAGAGCGCAGCAATCATCAGCGCGTGGTTCTCGGGGTGAGCCGCTGCAGCGATGACACAACCCGCCATCGAGACGATGCACCCACCCACGACGACCGGGAGCCGACCGAGTCGGTCGACGAGCCAGCCCGAGATGGGTGATGGTGCGTACATGCCGAGGACGTGGGCCGAGATGACGGTGCCGATGCTGTCGGCCGAATAGTGGTGATCCTTCAGGTGCACCGATGTCACCGACATCACCGCCACCATCACCACCTGTCCGACGACGAGGGTCGCGAAGGCAACCTGCAGTGCAGGGCGGCGCAGGCACGCACGTACGTCGACCGCAGCGGATTGCGCGCTCGTGGGATCGTCGCGCAACAGGCGAGACACCTCACGCGGGTCCGGGCGGATCACTGCCGCAGAGGCGAGCGCAGCCATGATGTACACCGCACTGCCCACAACGAATGGGCCGCCGAGTTCGGTGAGGCCGAAACGTTCCATGAAACGGCCCGACGGCCCCCACAGTTTCGGGCCGAACACGACGCCGATCGTGCTGGCCCACACGACAATCGACACGGCGCGTCCGCGACGCGCATCGGGCACCACGTCGGCGGCCGCGAATCGTGACTGCTGGCTCGCCGTGTTGCCGAAGCCGAACATCAGCAGGCCGATGAGCACGAGGGGATACCACTTCCACAGTGCCGCGAGGCCGACGACCACACCGCCGATGGCGCCAACGAGGTAACCACCGATGAGGGTGGGCCGACGCCGGTTGCGGCCGAGTCGCCTCGTGAGCACTGCGGCGCCCACGGCGGTGCCGCCCATCATCGCAAAGCTTCCGGTGCCCACCCACGTCTTCGAACCGAGCAGTTCCTGGATGAGCAGGGTGGTGCCCGTCAGCCCGATGAGCTGTCCGAGCCCGCCGAGCGCAGACGTACCCATGAGACCGCCGAGGATGCGTACCTCGGTACGGCGCGGCACCTGACGCGGCGCGTCGACGTCCGGTGTGTTCGCCACGGTCCCCATCGACGGTGACGCTATATCGTCAGCACTTGCATGGCCCTACGCATTCCGTCGAGCAACGGGTCGATGACGATCGACGAGGCCAGGCGTTGTGCACTTGCGGCTCAGGGGCTCACGGGTGTCCGTCCGACCGGCCGGATCGATCGGCGTCACCTGCGTACGGCCGTCAGCAACATGGGACTGATCCAGATCGACTCGGTGAACGTCCTCGTCCGCAGTCAGGAACTGCCGCTGTTCGCCCGGCTCGGGCCACACCCTCGTGACCTCATCCCGCGAGCCACCGCAGCCGGGGAGTTGTTCGAGTACTGGGTGCACGAGGCCTCGCACGTCCCTACCGAACACCACCCCCTGCATCGGTGGAAGATGTCGCAACCACACCGGTGGTCCGGCATCACCCGCGTCGTGAGCAGGCGCAAGGGACTCGTCGAGGAGGTGTTTGCACGCGTACGTGATGAGGGGCCGTTGGTGGCGGGCGACCTCTCGCGTCGGAGCGGTCCGAAGGGACCGTGGTGGGACTGGGACGACGCAAAGGTGGCGCTCGAGTACCTGTTCTGGGGTGGTCGGGTTACTGCGTATCGACGCGAGAACGACTTTGCCCGCGTCTACGACCTGCCCGAACGGGTCATCCCGGCATCGGTACTCGCACTGCCCACCCCATCCGAGGGCGATGCACGAAAGCGTCTGCTCGAACTCGCAGCCGGACACCTCGGCGTGGGCACCGTTGCAGACCTTGCCGACTACCACCGCCAGAAGGCAACCGACTGTCGACCACTGGTGGCCGAACTCGTGGAGGAGGGCCGACTCGAACCCGTGTCGGTCGATGGATGGCGCGACACCGCCTACGTGGTGCCGGGTGTTCGTGTTCCCCGTCGCGTCGAGCCGCGTGCGTTGCTGTCCCCCTTCGACCCGATGGTGTGGAACCGCGACCGCGCCGAGCGGCTCTTCTCGTTTCGCTACCGCATCGAGATCTACACACCGGCGGCCAAGCGCGTCTATGGCTATTACGTCCTGCCGTTCCTCCTCGGCGAGCAACTTGTTGCACGGCTCGACCTGAAGGCCGACCGTGCCAGCGGAACGCTGCAGGTGCTCGGCGCGTTCGCCGAGGATCACATCCGCACGAGTACCCAGACCACAGCGGTCGTCGAGGCAGTGGCCGGCGAACTGGGCCTGATGGCCGGTTGGCTCGGCCTGGAGCGTGTCGACGTCCGGCGCAACGGTGTGCTGGCGCGGCACCTGCAGCGCAAGCGGATCAGCGTCGGCGCTTGATGCGACGGCCTGCGACGGCCCGTGCCTTCACCTCATCGAGCGGAGGGCCCTTCAGCCGACTGCCGTCGTTGCCGAAGGACTCATCGAGCCCGCGCCGGTCGAGATCGAGTGGCTCGCCCGGGTGGTCGACGATGGCGGCGATACGCGGCTTCTGCTTCGGCTCGAGGACCTCGGCGAGGCCGAGCATCGCCGCACCGAGCATCTGTCCACCCCGCCCGGCGCGCTTGAGCGTGCTGCGGGGGAGGGTGTCGTTGGGGTCGTCCTCGAAGTCCTCCGGAGCGAAGTCGTCCCCGTCGTCGGTGTTGCGGGCGTCCGGTTGCGCATCGGCCGGAGGTGCATCGTCGGCAAGGCGGTCGTCGCCCGGTGCCGGGGTGCTGCTCACTGGGCCAGTCTCGCAGGCCCGCAGTAGATTCGGTACCCATGCTCCCGCTCATCGCTGTCGCCGGCCGTATTGGCGCAGCGGGCAAGGTGTCGAGGCTCGAGGTCTCCTTTGCCGGCCGTCGATACCTCGACGCAGTCATCCGGGCGGGTGGCGAACCCGTCACCCTTGCCCCTCGGGACATCACCGCAGATGATGCGCACTCGCTGCTCGCACGTTTCGACGGTCTCCTGCTCATGGGCGGTGCCGATGTCGATCCCGCGCTCTACGGCCAGGATCCGCATCCGCGTACCTACGGGGTAGACCGCCGCAACGACGAGTTCGAGGTGGCCCTGTGCCGCGCTGCCGACGAACTGACACTCCCCACGCTCGCCGTGTGCCGCGGCATGCAAGTGGCCAACGTCGCCTTCGGGGGGACACTGCACCAGCACCTCGCCGATCTCGATCTCTCCGTGGAGATCGCACACGGTCCGCAGGGATTCCCGTCGCCGCCGGAGGGTGTGGAGCACCCGATTGACATCGCTCCGGGAAGCCTCCTCGCAAAGGTCCTCGATGGTCATTCCGTCCCGCCGGCGATCTCGTACCACCACCAGGCGGTCGACCGTATCGGTGATGGCTTCACCCCCTCGGCGTGGGCGGAAGACGGTCACGTCGAGGCGATGGAGCGCGAACGAGGGTGGTTCCTCTGCCTGCAGTGGCACCCGGAGGACACGGCCCACGTCGACGCTGCGCAGCAACGCATCTACGACGCATTCGTCGAGCAGGCGCGTGCACCACGGCGTTAGTTAGGGTCGGGGTGTGGGTACCGCCATCCCGTTCGTCCCCCCGCTCGACAACGTCTCGTACGGCATTGCGCAGCAGGTCTCGCCACTCATCCGACGCGTGATCGCGGAGAACCCGTCGAAGTACACGTACCGCGGAACCGGCACGTACATCATCGGGCGTGGGGAGGTGGCCGTGATCGACCCGGGTCCGGTGCTCGACGCGCACCGAGACGCACTCATGGCCGAACTCATCGACGAGAAGGTGGTGGCGATCCTCGTCACGCACTGCCACTCGGATCACTCACCGCTCGCAGCGTGGCTGAAGGAGTACTCCGGTGCCCCGACGTATGCGTTCGGGCCCCACGGCGCCGTCGACGACCCTGACGACGATCCGGATCCCGACGACGACAACAAGCCCGAGCAGAGCAGCGCCGAAGGTGCCCCCGAGGTGGAGCACAAGGAATCGGTCGACACCGACTTCACGCCGGACATCGCTGCTCCCGACGGCTTCGTCATCTCGGGTCCGGGCTGGACGTTCGACGCAGTGTTCACGCCCGGTCACACGTCGAACCACACCTGCTTCGCGCTTCGCGAGGAGCAAGCACTGTTCACGGGTGATCACGTGATGGGTTGGTCCACCACGGTGGTGTCCCCACCCGACGGCGACATGCGCGCCTACTGCGCGTCGATGGAGAAGCTCATTGCGCGGTCCGACCGAACGCTGTGGCCCACGCGCGGCAACCCCGTGACCGACCCCCAGCCGTATCTCCGTGCGCTCCTCGCACACCGACTCGAACGCGAGGCACAGGTGGTCGCCTTCCTCCACAACGGGCCCACGACCATCGCAGCAATGGTGAAGGTGCTCTACGCCGACGTGCGGGAGGAACTGCACAAGGCGGCGGGCCGCAGTGTGCTCTCGCACCTGCGCAAGTTGGTGGCCGACGGTGTGGTGACGGTGGGCGGCGACGGGCGGCCCACGAGCAAGGCCGAGTACCGCCTCGCCTGACGACTGGCGGCGCGGTCAGCGCACGCCGACCGGGCGCCAGATCTGCTCGAGCGACGTGCGTCCGGCGAACTCCTCGTCGGATTCGTTCCGGCAGCGGGCGGCATCCCAGCCCCACAGCGGCCCGGCAACGTCGGCAATCGCACCGATCGTGGCGCGGCTCACCGGGCCGAGTGTCCCCAGCACGAGGCGACGGTCGATGACGTCGGCGAGCGTACGGGCACCCTCGTGGGTCACGGCAAACACCACCTGCGCCATGATGTCGAGGCACCCGTGCTCGGTGGTGATGCGCTGAGCCAGCGATGGCTGTGCACCGACGAGGCCGATGATGCTGGAGTAATCGGCGCCGTAGAGACGGCCGAGGTGCTCGCCGGTGGCGGAGTCGAGGCCGATGGCAGCCGCTGCGTTCACGACGCCGGCAAGGAACGGCTCGGCGTCCTGTGCCCACGCAAAGGTGGTCGACGTGGCGGCACGGTCCGAGCGGAACTGCTTGGTGGGTACGCCGAGCAACTCGTTGCGAAGCAGTGCCTCGACCATCTGCTCGCCCGTGATGCGCGCCGTGGTCCACTTGCCACCACCGATCGACCAGAGGTTGGCGACACCCTGATCGACGTGGTGGTACAGCTCGTGGCGGCGGCTGGCCGAGTAGGTGTTGTTGTCGCCGTCGCGACGGATGAGTGGGCGCAGCCCAACGGTGGTGGAGACGACGTCGTTGACGGTGAGCGGCTGTTCCGTGCCGTTCATCGTGGAGTTGACGGTGTCGATGATGCTGCCGACGTCGCTGGCATCGGCGACGACCGTGGAGGAACTGTCGTCGATCGGGGTGTCGGTGGGGCCGATGAACGAGCCACCCATCCAGGGCGACACGATGACGTGACGACCCGACTTTGCGCGTGCGAACACCGCAGAGTCGACACGCCCGGGTCCGCCAAGCGGTCTGGTGAGGATGTGCACACCCTTCGAGCGGTTCACGCCCACACCCATCGGCCGACCGAGTGGTGTGAGCACCTTGTCGATCCACGGGCCAGCCGCGTTGACGACCACCTTCGCTCGGAGTCGGTAGTTGAGCCCCCCGATCCGATCGGTGGCGGTGACGCCGTCGACGACGAGATGGTTGCCGTCTTCGCGGGTGATGAAGCCCGTGACGTTGGTGTACGTGAGGATCACGGCGCCGTCGTCGGCCGCCGACTTTGCGTACGCAAGCAGCAGACGCTCGGGGTGCACGTTGAGCGTGTCGTGGTACGCCCAGCCACCCTGCAGTTCGTTGGTGTCGAGCCACGGCACCTGCTGCAGCAACTGGTTCTTCTTGATCCAGCGGGGATGTGGGATGCGCAGGCTGGGCGGTGCGTTCCGGTTGCGGTCGTACGAGAGGAAGTCGTAGAGGGCAACGCCTGCACCGATGAGGTTGCTCGAGGGCTTGCTCCAGCGCCACGCCGGCATGATGAACTGCGTCTGGCGCACGAGGTGCGGGGCACTGAGGGCGAGGATGCGTCGTTCGCGCAGGCTCTCCCGGACCACCTTCACGTCGTACTGCTCGAGATAGCGGATACCGCCGTGGATGTACTTCGTGGTGGCTGCACTGGTGCCGCTGCCCAGGTCGTTGCGCTCGACGAGCAGTGTGCGCAGTCCGCGTGCGGCGGCCTCGCGCGCGACGCCTACGCCCGTGATGCCGCCACCGATGACGATGAGGTCGAAGACCTGCTCGAGGTCGGCGGGTCGCGGGCCACGCAGCGGGAGCGACACGGTGCTAGGCCCCCACCACACGCGGCGCGTCGCCGCTGAGGTCGAGTTGCTCGAAACTGGTGATGGCGAGGTGGTTGCCGACGCCGGCGTCCCAGTACTCGTCACCCTCGCGGCGCACGCCCACCGTGTTCCAGCCGGCCTCGCGTGCTGCGTCGAGTTCGGCAACGAGATCCGAGAGGAAGACGATCTGCGACGGCGGGACACCGAGCCGTGACGTCATGATTCGATAACTCTCGGCGACCCGCTTGTGCCCGGTGTTCTCGGTGTCGAAGTGGTTGGAGAACAGCCAGAGGATGTCGCCCTCGGGCGAGTGGCCGAACCAGGCACGCTGGGCGTTGACCGATCCGGAGGAGAAGATCGACAGCACGAGACCAGCCGCCTTCCACTGCTTCATGCACGGGATGGCGTCGTCGAAGAAGTGTGAGGTGAGTTCGCCACGGGCGAAGCCTTCGTCCCAGATCCAGCCCTGGAATGCCTTCAGCGGGGTCATCTTCTTGTCGTCGTCGAGCCAATGATTGAGCCACCAGACCACCCGGGCGTCGTCGGCATCCGCCTCGCCCGCGAGTTCGCGCACCATCTGGACCATGGCGTCGACGTCGGGCCTCGTGCGGTGCGCGGCGAGGTAGGCGGCGAAGCGTTCGCGCGAATACGGGTACAGCTTGCGCTGGACGAACCACGTGGAGGACGTGGTGCCCTCGATGTCGATGACGACGTG
>Ga0129333_10007245_pt1 | contig 10484 bp, 5 predicted proteins | sample CPB6_08_DNA_FD_94474 | JGI IMG/M metagenome (GOLD analysis project Ga0129333, IMG submission 94474) | Freshwater to marine salinity gradient microbial communities from Chesapeake Bay, USA - CPBay_Sum_0.6_0.8_DNA | ecosystem: Environmental > Aquatic > Marine > Coastal | place: USA: Chesapeake Bay...
AAAGGAGTTCCGTAGCGGTTAGCAGCTTCGAGTAATACTTGAGGAGATAACTGAGACATGAAACGAAGATAACAAGATCAGCTTTCTTCTTCGGGGGTTGCTGTTGAATCAGCAGGAGTTTCGTCGATGGAAGAGACAATCGTAGGTTCTACCAACTGTTCAGCAAGTACCTCTTTGATCTTTGGAAGGTCTTCGGCAGAATTGATTCCAAAGTAATCCATAAAGTTTCTGGAGGTGGAATATACCAGCGGATGACCTGGCAACTTTTCATTGCGACCAGAAATAACGATCAACTCTTTCTCTAATAATTTTTGTACCGCATAATCCGAACTCACCCCACGAATGGACTCTATTTCGCCTTTTGTAACCGGTTGTTTATAGGCTATTATGGAGAGTGTTTCCAAAGAAGCAGGAGACAGACGCTTCAAAAACTTGTCTCCGTTGAGCTGAGCAATTGTTTTGTGAAAATCTTTCTTAGAAAGGAACTGCCATCCCCCTCCACTTTGAATCACTTCAAAAGGATAAAACTCGGAGGAATATTTTTCAACGATTCCTTCAATGGCAGCTTCTACCTGATCCATGGTTGTACGATCTTCCAAAAAACCTAATGCATTATTGACATATTCAGTCAATTCTAATGTAGTCAAAGGACGATCACTTGCAAAAATCAACGCTTCAACGTGAGGGATGATATGGGATAGTTCAGGCATAATTAAGTTCTTGAAAATACAAAGAAGGGCGAATGAATCACAATAAAATTCTGCACAATCAAATTAACCCTGCAAAGCTGCTGCGCCACTAACAATTTCCGTCAACTCAGTAGTAATAGCAGCCTGACGAGCTCTATTATAGGAAATCTTCAAGGAACGAAGCATCTCGTTGGCATTTTCACTCGCTTTATCCATCGCTGTCATTCTGGCTCCATGCTCAGAAGCATTAGAATCCAACACGGCCTTGTACAATTGCGTATTCAAAATGCGGGGCATCAATTCTGCCACCAACGTATTTTTTTCAGGATCAAAAATGAAATCTGCTTGCGTAGCTCCTGCTTTTTTCTCAGTACGAGGAATTGGCAAATAGCGCTCTACAACAAAACGCTGGGTAGCCGCATTTTTAAACTGACTGTAAATAATTTCAACTACATCAAACTCTTTATTCAAAAAAGCCTGGCGGGCAGCCGCTGCAGCTTCCTGCACTCGTTCAAAACTAAGCTGCAAGAAAATATCCTTATAGGCAGCATTGGTTTTGTAGTTAGCCTTTGATAAATTCTCAAAAGCTTTCTTTCCAATATTCCAAATTGTTACATTCCCCTTTTTGTGCTGTTCAGCATATTTTTCAGCGATAGTCGATTTGGTCAACTTAACCACATTGGCATTAAAAGCACCCGCCAACCCGCGGTCGCTGCTGATTACAATCAGTAGCACTTTCTCCACTGGTCTTTCAGCCGCCAAAGACATTTCCGCCCCAGCCTCACTACTACTCACAATATTCGAAAGCATTTCCTGCAATTTTTGAGCGTAAGGACGCATCTGCACAATCGCATCCTGGGCACGACGTAATTTGGCCGCACTGACCATCTTCATCGCCTTGGTGATTTGCTGGGTGCTTTGAACCGACTTGATCCGATTTCTTACTTCTTTGAGCTGGCCTGCCATAGGTGCTTGTTTGGGGTGCAAATTTAGGGGTTTTTTTGGCTTATCTTTGCCGCCCTATGCTTGGATATATCTCCAAATTATTCGGCGGTAGTAAATCTGAAAAAGATGTGCGTAGTGTGCAGCCACTGGTGGGCAGCATCAACCGCTTTTTTGAACAATATCAATTGCTGAGTAACGACCAGCTTCGGTCTAAAACGCAGGAGTTCAGGTCCCGTATTCAATCGCACCTGGAAACCATCAATGCGCAGATAGCGTCCCAAACGCAAGAAGCAGAGTCCCTTTCTTCAGCAGACTTGACAGGCAGAGATGTCATTTACCAAGAAGTAGATAAGCTTCGCAAACAACGAGATAAAGAAATTGAGGTCATTCTTGAGCAGCTATTGCCAGAGGCTTTCGCAGTTGTAAAAGAAGCTGCCCGACGCTTCAAAGAAAACAAAGAATTGACTGCAACGGCTACTGAGCTAGACCGTGACCTTTGTGTTTCTCGAGATTATATTAGAATAGAAGGGGATCAATCCATTTTCAATAATTCATGGACAGCAGCCGGTGGAACCATTACTTGGAACATGGTGCACTATGACGCGCAGTTGATTGGTGGTATCGTTTTGCATCAAGGTAAAATTTCTGAGATGGCTACCGGAGAGGGTAAAACACTTGTTTCTACCCTTCCCGCTTATTTGAATGCATTACCTGGAGAAGGCGTTCATCTAGTAACAGTCAATGACTATTTGGCTCGACGCGACCAAGAGTGGAATGGACCTCTGTTTGAATGGTTAGGAATCACAGTTGATTGTATTGATAAACACCAACCCAACAGTGAGGAAAGAAGAAGAGCGTATGGAGCTGATATCACCTACGGAACCAACAATGAATTTGGCTTTGATTACTTACGCGACAACATGGTTCACAGTCCCGATGAAATGGTGCAACGCAAACATCATTACGCAATGGTAGATGAAGTGGACTCGGTTTTAATTGACGACGCACGTACCCCACTAATCATATCAGGCCCCGTACCCAAAGGAGACGAGCAGCAATACCATATCCATAAACCACGTATTCAGCAATTGGTTGCGGAGCAGGAGAAAGAGGTGCGCAACTGTCTTACAGAAGCAAAAAAAATGATTGCTGCGGGGCAAGATGATCCAAAACTGGGTGGTCTCTTTTTATTCAGGGCTCACCGTGGTTTGCCAAAATATGGTCCTGTAATAAAATACCTAAGTGAGCCTGGCATTAAAGTGATTTTACAAAAGGCTGAAAATTATTATTTGCAAGACCAGCAGCGGTTTATGCCGCAGGTAGATGAGGAACTTTTCTTTTACATAGACGAAAAAAATAATTCAGTTGACCTAACAGATAAAGGACTGGCAGCCATTACACGCAGTGGAGAAGATCCTGAGTTTTTTGTTTTACCGGATATAGGTGTTCGCTTATCAGAAATCGAAAAAAGCGAGTCGCCTGCAGAAGAAAAACTACAGCAGAAAGAAGCAACACTGAATGACTACGCAATGAAGGCCGATCGCATTCACACCGTTCAGCAATTGCTAAAAGCCTACACCCTTTTTGCAAAAGATGTAGAGTATGTTATTATTGACGGTGCTATCAAAATAGTTGATGAGCAAACGGGCCGTATCATGGAGGGCCGTCGTTACAGCGATGGATTACACCAGGCATTAGAGGCAAAGGAAAATGTGAAAATAGAAGCGGCCACTCAAACGTACGCAACCATTACGTTACAGAATTATTTCCGTATGTATCATAAGCTGGCCGGTATGACTGGTACAGCAGAAACTGAGGCAGCGGAGTTATGGAGTATCTACAAACTAGATGTGGTTAGTATTCCTACCAATCTGAAAATGATCCGTGATGACCGCGATGATCTCGTGTACAAAACGAAGCGTGAAAAGTACAAAGCGGTTATTGATGAAATCGAAGTGCTCCGCAATGCAGGACGACCCTGTCTGGTGGGTACTACTTCCGTTGAAGTGAGTGAGTTGTTGAGTCGCATGTTACAACAGAAAAAAATTCCTCACAATGTTTTGAATGCTAAACAACACGCACGTGAGGCACAAGTAGTAGCAGAGGCAGGCTTAGCCGGCGCGGTAACGATTGCCACCAACATGGCAGGTCGTGGAACAGATATCAAACTCGGACCTGGCGTTAAAGAGGCGGGAGGTCTAGCTATCATTGGTACAGAAAGACATGAAAGCCGTCGTGTTGATCGTCAGTTAAGAGGACGTGCAGGAAGACAAGGCGATCCAGGCTCAAGTCAATTTTATGTTTCACTGGAAGACGATTTAATGCGCATGTTCGGCAGTGAGCGCATTGCCGGCATGATGGATAAACTGGGTTACAAAGAGGGAGACGTGATCCAGCATAGTATGATTAGTAGTAGCATCCAGCGTGCTCAAAAGAAAGTGGAAGAAAACAACTTCGGCATTCGTAAACGATTACTTGAGTATGATGACGTCATGAACATGCAGCGCAATGCTGTTTATAAAAGACGCAATCATGCTTTATTTGGGGAGCGTTTGTCACTGGATATTGACACTGCGTTTTCCGGTTTGGCAGAAGGACTCGTTGGTTCTTTTAGAGAACAGGAAGATTTTGATGGATTTAAAATGGCGTGTATCCTAAACTTTGGTTTAGACACAGCCATTACGCGCGATGAATTATTAAAAGGGGATGAGAATAAATTGGTTGATATGCTATACAACGAAGTTATTTCTCGTTACTATCAATTAAGAGGAGAGCTGCAAAAGCAAGCCATCCCTGTATTTAAAAATATTAGACTCACCCAGGGCAATCATATTGAAAATGTAGTGGTGCCATTCACCGATGGTAGAAAGGGATATAATGTACTGGCCAACCTAAACAAAACACTTCAATCAAATGGAGTGGAACTAACACAGGCATTAGAAAGATCTGTTACGCTCGCTGTGATTGATGAAAATTGGAAAGAGCACTTACGGGCGATGGATGATTTAAAACAAAGTGTACAAACCGCCTACCTGGAACAAAAAGACCCATTGGTTATTTACAAAATGGAGGCTTATCAATTGTTCCGTAACATGAATGCGGATGTGAATAGAAACATTGTAAACTTCCTCTGCCATGCCAGCCTTCCGGTTGAAGCTAACCAGGCTTCACTCAAAGAAGGTCGTCAGCAACGAACAGATATGAGTCGCATGCATGCGAATAAAGAAGAAGTGGATGCAGCTGGACAGGAATATGGGGCAGATGAAAAAGATAAGCCCGTTCCCGTGACCTCAGGTCCTAAAATTGGTAGAAACGACCCTTGCCCCTGTGGAAGTGGCAAGAAGTTTAAGCAATGCCACGGGAAAGACCTCTGATTAGAAGCCTTTCCGTGGTGCTTTTAATTCGTATTTCTGCTCGTAACGCTCATTGAGCAATTTGTGCTTATCGGTAAGATCAATTTTTCTTCCTTGGATAAAGGCGGCTGTTACATTGCTACTTTTCATATCTAGTAAATCACCGCTGCTAACAACGATATTAGCATCCTTCCCTACTTCAATACTTCCGGTTTTGTCAGCAACGCCCATGATGCGAGCCGCGTTAAGCGTAATAGCAGCTAAGGCCTCTTCCTTACCCAATCCATATGCTGCTGCAGTGCCTGCATTGAAAGCGAGGTTTCTTCCACGTGTTTGAGAATCATCATCTGAAATAGAAAAGAGTACGCCTGCCTTTTGAAGTTGTGCAGCTGTTTTGTAAGGCTGATCTACATCATCATCAGTTGCAGTGGGCAGACTGTGTGGTTGCTGTAAAATCACAGAAACATCATGTTGTTTCAATAATTCAGCAACCTGATAGCTTTCACTACCCCCGACAATCACCATATCGAAACCAAACTCTTTCACAAAATCAAGTGCAACCAGAATTTGCTTGGCAGTGTTGGCATGCATGTAAAGCTTTTGCTTTTTGTCAAACAATCCCTTTACCGCTTCTAATTTTAGATTCGTAGCATTTCGGTCGGCTAATTGTTGATACGCTTTAGCTTCACGGAAAAACGTTTTTAATCCTTCCATTTTTTCCAACCCCTCTTTTACTGGATCACCCCCACCTTGACCACCAAAATTGCCCATACCAAACGATCCACCGCGTCCGCCAAAACTAGGACGAGGGAGTAGAGAAGGCATATATACATGTAAACCGGCATCGGTTTTGTAAGCCGCATCTTCCCAGTTCCATGCATCGAGTTGAACGAGTGAAGAAGTACCAGCGACAAAACTTCCTTGGGGTACAATGTTTGCAATAAGAATTCCATTAGAACGTAATGTATTGATTACTTTAGAATCAGTGTTGTACGCAACAATAGAACGTACACTTGGGTTGAGATCTCCAATTTCTCTAGCATCTTGCGTTGCGCGCACAGAGCTAATTTCAATCAAACCCAATGTGCTGGTTGGCAAAATCAACCCGGGATATAGATCTTGCCCCTTCAAATCAGTGACATTATCAGCACCAGTAGGAATGGCAATATTATCTCCCACTGCTTCAATTTTACCATTCGTTACTTTAATGGTGCCGTTATTAATCACTTTACCATTTCCAACATGAATGGTAGCGTTAGTTAAATAATAACTCCCCTTTTGCTCTTTTGCAGGCAATACCGTTTCCTGCGCAAATACGCTAAGGGCTGCTCCAATCAGGTAAAAATTTATTACAAACTTTTTCATGACAATCAGTTTATTCATTTGTAGTTTAATCATTATCAATTACCAAAAGACCATGGCTATGTCCATGATCAGAACAGGTATGCATCAATTGGTAGCTGGGCTGCGCAGGAATGGTAGGTGCTCCACTTCTTTTTTCTCCGTTCATTTTGCGCACCAATCTTGTTCTTTCCTGGTCAACTTGTTTTTGCAATACTTCATCTTTTTGACGATCAAAGTAAACTACCCCATCTACAATTGTGTACAATGATTTTGCATAGATGCTAAGTGGATGATCACTCCACACCACAACATCCGCATCTTTTCCTGGAAGCAAACTACCTACGCGATCTTCAACATGCAACATCTTTGCAGGATTGAGAGTGACCATTTTCAATGCTTCTTCTTCTGTCACGCCACCATACTTCACAATTTTTGCAGCCTCTTGATTTAAGCGTCTTGCCATTTCAGCATCATCAGAGTTAATGGCAACCGTCAAACCAACTTTTTGCATAATAGCAGCATTATAAGGAATAGCATCTTCTACTTCCATTTTATATGCCCACCAATCAGAGAAGGTAGAGGCAAACGAACCATGTTTCTTCATTTTGTCAGCCACCTTGTACCCTTCCAAAATATGGGTAAACGTATTGACTGTGTAGCCCATTTTATTGGCCACTTCCATGGCACCATTGATTTCACTTTGCACATAAGAGTGACAGGTGATGAAGCGACGCTTTTCCAATATTTCAACGAGTGCATCTAATTCTAAATCTCTACGTGGTGCGACAGGAGGCATTCCTATTTTTTTACTCTTGCTCAACTCATACGCCTTACGTGCCGTTTCATATTCTTGCCACTGCTTTTGATAATCTTTTGCACGCGTGAAAGCGTCGATCAACACTTGTTCTACGCCCATACGTGTATCTGGGTAGCGATTATTTCCATTAGGAGAGGATGAGCGTTTTACATTTTCCCCTAATGCAAATTTGATCTGCCCTGCCCAGTTACGAAACTTCAAGCTTTCATCATTTGCGCCCCATCTCATTTTGATCAGCTGCGTTTGTCCACCAATTACATTTGCTGATCCATGTAAAATATGTGAAGTGGTAACTCCGCCACTAAGCTGACGGTAAATATTGATATCATCTGGATTTAAGTTATCACTGATTCTCACTTCAGAAGTAACAGATTGTCCGCCTTCATTGATAGAGGCTGCTGCAATATGGGAGTGCTCATCAATAATTCCAGCGGTAACATGTTTACCCGTTCCGTCTATAACACGTGCATCGGCAGCAGCCAAGGCTTGTCCAACTGCTGTAATTTTTCCATCACGTAAAAGAACATCTGTATTTTTCAATACGCCTTGCTTTTCGTTTGTCCAAACCGTTGCATTGCGAATGAGAATTGTTTCAGATTTTGGCTGTTGCCCATCTTCCCAACCAAAAGGTAAAAACGGATACGTCACTTTGCCTAATGCAGGAATATCTTTTTTACGCGTAGTATCAAGGGATGGAGGAGTTTGCTTGATTAATGAAGCGGTCCACGTTAATGGATTACCGAGTGAATCAGTACCTACCCCATTCCACTCACTTCCATTAGATATACCACTGAGACGTGTAGCAGTTAATGGTAAAGTTGGCTCTGCCATACCCGGAAAACGACCAGCCATACCTCTTCTGGAAGAATCTGCAACAGGACGCTGACGAACTGGAGCAGGCGCATAATTGATTTTCACTTGTTTGCCATCAAAACTGAAACGAGATAGCAACGTATCCTTTGCAAAAAGGGTCGCTGAACCTGCTGACTTTACTTCTAGGGTGTACGTCTCTTTTCCAGCTGGCGCAGAAACGATTAATTGATAAGTTCCCGCTACATTTCCTGCATCTTCTTTAATCGTGTATTTTATTCCCTGAATCCAGTTTTGCAGAAGGACAGTCTTATCTTGAAAAAGAGGTCCGTTCATTACCAAAAAGTTAGCCAGCTTGCCTTTATCTAAACTGCCAACTTTATCATATACTCCTAGCATTTCTGCAGGAGTTTTTGTTAAGGCTTCTAATGCTTTGGTGTCAGAGAGGCCGTATTCTCTTGCTTTTTGAAGGTTACGACCAAACTGGCTAATACTAGGTAGATCGGAGGTTGTCAAGCAAAAAGGAATTCCCGCTTTTTCAAAAGCAGCAGGTTGTGTGGGAGCCAATTCCCAATGTTTCATATCATTTAGCGCTACAAATCTTGCATCTGAAGGATCTTCTACATCCTGCGCTAAGGGAAAATTAAGTGGTAAAATGAATGAGGCGTTAGTGCCTTTCATTTCATTAATACGCTGGTACTCTGTCTGACCTCCCTTGATTACATATTGAACGCCGAACTCATCTCCAATTCTGTCTGCACGCAAATCATTCCATTTATCATTCGCTTCAAAAATCTGAGGCAATCCTTGGTTTTCATTCCAGGTTTTTAATGTCAAATTATATCCTTCTTCTTGTGGCTGGTTTTTATACCAGTTTGCATCCAAATAGGTTTGACGTAGTAGCGCAATCATTCCCATCATTGAATTAGGATAACTCTGTGAAGAACTTCCTTTATTAAAGGAGTAATGTGCAGAGGCACGATCTTTAATGATGAGTAGATTTTCTTTTTCATTGGCCAGTGTAACGAAGGTGCCGGTGCCTCTGGCAATCCCATCTCTTACATGGCTTAACACTGATCCAAATCCAATTTCACGGAGTGCTTTTGCTTTATTTTCATCAGAAGTAAATACTGTATGGGCTTGCTGTTCACTGCGAATGGATTGATTCCAGCCATAGGGACCTTTTAAACTTGTTTCTAACTGAGAAGATCTGAAGAAATCAAATGGCTGTCCAGCCTGACGTTGCTGCGCAGAAGGAATTCCATAGTCGGCATACAAATCAATAAAGGACGGATAAATGAATTTACCTCGACAGTCTACTTCCACAGCGCCTTGCGGAACAGATAACCCACTACCCACTGATACAATTCGTCCATCCCGGATTACTAAAGTAGCATCTGTTAAAAGAGTTGCATGGTCCTTTGCAATAGTAGCGTGCGTAAAAGCAAAGTAGCCTGACCTAGGATCGGCCACTCCATTTTCTGGAAAAGTAGATTGGGCAAATGAAACACCCTTGCTCATTACCAGTAGCAGCAGTGACGCGAATAACTTATTCAATCGCATAGCCAAAGTTTTAAATGGAAAAAAATACGGACAACAATGATAGGGAATAAGTTTTACTTTTAACTAACCAAAGGCATTTAATTGATGGCTGGTAAAAAACACTTATTTAATACTACGATTTTAAGCCATCCCCCTATTGATCAGACAGGAACTGAGGAACGTGCAGCAAAATTCACCAAAAGAAGCATCAAAGGTCCCAGCAAAAAACAAGGCCTCCGAATGGTGTTGAGCATGATTGACCTGACAACACTAGAAGGAAAAGATACTCCAGGAAAAGTCACACAGCTATGCACAAAAGCTAAACAATTACATTACCAAATTCCTGATTTACCAACTGTAGCGGCTATTTGTGTTTATCCCTCAATGGTTGGCATTGCAAAAACAGCATTAAAAGGAAGTGATATCAAAGTGGCTTCTGTGGCCACTGCATTTCCGAGCGGACAGTCATCGTTACGCATAAAACTGGCAGATACGCGGCTGGCCCTTGACCAAGGAGCAGATGAAATTGACATGGTGATTAGCAGAGGCAAGTTTCACAGTGGTGAATACAGTTTTGTTTTTGATGAAATAGCAAGTGTAAAAGAGGCTTGCGGAAAGGCCCGCTTAAAAGTGATTTTAGAAACGGGCGAGCTTGGCACACTCGAGCAAATCAGAAAGGCAAGTGATATTGCCATGCATGCCGGAGCAGATTTTATTAAAACCTCAACGGGTAAAATTCAACCCGCAGCAACAATGCCTGTAACATTAACCATGCTTGAAGCAATTAGAGATTACTACTACAAGACTGGTAAAATGGTGGGAATGAAACCCGCTGGAGGTATTTCAAAATCAAAATTAGCATTGCATTATTTGGTGATGGTTAAAGAAACACTGGGTGATGCTTGGTTGGATAAAAAATGGTTTCGATTTGGAGCCTCCAGCTTGGCTAATGACGTATTAATGCAGGTAGCCAAAGAGGAAGAA
>Ga0129333_10007246_pt1 | contig 10484 bp, 10 predicted proteins | sample CPB6_08_DNA_FD_94474 | JGI IMG/M metagenome (GOLD analysis project Ga0129333, IMG submission 94474) | Freshwater to marine salinity gradient microbial communities from Chesapeake Bay, USA - CPBay_Sum_0.6_0.8_DNA | ecosystem: Environmental > Aquatic > Marine > Coastal | place: USA: Chesapeake...
GCGGCGTTCGTGCCTCTGCCACCCCGGTACGAGCGCGGGGTGCTCGCAAAGTACGCCCGGCTGGTGGGCTCGGCCTCCCGTGGGGCGGTCTGCGACTGAAGGCGGGGGCCCGCCCGAGGGCTGGGCACGGGAGTGACGCATGGGGTATGCTCCCCGGCGTGGCACTGGTTGTCGTAGTTATCGAGCGCGCGGGCTGACGCACACACCCCGCGCGCTGCCCTCCGTCACCCACCCGGGTCGGGGGGCTTTCTCGTGAATGGACCCGGAAGCGAAAGGCACCACAGATGGGCGAGCGGATCACAGGCGCAGAGAGCCTGGTCAGGGCGCTTGAGGCGTCCGGCGTGACGGACGTCTTCGGCATCCCCGGAGGCGCCATCCTGCCCCTGTACGACCCGCTGTTCGACTCCTCCATCCGGCACATCCTCGTCCGGCACGAGCAGGGCGCCGGCCATGCGGCCGAGGGGTACGCGGCGGCGTCCGGCCGCGTCGGCGTGTGCATGGCGACCAGCGGCCCGGGCGCGACCAACCTCGTCACCCCGATCGCCGACGCCCACATGGACTCCGTGCCCATCGTCGCCATCACCGGGCAGGTGCCCAGCAGCGCCATCGGCACCGACGCCTTCCAGGAGGCGGACATCCGCGGCATCACGATGCCCATCACCAAGCACAATTTCCTCGTCACCGACCCGGACGAGATCCCGCGGGCCATCGCGGAGGCCTTCCACATCGCCTCGACCGGCCGCCCGGGCCCGGTGCTCGTCGACGTCTCCAAGGACGCCCTGCAGGCCGAGACCTCGTTCTCCTGGCCGCCGCAGGTGGACCTGCCCGGCTACCACCCGGTCACCAAGCCGCACTCCAAGCAGGTGCGCGAGGCGGCCCGGATGATCCTGCAGGCGAAGCGGCCGGTGCTCTATGTCGGAGGCGGTGTGATCCGCGCGCGGGCTGCGCAGCAGCTGCGCCGGCTGGCCGAGGTCACCGGGCTCCCGGTCGTGACCACGCTCATGGCACGGGGGGCCTTCCCGGACTCGCACCCGCAGCACCTGGGTATGCCGGGCATGCACGGCACGGTGGCCGCGGTCGGCGCCCTGCAGCAGGCGGACCTGCTCGTGACCCTCGGTGCGAGGTTCGACGACCGCGTCACCGGGAAGCTGTCGACCTTCGCGCCGAACGCGGCCGTCATCCACGCGGACATCGATCCGGCGGAGATCGGCAAGAACCGCGTCGCCGACATCCCGATCGTGGGTGACCTGGCCGAGACCCTGCCCGAGCTCGTCGCGGCGATCGAGGCGGAGCAGGCGGCCGGAACGGTGGGCGACTACGAGGGCTGGTGGGTGCAGCTGAACCGGCTGCGCACCACGTACCCCCTCGGCTACGACACCTTCGACGACGGCTCGCTCGCGCCGCAGTACGTCATCTCCCGCCTGGGGCTCATCAGCGGACCGGACACGATCTTCGCCGCCGGCGTGGGGCAGCACCAGATGTGGGCAGCGCAGTTCATCAACTACGAGCACCCGAACACGTGGCTGAACTCCGGTGGCCTCGGGACGATGGGCTATGCCGTCCCCGCCGCGATGGGCGCCAAGGTCGCCTGTCCGGGGTCGACCGTCTGGGCGATCGACGGCGACGGCTGCTTCCAGATGACCAACCAGGAGCTCGCCACCTGCACGATCAACGACATCCCCATCAAGGTGGCCCTGATCAACAACGGCAACCTCGGCATGGTGCGCCAGTGGCAGACGCTCTTCTACAACGAGCGGTACTCCAACACCGATCTCGACTCCTTCCGGGTGCCGGACTTCGTCAAGCTCGCCGACGCCTACGGGGCCTACGGCCTGCGCTGCGAGTCGCCTGAGCAGGTGGACTCGGTCATCGAGAAGGCGATGGCGATCGACGACGCCCCGGTCGTGATCGACTTCGTCGTGCACAAGGATGCGATGGTCTGGCCCATGGTCGCCGCGGGCACGAGCAACGACGACATCATGGTGGCCCGGGCCATGGCGCCCGACTGGAGCGGGGAGGAGGAGTGATGTCGCGTCACACGCTCTCCGTCCTCGTCGAGGACAAGCCGGGTGTCCTGGCGCGCGTCGCGAGCCTGTTCTCGCGGCGCGGGTTCAACATCGAGTCCCTCGCCGTGGGGCCGACCGAGCTGGCCGATGTCTCGCGCATGACGATCGTCGTGTCGGTGACGGGCCTGCCCCTGGAGCAGGTCACGAAGCAGCTGAACAAGTTGATCAACGTCATCAAGATCGTCGAGCTCGACCCGGACAGCTCCGTCCAGCGGGAGATCATGCTGGTCAAGGTGCGGTCCGACCTCGAGACCCGCTCCCACATCCTGGAGACGGCCCAGCTGTTCCGGGCCAAGGTCGTCGACGTCTCCGCCGAGTCGGTCACCATCGAGGCCACCGGCAAGGCCGACAAGCTCCAGGCTCTGCTCAAGGTGCTCGAGCCCTTCGGCATCAAGGAGTTGGTGAAGTCGGGCATGGTCGCCATGGGACGCGGGCCGCGCTCGATCAGCGATCGCGCCCTGAAGTCTGTCGACCGGCCCGCCTGACCCATACGGCGGACCGATAGCCTTCCGCTGCTGCACCGGCACGGATCGACCAATCTAAGGAGAGCCCCCGTGGCTGAGCTGTTCTACGACGACAATGCGGACCTGTCGATCATCCAGAACCGGGTGGTCGCCATCATGGGATTCGGCAGCCAGGGCCACGCGCACGCGATGTCCCTGCGCGACTCCGGCGTTGACGTCCGCGTTGGCCTGGCCCCGGGCTCCAAGAGCCGCGCGAAGGCCGAGGAGGCCGGTCTGCGCGTCGTCGATCCCGCTACGGCCGCGGCCGAGGCCGACCTCATCATGATCCTGGTCCCGGACCCGGTGCAGGAACTGCTCTACAAGGAGGCCATCGAGCCGAACCTCCAGGAGGGCGACGCACTCTTCTTCGCCCACGGGTTCAACATCCGCTTCGGCTTCATCAAGCCCCCGGCCAACGTCGATGTCTGCATGGTCGCCCCCAAGGGCCCCGGGCACCTCGTGCGCCGCGAGTACGTGGCCGGTCGCGGTGTCCCGGCGATCGTCGCCGTCGAGCAGGACGCGACCGGCGAGGCGTGGCCCCTGGCCCTGTCGTACGCCAAGGCGATCGGCTCGTTGCGCGCGGGCGGCATCAAGACCACCTTCACCGAGGAGACCGAGACCGACCTCTTCGGCGAGCAGGCGGTGCTCTGCGGTGGCGCGAGCCAGCTGGTCATGTACGGCTTCGAGGTCCTCACCGAGGCCGGCTACCAGCCGGAGGTCGCGTACTTCGAGTGCCTGCACGAGCTCAAGCTCATCGTCGACCTGATGTACGAGGGCGGCATCGCGAAGCAGCGCTGGAGCGTGTCCGACACCGCGGAGTACGGCGACTACGTGTCCGGCCCGCGGGTGATCGATGAGCGCGTCAAGGAGAACATGAAGGCTGTCCTCGCCGACGTCCAGAACGGCTCCTTTGCCAAGCGCTTCATCGACGACCAGCGCTCCGGCGCCAAGGAGTTCCGTGAACTGCGCGCGAAGGCGGAGCAGCACCCCATCGAGAAGGTGGGCCGCGAGCTGCGCGGCCTGATGAGCTGGGTCGACACGTCGAACGACGACTACGTCGAGGGCACCGCCGCGCGCTGACCCGGCGTGCGCCCCACAATGGGGCGGTGGCGGTCGATCGCAGGTCCGAGTCCAAGCCGTGCGCCTCGTGCGGCCGCCGGATGCAGTGGCGCAAGGCGTGGGCGCGCACGTGGGACGAGGTCCGCTACTGCTCAGACGCCTGCCGCCGCCATCGGGTGAGTGATGCCGATCGTGCGCTGGAGGCGGCGATCCTCGAGCTCCTGGCCACCCGGGCCGGGACCATCTGCCCGAGCGAGGCGGCTCGGCTCACTGCGGGTGAGGACTGGCGCGAGTCGATGGAGCCCGCGCGACGCGCGGCCCGTCGTCTCGTGGCCGCGGGCGAGGTCGAGATCACGCAGGGGGGCCGGGTGGTCGACCCGTCCACGGCGAAAGGGCCGATCCGCATCCGCAGGGTCGTCGGGTGAGGCAGCTGCCGACACCCTCGCCCGCCGAGGCGGCGGACTGGACGCACCGCGAGCTCGGCGATCTCGCCTTCGGCGACTGGCACGACCCCGGCATGCGCGGCGGGCAGACGTCGGCCGATGCGGCGCTGGCCGCGTTCTCCGTGGTCGGGTACGCCGCCCGCCGCAATGAGGTGTGGCCCGCGGCACGGCGCGGGTCCTCGGGCCTGTCGCCCTACATCCGCCACGGGCTGCTCTCCCTGCCGGCCGTCTGGCAGGCCGTTGCCGGCGGGCCCGCGCGGGACGTGGAGAAGTTCCATGACGAGCTGCTGTGGCAGGAGTACGCGCGGCACCTGTACGCCCGACTCGGCGGCGCCACGCGGCGCTCCCTGCGGTTCTCGGTGCCCGAGCACGACGACGGTCCGGCCGGCCCGGGCGCCGGGCGACCCTGGTCGGGGGAGGAGGCGTGCCTGCGTGAGGCGCGCGAGGAGTTGTCCACCCGCGGCTGGCTGACCAACCAGCAGCGCATGTGGCTGGCCTCGCACTGGTCCGTGCGGTCGGGCCTGGGCTGGCGCGAGGGGGAGGACCTGTTCTTCCGGCAGCTGCTCGACGGATCCCGCGCGGCGAACCGACTCGGCTGGCAGTGGACGATCGGGGCGCTCACCGGCAAGCAGTACGGGTTCAGCAGGTGGCAGGTGGAGAAGCGTGCGCCGGGCCTGTGCGCCGCCTGTCCGCTCGAGCGGCGCTGCCCGATCCAGCAGTGGCCCCCCGAGGAGCCCCTGCCACCACGCGTCTCCGTCGACCCGCGGATCCGGCGTGACGACGACCTGGCGACCACCGCGGGCCCGGTGCAGCCGGAGCAGCGCGGGCGCCCCGAGGCGGTGTGGCTGACAGCCGAGAGCCTTGGCGACGAAGATCCCGCGATGCTCGCGAACCCGGACCTTCCGGCCGTCTTCGTGTTCGACGAGGTGCTGCTGACACGGCTGAGACTGGCACCGATGCGCCTGCTGTTCCTCGCCGAGTGCCTCGCCGATCTCGCGCAGCGTCGCACGCTCGAGGTGTGGCGCGGCGATCCCGTGGCGGTGCTCGCCGACCGTGCGGTCGCGACGACGTTCACACCGGTGCCCGGCTGGCGCAGCCGTGCCCTGAGGGTCGGACCGGTCGAGATCCACCCCTGGCGCTGGCTGCGGCGCCCGCACCCCGGCCCGCTCACCTCGTTCACCGCGTGGTCCCGGTCCGCGGCCAGTCGGGCCTGATCAGTCGCACTGACTAGACTTCCCCGGTGACCAAGCCCCGCGTGCTCATTGCCGAAGAACTGTCCCCCGCAACCGTCGAGGCCCTCGGGCCGGACTTCGAGATCGTCGAGTGCGACGGCGCCGATCGTGCGCAGCTGCTGCCTGCGATCGCCGACGTCGACGCGATCCTCGTGCGGTCGGCGACGCAGGTGGACGCCGAGGCCATCGCCGCAGCGAAGCAGCTGAAGGTCATTGCGCGGGCGGGCGTCGGGCTGGACAACGTCGACATCAAGGCCGCGACGCAGGCCGGCGTGATGGTCGTCAACGCGCCCACGTCGAACATCGTCAGCGCCGCCGAGCTCGCCGTGGCACTGCTCCTCGCCTCGGCCCGCAATGTGGTGCCCGCCAGCTCCGCCCTGCGGAACGGCGAGTGGAAGCGGTCGAAGTACACCGGTGTCGAGGTGGCCGACAAGACGGTCGGCGTCGTCGGCCTCGGACGCATCGGCGTTCTCGTGGCGCAGCGGCTGAGCGCCTTCGGGGTGCGTCTCGTGGCGTACGACCCCTACGTGCAGCCCGCGCGCGCTGCGCAGCTCGGCGTGCGGATGGTGACCCTGGACGACCTCCTGGCCGAGTCCGACTTCATCACCGTCCACCTGCCGAAGACCCCGGAGACCGTCGGGCTGATCGGCGATGCCGAGCTCCACAAGGTCAAGCCCACCGTGCACATCGTCAATGCCGCACGCGGCGGGATCGTCGACGAGGAGGCGCTGTACCGCGCGCTTGTCGACGGGCGCGTGGCGGGTGCGGGCCTCGACGTCTACGCCAAGGAGCCCTGCACCGACTCTCCGCTGTTCACCCTGGAGAACGTCGTGGGCCTGCCCCACCTGGGTGCCTCGACAGATGAGGCGCAGGAGAAGGCCGGTATCGCGGTCGCGAAGTCGGTGCGCCTCGCGCTCTCGGGGGAGCTCGTGCCGGACGCCGTGAACGTGCAGGGAGGGCAGCTCGCCGAGGCGGTCAAGCCCATGGTGCCGCTGGCCGAGAAGGTCGGTGCCATCGCCTGCAGCCTCGCCGATGCGGCGGTCGAGCGCATCGACGTCGAGGCGCTGGGCGAGATCGCCGAGCACGATGTCCGCGTCCTGGAGCTGTCCGCCCTCAAGGGCGTCTTCCAGCAGCTCGTGCACGATCCGGTGTCCTTCGTCAACGCGCCCGTGCTGGCGGAGCAGCGCGGGGTCGAGGTGGCCCTGACGAGCGACGCGACCAGCGGCGACCACCGATCGCTCCTGCGCATCACGCTGACGCAGACGAACGGCCAGAAGGTCAGCGTGGCGGGCACCGTCTCCGGCGGTCGTGACGTGGCCAAGCTCGTCGAGGTGGATGGCTTCGATGTCGACGTGCCCATCAGCGACCACCTGGGCTTCTTCCGGTACCACGACCGGCCGGGCATCGTCGCCGTCGTGGGTCAGGTGCTCGGCGATGGCGGCGTCAACATCGGCGGGATGCAGGTGAGCCGTGACGCCTCGGGCCACGCGCTGATCGTGCTGACCGTCGACTCGCCGATCGCGCCTGAGCAGCTGGAGGCCATCGTCACGCAGATCGAGGCGCATTCAGGCAGGGCAGTCGACCTGGCCTGACATGGACCCCCGTCATCGGTCCGGCCTGCTCTGGGCCTTCGTCGGGGTCCTGCTGTTCTCCTTCTCGCTGCCGCTGACCAAGGTCGCGGTGGCCGGGTTCAACCCGTACTTCACGGCGACCGGGCGCGCGGTGATCGCGGGGGCGCTGGCGCTCGCCGTTCTCGCGATCCGTCGCGTGCCGCTGCCGCCGCGCTCCCAGGGGCGGCCGCTGCTCTTCACGATGCTGGGTGCCGTCTTCGGCTGGCCCATCCTGCTGGCGCTGGCGCTGGAGCGGACCACGTCCGCGCACGCTGCCGTCATCGCCGCCTTCATGCCGCTGACCACGGCACTGTTCGCCGTCCTGCGTGCCCATGAGCGGGTGCCGCGGCAGTTCTGGCTGGCGGCAGGCGGTGGCACGATCGCCCTGGTCGTCTTCTCGCTGTCGCGCGGTGGCGCCGAGGGCGGCGACCTGATCGCCGACCTGCTCGTCGTGGGTGCGGTCCTCAGTTCATCGTGGTGCTACGTCGAGGGCGCGAGCATCACCAAGGTCATGCCGGGCTGGCAGGTGATCTCCTGGGTCGTCGTGCTCGCCCTGCCGATCACCGTCCCGGTGTCGCTCGTCCTGTGGCGGACGACCTCGTCGGACTACGACACGACAGGTGTGCAGTGGACGGCCCTTGTGCTCCTGGGCGTCTCGTCGATGTACGTGGGCTTCTTCGCGTGGTACCGCGGCCTTGCCCTCGCCGGAACTGCCTACGGCGGGCAGGTCCAGCAGTTGCAGGCGCTGCTCACGCTGCTGTGGTCGGCGCTGCTCCTCGGCGAGCCCGTGACAGTGCTCACCGTCGCGGCAGCGCTGGCCGTCGTCGTCTGCGTGGCATGGGCCCAGAGGTCCCGACGCGCAGTGGTCGTCGCCCCGGAGGAGTAGGTCGAGGCTCAGGCGTCCCGGATCGCGCGATTGACCGCCGAGACGATCGCCTTGAGCGAGGACGTCGTGATGGAGGGGTCGATCCCGACGCCCCACAGCACGCGGCCGTTCACGGCGCACTCGACGTACGAGGCCGCCATGGCGTCACCGCCGGACGACATCGCATGCTCCGCGTAGTCCAGCACCCGCACGTCGATCCCGTGCCGGCTGAGCGCATCGCAGAAGGCGGCGATCGGACCGTTGCCCTGCCCGGTGAGCGCGATGTCGACGCCGTTGTCCGCGAGCGTGACGTCGACCGTGGTGGCACCGTCGACCTCGGAGTCCTGCTTCACACCGATCAGGCGGAATCGTCCCCAGGCCGCAGCCGGGTCCGGCAAGTACTCCCCGGAGAAGGTGCTCCACATGTCGGCGGGACTGATCTCGCCGCCCTCGTCGTCGGTGACCCGCTGGATCACCTGGGAGAACTCGATCTGGAGCCGGCGGGGGAGCTCGAGCTTGTGCTCGGTCCGCATGATGTAGGCGACGCCGCCCTTGCCGGACTGGGAGTTGACGCGGATCACCGCCTCGTACGTGCGGCCGACGTCCTGCGGGTCGATCGGCAGGTAGGGCACTGCCCAGGTGTGTTCGTCGACGTCGACGCCGGCGGCAGCCGCATCGGCCTCCATCATCCGCAGGCCCTTGTTGATGGCGTCCTGGTGCGACCCGGAGAACGCGGTGTAGACGAGGTCGCCGCCGTACGGGTGGCGCTCGTGCACCGGGATCTGGTTGCAGTACTCCACGGTGCGTCGGATCTCGTCGATGTCGCGGAAGTCGATCTGCGGGTCGATGCCCTGGCTGAACAGGTTCAGGCCCAGGGTGACCAGGCAGACATTGCCGGTGCGCTCGCCGTTGCCGAACAGGCACCCCTCGATCCGGTCCGCCCCGGCCATGTAGCCGAGCTCGGCAGCGGCCACCGCGGTCCCGCGATCGTTGTGCGGGTGGAGCGAGAGCACCACGCTGTCGCGGCGAGCCAGGTTCCGGCTCATCCATTCGATCGAGTCCGCGTAGACGTTCGGCGTGGCCATCTCGACGGTCGCGGGCAGGTTCAGGATCACCTTGCGATCAGGTGTCGGCTGCCAGACATCGGTGACGGCGTTGCAGACTCGCAGCGCGAACTCCAGCTCGGTCCCTGTGTAGGACTCGGGCGAGTACTCGAAGAACACGTCGGTCTCACCGGCGAGCTCGTCGGCGTACTTCTGGCACAGCTGCGCCCCGTGGACCGCGATGTCGACGATGCCGTCCTCGTCGAGGCCGAACACCACCCGGCGCTGCAACGTCGAGGTCGAGTTGTACAGGTGCACGATGGCCTGTTTGGCGCCGCGGATGGATTCGAACGTGCGCTCGATGAGGTGCTCGCGGGACTGCGTCAGGACCTGGATGACAACGTCGTCGGGGATCAGGTCGTCCTCGATGAGCATGCGGACGAAGTCGAAGTCGGTCTGCGATGCCGACGGGAACCCGACCTCGATCTCCTTGTAGCCCATGCTGACGAGCAGGGTGAACATCCGCAGCTTGCGGGCGGGGGTCATCGGGTCGATGAGGGCCTGGTTGCCGTCGCGCAGGTCGACCGCGCACCAGCGCGGCGCCTTGGTGATGACCTGCGACGGCCAGGTGCGATCGGGGAGATTGATGGGCAGGAAGGGGGAGTAGCGCTGGTAGGGCATCTGCGACGCCTGCTGGGTGTTGCGCACCTCGTATGGGACCGTGCGGTCGAACGTGCTGCTCATGGCTGGGCTCCTGGTCTCGTCGGATGGCCCTGGGATTCGTGGGCCGAGGAAGGGGGACCGGCGCGCGACGAAACCCGCGACGAGGAGGCCGGTGGTCTAGGCCTCGCCGCGGCGGCGAAGGAGCAGCAGCGCCGTCATGGGGTTGAGAGTACCAAAGGCGGACGAGGTGCATGGGCCACGGGCATGATGGAGGCGTGGACCTGCAGGCACTGGGCGCGGCGAAGTACATCTCCCTGACCACCTTCCGGCGCGATGGCACGCCGGTGCCGACGCCGGTGTGGCTCGTGCGCGACGGAGAAGCCCTGGTCGTCACCACCCAGGGCTCGTCGGGCAAGGTGAAGCGCATCCGGGCGAATCCCGACGTCCTGATCGCGCCCTGCGACGCCCGGGGCAGGCTCAAGGGCGAGCAGGTGGCCGGGGTCGCTGCCCTTCAGGACCCCGCGGAGACCGAGCGGATCACCGGGCTCGTCCGACGGCGCTACGGACTCCTCGGCTGGCTGCTCACGCGCCGGGGCGGCGATGACCGCATGGGGATCCGGATCACCGTGGCCTGACTGCTCACGTGGTCGGCTGCGCCCTAGACGACGCGGCGCCGACCGATCGCGAAGTAGCTGATCGGGCCGACGAAGTTCACCGCGATCAGCACCGCCCACGCGGGCTTGGGGCCGCGGACCAGTTCCGCGGGCCGGCGGGCGAGGTCCGCCCACGCCGCGGTCGCGAGGGCCACCTGCGCGACGCCGGCGACGATGACGGCACCCTTCTGGGCGTCCGTGAGGTCGCTCCACCTCCTGCGGGCCATGGCTCTCCTCGTGGGTTGGTGCTGCTCGCCGCGAGCATCCCCACCACGATGCCGCATCAGGGGCCGTGATGCGCGGTCACTACCCTTCCCCCATGCCCACACCACTGAACATCGCCCTCA
>Ga0129333_10007247_pt1 | contig 10483 bp, 9 predicted proteins | sample CPB6_08_DNA_FD_94474 | JGI IMG/M metagenome (GOLD analysis project Ga0129333, IMG submission 94474) | Freshwater to marine salinity gradient microbial communities from Chesapeake Bay, USA - CPBay_Sum_0.6_0.8_DNA | ecosystem: Environmental > Aquatic > Marine > Coastal | place: USA: Chesapeake Bay...
ATCAATATTTTAACATACGATTTCAAAAGAATATTTTGTTTCGCCATCAATTTACTAAGTTCAGTCAGGATGGTTATCCACCGTTGAATGAACATTTCAACTTGCTCAGTCTCGGTCAGTAATGGAATCCAGTTCATTCTAAATTCATGCATCGCCATGACGGGATTTTGAATCCACATTTGCGCAAATTGTTCTAATTGGTTAATCGATTGTTTGACATTCGCATCGGTGCTTTTTTCTTTGATATCTTCAGCAGATCCATATTCAAAACTTAATAACTCCGCGATTGCGGGTTCAACACCAAGGGCCATCGCTTCTTCAATTAATCGTTGGGGTTGATTTGGTTTAAAGTGAATGACCTGACTTCGTGATTGAATCGTAGGCAAGACATCATCGATATTTGTCGTGGTTAAAATCGCATAAATATCCAAGGTAGGCTCTTCTAGAAATTTTAATAGTGCATTGATAGCTTCGGGCGTCATCGCCTCAATTTTATGCAATAGATAAATTTGTTTGTTCGCTTTTTCTAATCCTGTAATCGCAAAGCGTGATTCAAGGCTTAAGACATCTTGTTTTTTAATGGAGGCTTCACTGCCATCGATGATGATTAAATCTGTGTAATCTTGTTTTTGAAATCGTTGGCAAGTTAAGCATTGTCCACACGCTAAAGGTTGTGGTTTTTCACAAAGGAGGGATTGGCCTAAAAATAAAGCAATATCCTGAAGGGGTTGACCTTGAAAACCATTTAATAAATAAGCATGACTCCATTTATCTTTCTTTAATGCATGAGCAAATAAATCATAAACGGGTTTTTGTTGGTTTTTAAGATAGCCCTCAATATTCATAACAAGCGTTGATGGATAGCCGTGTAAGTGTTTTCAATCACGGTTGGTAGAGGCAAAGAAGCATCAATAATCACATAGCGATCTTTGAAACGTTTTGCCAGTTGTAAATAGGTGTCTCTCACTTTTTGATGGAAAGATAATTGTTCAAGATCTAAGCGATTAATTTCTCGGTTGGCGTTCGCGGCAATTCTCTTTAATCCTAGTTCGGGAGGAATATCGAATAAGAGTGTTAATTGGGGATAAGAAGATTCCGTTGCAAACAGATTAATGTTGAGAACCGCCTCAATTCCTAATCCCCTCGCGCCACCTTGATAAGCCAAACTAGAATCAATAAATCGATCACAAATGACAATTTTTCCAGCTTTTAAAGCGGGCCAAATTTTTTCAACTAAATTTTGTCGGCGACTCGCTGCTAATAATAAAGCTTCTGCTCTTGGGTCAAGTTTCGTATTTTCTTTTTGAAGAATCACTTGGCGAATTTGTTCAGCGATTGGTGTTCCACCTGGTTCGCGAGTTTCTTCAATGACAAAACCTTCTTTTCTCAGTCTCGCAATGACTTCCTTCATCACGGAAGTTTTTCCGCTTCCTTCAGGTCCTTCTAAGGTAATAAACATCTTATTCTCCTTTGATTTTCGTTCTTCCAGTCAAGGCTTTTGAAAGCGTTAAAGCATCCGCATAGTCTACATGACCACCCATGGGTAGCCCATAACCAATACGAGTAATCGTTAAACCATTTTTTTTCAACATGTTCGCTAGAAATTGTGCAGTTGTTTCACCTTCTAAGGTTGGATTGGTTGCAATAATCACTTCTTGATAAGGATGTTTTTTCAGTTCCTTTTGTAAAGCATCGATACGTAAGTCTTCAATACTCATCCCTTTACTCGCAGAAAGAACGCCACCTAAAACTTGATAACGAAATGTTGGTGATTCAAGTTTTTCAAATGCCGCAACATCTTTTGAGTAACTGACGACGACCAATGTTTGGTAAGGACGAGTGGATGTACAGATCTCACATGATGGTTCTTCGGTAAGCACACCACAAGTTTGACAAGGGTGAACGAAGCGTTTGACCGCACCTAGACTTTCTTGAAATTGTAAGACGTCCTCTTCGCTAAATTCTAAAATAGCTTGGGCCATTCGTTCAGCAGATTTATTACCCACACCAGGTAATTTTTCGAAGGATTCAATTAAAGCTTGTAAACTTTTTAAAGGTTTCATTTGAAGGTCCAATTCTTCACTGTCGGTGGCGTATCTTGTTTGGATGGCAATTTATTCAATTGCGCCAAATCCATAAATAACTTTTTAAGTTTCACAGCCTCTTGGCGATTAATCGCATAGACAACACCTTCATATCGAGCAATGGTTTGCATCACTTTTTGAATGAGAGGTTGATTGGCAACTAAGTTCAATTGCGTCGCCACCGTTGCCTGATCAACTTCTAAGGCAAGAATATGTTTGCTCAAAACATAAGGTCTAGCATCCTTAAGTAAAGCCGCAATCGATGCGAATTGTGGTTGATAAAGCATGGAATCAATTTGCTTCCATGATTGTAAAATGTCTTGTCTAGCATCTTTATCGCCCATCACCATGACTTTGATCATGTTCACATCATCAATGTAAAGACCTTCTCCGGTTTCAGCAATGGCAGCAGGCGGCATATTGGCAGTTTGTTTATTGGAAGGATTCGAAACAGTTTCCGATTTACCTTTCATCACGTCAAAAATATTAGGAGGTGTTTTTGTTTTGTTATCAGGTTTTTCAAGTTGTAAGAGTTTTAATTGAAGTAAACCAGGAATCGCAGAAGGATTCCGTACATCTGTTTGAATCGTCATAATTGCCTCAGTAACAACGGGAATCCATGCGATGGAAAGGTCTTCTAAAATACGATTTGCTTCGGGTTCTTTGAGGGTCGCCATCAAACTAGATTCTTGGGTTTTGACAAGAATTAATAAATCCTTTAACATCACCAACAAATCCATTAATAAACGTTTTAAATCTGCTCCCTTTTGAACGAAAGAATCAATCTTTCCAATCATCGTGGATTGGTCTTGTCGACCAATTGCCGTGAGTAATTCAATCTTATCTTCAAGACTAACTAAACCGAATAAATTTAAAATATCTTTTTCTTCAAAACGCCCGCCAGTATAGGCAATGACTTGATCGAGTAAAGATAAAGCATCGCGAACGCCACCGTCGGCTAATTGAATCACCGCTTGAACGGCTTTTTCATCATAGGGAATTTTTTCGGTTTTCAGAATAAACTGAATACGTTCTTTAATGTCATTTGCATTAACTTTGCCAAAATCAAATCGTTGGCAACGACTTAAGATAGTGGGAATTATTTTGTGAGGTTCAGTTGTTGCTAGGATAAACAATACATGGGACGGTGGTTCTTCTAAGGTTTTTAGCAATGCATTAAAGGCACCCGCTGTCATCATATGGACTTCATCAATAATATAAATTTTATATTTACCCTTGATTGGGGCGTATTTCACTTTATCGATCAAATCACGAACTTCATCGACACCGTTATTACTTGCCGCGTCAATTTCAATCACATCCGGATGGCGATTTTCTTGAAGCGCTATGCAATTTTCACATTTACCACATGGTTCACTTTGAGACACTTCACAATTTAAAGCTTTGGCAAAGATTTTAGCTAAAGATGTTTTGCCAGTCCCTCGAGGTCCTGAAAATAAATAAGCATGAGATAGCTTTTGATTTATTAAAGCGTTTTGTAATGTTCTTACAATCGCTTGTTGACCAGCAACTTGTGCAAATTGTTGCGGTCGATATGTTCGATAGAGTGCCTTATATGCCATAAAGTTTTATTGAATTAATTATACTCAATTTATCAGCTTGATTAAACAGGAAAATAAAGAAAAACCTTTTAAGAAATGCGATGCCTATGATAAAATACGAAAGGTCTCATAAATGGAAGAAAATTTAAGAAATCGCCTCAAAGTGATGCGTAATCGTTTAACAACGATCGATGATTTACTCGTTCAAGAATCTGTATTGAGTGATTCTCGTCAATTTAAGTCACTTTCAAAGGAAAGAGCAACCCTAGATAAAGTGGTAACGCTATTTAATACCTTTGAGACCAATGAAAAGAATTTGGCCGATGCTTTGGTGATGCGAAATGATGCCGATCCAGAAATTGCGCAATTAGGTAAAGTTGAAGTTGAACAATTAACAGAAGCACAAGATAAATTAATGGAACAAATTAAGTTCCACCTCATACCAAAGGATCCCAATGATGATAAAAATATTGTGGTTGAAATTCGTGGTGCGGCTGGTGGTGACGAAGCGTTTATTTTTGCCAGCGACTTATTTAGAATGTATACCAAATATTGCGAAAAAAACGGCTGGAAAATTCAAATGTTATCCGATGCAGGGGGCCAATCCACGATTACCTTCATGGTCAAAGGTGATGCGGTTTACTCCAAACTTAAATTTGAATCTGGTGCGCACCGCGTGCAACGTGTTCCCGCAACCGAAGCTTCTGGACGCATTCACACATCAACTGCAACCGTCCTTGTGATGCCGGAAGTGGAAGAAGTAGATATCGTGATCAATACCAATGATCTTCAAGTGGATACCTATCGTTCTCAAGGTGCTGGTGGTCAAAACGTGAACAAAACAGAATCTGCTGTTCGCATTACTCACTTACCAACAGGCATTGTTGTTTCTTGCCAAATTGAAAAATCACAAATTCAAAACCGTGAGTTGGCGATGAAAATGCTTTATGCAAAATTAGAAGCACATAAACAAGCTGAAATTGATGAAAAAGTTGGCAATGAAAGAAAATTAAAAGTCGGAACTGGTGAGCGAAGTGAAAAAATTCGCACCTATAATTATCCTCAAAATCGAGTCACCGATCACCGCATCGGTTTTACGATTAATCAACTTGATCGCGTCATGGAAGGTCAAATTGAAGACATATTAGAAGCATTAAACCATTTCGATCAACAACAAAAACTTCTAGGAGTGGAATGACGATTCAATCCGTTTATCAACAAGCGCTACAATCGGTCGGCATTGGTGCGGTTGATACCTTTGCTATTCACCAATTACTGCAATTTCATAATCGCATCCCCAGTATCGATATGTTGCTAACCAATCTTGATCGTCAAATGCTTGATTACCAAGCCTTCATTAACAATTTTCAACGATTAAAAGATGGAGAACCTTTGGCATATATTCTGGGTTATACCACTTTCTTAGGTCTCACCATAGGCGTTGATAAAAACGTCTTAATTCCACGACAAGAAACAGAAGAGCTTGTGATGATTGTTAGTAAATTATTTCCTGACATTTCAAATGTTCACCTGATTGATGTGGGCACTGGGAGTGGGGCGATTGCGCTAGCGCTTAAATCTTTAAGACCTCAATGGCGAGTGGTTGCAACTGATATCAGTCAACCTGCTTTAAATGTTGCAAAGGCCAATGCAAAAAAACTACAGCTTGATGTTTCATTCTTTCAAGGAGATGGGTTGAAAATGATGGCCACTTCTTACAATCAAAATATAAACATCATTGTCAGTAATCCACCCTACGTTGAAGACGAAGCTCAACTTGATCCATCGGTTAAACAATTTGAACCCCATCTTGCTTTGTTGGCAAAACCGAATACGAAATTTTACCAACAATATTTGCAAGAAGGTAAAAGATTATTAAATGCTAAAGGTATCTTCGCTTTTGAAATCGATCCTACTTTAGAAAAACCTCTTCAGGACATAACTTTATCGATGTATCCAAAGGCAAGATGGACTTTTCTAAAAGATATTAATGGTAAAACTCGTTTTGCTTTGCTCTATACTTAATTGAGGAGTTATCAAGATGAAAATCATTATCGCAAGTGATCATGCAGGCTTTGCTAATAAAAAAACATTATTTGATGCGTTAACTAAACTGGGTTTTACGATGATCGATGGTGGGACATTCAATGAGGGTAGTTGTCACTATCCAGAATATGCGTTGAGTGCGGCAGAACGTGTAGTCGCTAAAGAAGCTGACTTTGGCGTTTTAATCTGTGGATCAGGTATTGGCGTATCCATTGCTGCAAATAAAGTTAAGGGTGCTCGCTGTGCATTGGGTTACCATGACGAAGCTGTGAAACGAGCAAGAATCGATAATGATGCAAATTTAATTGCCTTTGGTGCGCGCTACATGACGATTGAAGAAATGTTAAAACGCATTCAGATGTTTATCCATACACCCTATGAAGGTGGTCGACACCAAACCAGGCTTGATATCATCGCTGATTACGAAAAAAAGCACTTCCGATAAGTTTTAATCCATCCTATTAAAGGATGTGAACGCATACACTTGTCCACGTTGTTTCAATCACGATCCATTCAAAATAGGCTTAAGAAATGGTTTGCCTTATTGTCGTGCTTGTATTCAATTTCAACAAGAGCCTTGGCAACCCAAACCCCGCCATCCTATCGCTGTAAGAATTCAACTCGGATATGCCTTAACCGAAGCACAACAAAATATTTCTGACGGTCTTATCGATTGTTATCGAAACAACCAATCCGCGATGGTAGATGCGGTCACCGGGAGTGGAAAAACTGAAATTGTTTTTGGTTTAATTCAAATTGCACTTGCAGAAGGAAAACGTATTGGTTTTGTGATTCCTAGAAAAGATGTGGTTATCGAATTAATCCCTCGTTTCAAAGCAGTATTTCCTTCAATCGATGTTGTTGGCGTATTTGGTGGAAGTTCAAGCATTTTAGAAGGAGATTTGGTGATTTTAACCACGCATCAAATGTATCGATATGAAGAATATTTTGATGTCTTAATTTTTGATGAGGTTGATGCTTTTCCTTTTGCTGGAGACCCCGTCCTTAAGGCGATGGTAAAACGAGCAACAAAAGGAATCATCATTTATTTATCAGCGACCTTCACTCGTGATGAACTCAACCAATTTAAAAACGATGGCGGAAAAGTTTTTCAATTGTTTAAACGATTTCATGGATTTCCAATACCGTCATTGCAAAATAAAATTCATCCTTTTTTTATAAAGTGGTTTACGATTGTCGAATTACTTTATCAGATGAATAAAGAAAGAAAACCTGTGTTTGTGTTTGTACCAACGATTGCGATTGGTCAATTGTTATATCGATGGCTAAACATATTTATCAAAGATGTTTCCTTGGCGTATTCCACGATCGAACAAAGGGAATCAATTGTGGAAGATTTTAAGAAAAAAACATCGGGTGTTCTCATTACTACTTCTATTTTAGAAAGGGGGATTACCATGGTTGGTTTGCAAGTGATTATCTTTATGGCGGATCATCCCTTATATTCAACATCTACCCTTATACAAATGGCGGGCAGGGTTGGTCGTAAAAAAATGAATCCGAATGGAAAAGTCATTTTATTGGTTAATAAAGTTACACCCGAAATGAAAGCTGCACAGGAAAAAATAATCATTGCGAATGCCTATTTGTAAATATTGCTTTCGTATTTTTGAACCGATGCATGTATGGCATCTCATACACGGACCTTTATTATGTCGATCGTGTTATCAACACATTGAATGGCATCACCGTATCGAACGTTGGCAAGGCATTCCAATTGAATCATTGTTTGATTATGGGCCGGTATTTCAAAAGATGATTTATCAATTTAAATCCAATTTGGATGTTGAATTGGGTCCAGTTTTCTTAAACCAACACAATTCCTACTTAAAACTTAAATATTTTCAATATACATTCGTCCTCGCCCCTACTCACGAGAATGATTTAATTCAAAGAGGTTTTCATCCTCTGGTTGAAATATTCAAATCTGTGGGTTTACCTTTGTTAATTTTATTTGAAAAAAATCGACCTTATCGACAGTCAGAACAACAGGGTGCAAATCGTCGGGGCATACAGCAAGTTATAACCCTTAAAAAAGGCATAAGCATGCCTCAACGAATTTGTTTGGTGGATGATGTGATGACAACTGGAGAAACCTTAAAAGCGATGATCGGTCTATTAAAACCAATTTCAATCAATCATGTCAAAATCTTCGTCTTGGCAAGAAAAAAACAAGAAAAAATAGAGATTACAAGGCAATCTAAAAATGATAAAATAAGGAATTGGAAACAAGAAATATGGCATGGTTAGAAAAAATCTTCAGAATTGAAGAAAGACAACTTAAAAAGCTTTCTAAAGAAGCAGATCAAGTTTTGGCATTTGCCGATAAAGTTAAAGCCTTAACGGATGAAGCTCTAAAGCAAAAAACAATTTATTTTCGAGATTTATTAAAACAAGGTAAAACCTTGGATGACATTAAATATGAAGCGTTCGCTGTTGCTAGAGAAGCTGCAACCAGAACCTTAAAAATGACGCCGTTTAAAGTTCAAATCATCGGTGCATTGGTATTACATGGTGGTAACGTTGCTGAAATGAGAACTGGTGAAGGTAAAACTTTAACGGCAACGATGGCCGTTTATCTTAATGCATTATCAGGTCAAGGCGTTCATGTCATCACCGTCAACGAATATCTCGCTAAACGTGACGCCGAATGGATGGGTGTCATTTATCAATTCCTTGGATTAACCGTTGGGGTCAACTTAAGAGATAAATCACCTGAAGAAAAGCAATTGGCCTATCAATGCGATATCACCTACTCAACCAACTCCGAATTAGGCTTTGATTACCTTCGCGACAATATGACTGGCAATATCAAACAACGCGTTTTGCGAGGACTACCGTTTGCGATTATCGATGAAGCTGACTCCATTCTTATTGATGAATCAAGAACACCATTAATCATTTCTGGTGGCGCAAAAACGTCTCAAGCTGAATTTGTCAAATATGATCGATTTGTAAAATCATTAAAGAAGGACAAACATTTTACAATTGATGTTAAATCAAAAACTGCTAGTCTTACCGATTCTGGTGCGAACCTTGCTGAAATGGCCTTCAACATTCGAAACCTTTATTCTCCAGAACACTCAGAAAAAGTTCACCGAATTCATCAATCATTAAAGGCTAATTTCATCATGGTTCGTGATGTTGATTATTTGGTCGATCCTGAAAAAAACATCCAAATAATTGACCAATTTACGGGTCGTATTTTAAAGGGAAGAGAATTTTCAGATGGTCTTCACCAAGCAATTCAGGCAAAGGAAGATGCCAAATTTAGAGCGGAAACCATTACCATGGCGACTATTACCTATCAAAACTTTTTCCGTCTTTATAAAAAACTTGGTGGGATGACTGGAACTGCAAAAACCGAAGAAGAAGAATTCATCAAAATTTATAATATGAAGGTTGTTAGTATTCCTACAAACGTGCCAATTCGTCGGCACGATGATGTTGATTTAATCTTTGCTTCAAAGGCAGCAAAATTAAAAGCAATCCTAAACGAAATTAAGCAACGGCATGAAAAGAAACAACCTTTGTTAATTGGTACGCCGTCTGTCGAGGCTTCGGAAGAATTATCTAAATTGTTAAAAAATGAAGGTCTCCAACATTTTGTATTAAATGCAAAAAACCACGCTTCCGAAGCAGAAATTGTCAGACGCGCTGGTGAAAAGGGTAGCATTACAATCGCCACCAACATGGCGGGTCGCGGTACGGATATTAAAATTGATGATGAAGTAAGAGCCCTTGGTGGATTATGTGTGCTCGGTACTGAACGACATGAAGCGCGCCGAATCGACAACCAATTACGTGGTCGTTCAGGTAGACAAGGTGATCCTGGTTACTCTCGATTCTTTGTTTCTCTTGATGATGATTTGATGGTGCGATTTGGTTCGGATGCACTGAGAAATATGTTCAAATCTCTTGGTGATGAAGCCATTGAAAATCGTTTATTGATGAATGCGATTACGGGCGCTCAAAAACGGATTGAAGGCCAAAATTTTGATATTCGTAAAAACGTTTTAGATTACGACAACGTTCTCGCAAAACAACGAAGTGTCATGTATCGAAAACGTGATGCAATTTTAATGGCGAGTGATGTCACCGATATCATTAATGAAGCGTTTACCAATGCGGGACATTCCTTTGCCACACGTGCGATTAATCCAGAGGATCGTACCAAAGCGATTGATGGTGAAAAATTAAAGAAAATGCTTGAGCCTATTTTCTTAGCAGAAGGCACCATTAATGCCAAAGCATTTAGTGAATCTCCTGTTGAAGAAGTTGCCGAAGATGTGACGGTCTTGTTAATCAACCGTTATAAAGAGGCAATCAAGGAATGGCCTGCCGAAGTTGTCAAAGGTTTACCAAGACAAGTTTTACTGAAAATTATTGATATGAATTGGCCTCGACATATTGATGCGATGGACCATCTGCGTCAAAGTATTCACTTACGAAGTTATGCTCAAAGTAATCCATTGCAGGACTATGTTAACGAAGGGTTCAAGATGTTTAAAGAATTAAACGAAAAGATTGCAGTCGAATTCGTTGGGTCCATGCTAACAGCCAAACTAGAAGTTAAACCCAAACCTTCAGCGATTCAATTAGATCCAAAGAAAATCGGAGCATAGGCCATGATTGATTTAAGTGTTTTAAAGTCGGAGTTAAATGACTTAGCTGTCCTGATTCAGCAAGTCAGTGAATCTCTTTGACCTGGTTCAATTAAAAGCGCATATTCAAGCCGACGAAGCCTTAATGGATGGTCCTCACTTTTGG
>Ga0129333_10007248_pt1 | contig 10483 bp, 17 predicted proteins | sample CPB6_08_DNA_FD_94474 | JGI IMG/M metagenome (GOLD analysis project Ga0129333, IMG submission 94474) | Freshwater to marine salinity gradient microbial communities from Chesapeake Bay, USA - CPBay_Sum_0.6_0.8_DNA | ecosystem: Environmental > Aquatic > Marine > Coastal | place: USA: Chesapeake...
AGCCCTTGTTACAATCGTCGCCATTACGGTTACCCTCTGTTACGTGATCAACGCCTCCTACCGCCCCTCAGGCTGAGGCTTATGCAATGCGAATAATAGCGTCGGTTGCGTTTGGCGATGGGAATTGAATAACAAAACTGCCAGAAGTAACCGATTTCGTTCCGCTGAACGTCAATACGCACACCGCTCTGTTAGAAGAGGTTGTGTTGTAGATCAAAGCCCCATCTGCACTGAAGGTAGCGGATGTCCACGTAGGATCATTGCTAAAATCCGTGAAGGCAGTGGTACTCGATGACGTTGGGGTGACATTCGTAAGCGCAACACCCCCTGCGGTATACCCCGTCCCAGACGTTTCGTCTGAAGCGCCGGTCAAATTCGAGTAGTTTGTGGTCGCTGCCCCATAGTCCCCCGTCGGAGAAGCCTTGATGAGCGCAATCTTAAAGGCATTACCGGTAGAAGCAGTGAAATTGTGCGTCGCGGTCATCAATTCGACCTTGAACGACGTGCACATTGCGTTGGTAACGGAACCCATGGCATTTTCTCCTAGTCGATATCGACTATTTTGTCGGCAATCTGTGCAAGTCCTTCCTTCTTAAGAAGGTCGGCAATGGAAAGACGTTCGGATCGAGCTGAACGCTTCATATAAAAGACCAGAATGGCCCGCAGTTTGTCCTGGAACGCGAGTGCCTGCTCTCGCAAAGGCATTGGCGTGTCTGCCGAGATGCTAATAATCTTTCTCAGCGCCAGATCGGCCAGTTCTTCTGGGTTCAGGTCACGATTGTTGGTGGTTACAACAGTTGCAACCCCAACGGAAACGGTAGATGCCTCTCCAAACATGTGTTTTCCCCTCTCTTACGGGCCTGGACTATCACTCTTCAGGTACAAGCGAGTCATTCCGTCTCGATACTCGTCCCTACGGCGACGGCCCTGCTGTTCAAGACCGAGGCCCTGCAGCGCTTGGGTGTAACTCTTCTCAAAATACTCCAGCATCTCCCTCGGGCCCTTCGTGTAGCTGTACGCTTGTATCAAACAGGCGTAAAAAAGGGCTTCTGGGGAATTGGTGCTAATCCACGTGGTTGGATTAGCCGAAGAAAGCTGCGCGGGACGTGCGATATACCCCAATTCTACTGTAAAACTAGCGTTTGGAGTCGGAGCAACGTAAAAGGTGTTTTGATCCCACGTGCTGTAGTACTTCGGAGTGCCTGTGGAGGCTCCGTTTGGCCAGTATTCCTTCATGAAAGACGTGTCACGGTAGTCAAGGAATACTTGATCGCTGCCGTTAGTGACCATCAGGTAGCGATGGGTCAAGATATCTGACGGCGTAGACAGGAATTTGTTGCCGGAAGTCAGGTTTCCAGCGACTTCCACCTTAAAAACATCCAAGTCGATGTCCCTAAGGATGCGATTTTCGGCAAAAGTGATGAACGTATTGATCACCGCATTGGTGAATACGTTGGCATCGACCTCGGTGTAGTTCCGAATGTTGGTTACCAGCTCGTCATAAGTCATGTCGTGGTCACCGTGACGACTCCAACAGACCCACGACCAGCAATCGGTTGGGCCTCCTGAAGAGGTTGCATGTTATTTCCGTTGTAGGCGCTTCCAACACTCTGGAAAAGAGAGTCCCCAGGTGCTCCCACGTAGACAGTTACCGGCTCAACGCGGTCTGGTCGAGGCTGGTAGAGCGCAATCGCGTCTCCCCTATACTTGAGAGGTTCAAGTTGGGGCTCTTTTGGCTCGTAATCTTCCGGACAGACCTTAAAGCCGCGCCAATTTTTGCGCAAAACGGTATATGGATACCGTTGGCCGCAGTAGTCACAGAGTCCGTAAGAGAATTTCCCTGTCGCGTAGGCCACTAGACCCCCAAGTCGGGCACCAGATGCAGGCTTGCAGTATCTCTATCCTCATCCGCAGCGCGCTTGAAGTCTTCTTCGTAGAAACCCTTCAACGCTTCCGTTCTTTCGGGTGCGTACTTCAGGGAAAGATGGTAAGCGAGCCCCGAAACAAGGCAGGGGAGGAACCTAAAGTTTACATCTGCGGTGTTCGTGTATCCCCCAGCGTCTTGAATACGCCGAATTCGATAGTACACGAAGGTGTACGTGGAGGTATCCGAGGCGGGGTACAGGAACACCTGGAAGGTATTCGCGCGCTGCACGTAGTATTGAGCGGGCCGCGCCTGGGTGGTTTTGTCCGGAATGTTGAGGTATTCCTCTCTTCCAATCCGATCAATCGTGATGTCGGTAGACGGAGAGGTAGAAGAGTCGCGGATAATCGCGGAAAGAACATTGACGGTGTCGCTGGCAAGCGTCAGTTGGTTCGTTCCAACGCTCAAAGGAGCTGTTGCCTGCTCAATCGTCCACAAGTTCAATCCACGATTTGCCCAGTCCAGGAACATCAGGTTGAGCGACCGACGAGCGGAATTCAGCTGGTAACCATTGGTTACCCGCATGCCACAACGCTCAAACGCTTCTTCGACTATGTCGTCAATCTGAAGCGTAAAATCGGTCGTTCCGGACGTTGCCATTTAGCACATTCCGCCGTTCTTCATGCCCATAGCGATGCGTTTGCGAGGGCTAATGGCCATCCCGCCTTTGTTCATCATGATCGGACCAGTCTTTTTGCTGGTGGCCTTGATGGTCTTGCCTTTTCCACCGCCGCGAACGGCGCATCCCATTCCACGTGTTTTAGCCATTACATGTTCTCCTACCGCGGGACTCTTGGTTCATAGGGAAGTGTCCTGCCTTTTACCGTCATGGTTGTACGTTTTCCACGACCAGAAGATTTCCCTGTCCCTTTTCCTCTCAACAGCGAGCGAGTTACTCCCGGCAAGTTTTGTCGCATGTCTTCGGTAATGCCTTCTGCTGCGAATCCGCCGCCAGAATACTTTTTAACTTTCATGCCGCCCATGCAGCAGCCACCACCCTTGGTCGCAGCGCCCATTCCTCGTTTTTTCATGGGACTACCCTTTTCTTAGTTCGTCAATTTTGCTTTCAAGACGATTAAATCGAACATCAACATGCTCAACTAATCGCTCCATGTCCGCGCGTACTTCCGCGCGAGTGATGTGGTCTCTAGCCATTTCTTCACGAGTCTTGTTTAATAGGACCCCGATACGGCTGAGTTCCGTTACCTTTTCCTTAAACAAAAAGCCCATCATCGTCACCAGGGCTGTGAGAATTACATTCCAAATCATGAGTTCCATGATTCAGCACTTCCAGCGTTTCCGAGCCTGCCTTAGCCGACTATTAGGGTCGTTGGCAGCCTTTGGAAACATCCTCATCTGACCTTCAGAGCGCGCACAGAAAGACTTACGGCGCTTTGCTCTTGTCCCTTTGGGATTGTCTTCCGTGACTGCTGTCTGCAGCTTGCTCCCTGGATTGGCTTTTCGATAAGCAGCAACCCCCTTTCTGGTCATTCCTGCCCCGGACTTCGTGGCGCGAAAATTACCGGAGCGAACCGAGGTTTTGATGCCCATGCCTCTAGAGGTAGCCATCGCCCAAAACCTACGCCGCAGCGCCGCCAACAAACAGCAGGGTAACCGTGGTGATTTCCGCGCTGCTAAGGGTTATGTGAATGCCACTTTCAAACAAAATGCCGTTGTCAGGAATAATCATGTCCTGAGATCCCGCGGCAGCAGGGCTGGTGATCGCAAACTTGGTGGTTCCGCCCGAGCCACCACTCCGCAACGTGATCGTTGCGGGTGTGGCGGTGTGGGTGAAATACAGCCCAGCGAGGCGAGTTCGTCCAGAAACAGCATCCCCGGTGGCCGTCTTCCGGACGGCCTGAATGTCACTAGCGAAGCTCATGTGTGAGCCCCTTAGACCGTAGCGCTAAAAGGGGTCGCCTCAGTCCCGGTTGCCTGCGACAGTACCTGTACCGAATACAGATTCGCCGCAACATCAACGAGGCGGACCGTATCTCCTTTTAGGCCACCCAAGGTGTTGCCGTTGAAGGTGACCGTGTCGTCAGACGCCCCCGTCTTGTAGCCGAGGACCGCCGCCGCTCCGTCCGAGATTACATAAGCGGAACCAGTCATGGTGTCGCTGGCGTTCGCCACTTTGATGGTGGTCGAATTGCTCGTGACGGACGTGCCGATCACGAACTGGTAAACGGTGCCGCTGCCAGAAGCAGCCGGAAGGGTGACGGCGATGCCCGCTGCACGATTAAGGGTAACAACACGTCCGCCGTGCGTGGCCGCAGTGACGGCAAGAGTGGACGCCGTGGCATTGACCGGGGTTGTAGCAGTAACAGCGCCCGTGACATTTCCAATAAAGCCGTTGGTCGACGTTACTGGACCCGAAAAAGTAGTAGAAGCCATGTTTTATCCTCGTGTTGTAGCACTTCCTGTACCGTCTCTACAAAGTCTGCTAGGACAGTCGGCACAGGTAAAAAACCCTAGATAAGTCAGAGTCTAGATGAAAAAAGGGGGCTTTGACAGCCCCCTTAATTCAAGGATTTCTCCCAGGTTAGGCCGAACCAGGCGACCCAAAGATGCCGCGCGGATCGCTGAAGCCGAAGCTGTAGCGCTCACGAGCCTTGTATCGAACATTGCCGGTGTCGAAGTCGCCTTCGAAGCCAGTCTTGATCGAAACACGCTGGAACATCTTCATCCCGTTCGGTGCGTCGGTCTTAACAAACCACGCATCGGGGTCGGTCAGGTAATGGTTGACCGTGTAGCCCTGGGGAATCATGCCCCTGTTGCGGATAGCGTTGATGTCGTTGTCCGCAGTGCCGGGACGGAGTGTGGACTTCATGATACGATCCGCCGTGAACTGAAGTTCCTTCGGAATAAGCAGCTTCAGGCCCTGAACGGCAATCTTGAGACCGCGTTCGTCAGTGAACGCCGCGATGTCAATGAGCGCCTGCTCAAGGGAAGTTTCCGAAAGATCAGCCGCCGTCTCCAGCTCGTTGCGCAGGTCCGGTCCCGACAGGGTCGGGTGGTCCGTCGCGCAGAGGGGCTTGCCGTCACCACCCAGAGAGGTGTCGAACGCACCGTTCAGCACGGAAGCGGCCTTGATCTGCTTGGTGGTAGCCATGGAACGGGCCAGCGCCTTGGTGTAGCGAGCCGACAAGCGGTCGTAGAGGTTGTCCTCAACCGCTTCTTCGGTCAGGCTGAACGCCAGGGCGATGGTCTCGTGCGTGTAGCGGGCGGTGTAGACTTCCTGCGCCTGATCGTAAGCTACGCCAGCGCCTTCGTTCTTCACCGGAGCCTCGCCAAAGCCGGCTTCCATCACTTCTTCTTCAAACGCACGGTCGGACGACTCAACGTCGTAGATTTCCGTGTGTTCGTTCTCGTAGTTCTTGTACTCAAGACCGAACAGGGCGTTCAAACCCGGCTCAAGTTCTTTTACAAGCTGTGCGCGTGAAATTGCCATTTGTAATTACCTCTTAGGTCACAGCCTTGACGCCGGTGGAACCGTACAGGTGCTCGTTGATCTTCACAACGACAACTGCGTTAGTACCAATCTCGTTCCCCGGGACATTCCACAGACCAACAATCTTAAGGTTGAGGGCCGCAGTGTCCGCGATGGTGCCCGAATTAAGCTCCATCGTGGAAACGCCATTAGTCGTGCTACCACCAGTGCCAATAACATCAGCATTCTTGCCGATATTGGCCTGCGTAAACGCGCCATCCACCTGAATGATGAAAAGCTGGGTTGGGTCATCCATAACGTCGGCAGTGATTTTGCCCGACGTGATGTTAACGCTGCCCGGATAGTAGTTCTTCCAGGTCGGCTTGCCCGACGACGGGTCAATGTAGTTGCAGCCGTTGAAAACGCCAAGCGCCGCCGCATGTGTGGCGGGCAGGAACTTCACGATGTAGCCATCAACAATGGTGACAAGGTCACCCTGATAGATGGCACCGGACTGGTTGTCCGCAATTTCATAACCGTACTGCTTCTGAGCGCCAGTCGCAGAAAGATTACCCAGCGGACGCAGACCAAATGCTTTATCGACATTTGCCATTGTCTATTCCTCAAAAATGTTACTGATTGGAGCCTTTCGGCCCCCCAAAAGATACCTTGGTCTGCCGCGACGGTCGGTCAATCCGCATCGATGAATGCGAATTTGACTTCAAAAGGTCGTTATCGACAGCCTTAAGCTGGTCGTGGGTGCGGGAAGAATAGTATGCCCTGCGTTCATCGACGGATTCTTCAGGGATTCGAGCAAGAAGGAGCCCGCCAACGCTGAGAACCCCAGCGTGACGACCGTCTTCAACTGACGGGGCAGTGAAGTCAGGGTACTCTTCCGAACGAACAAGCTCGTAGCCTTCTCGAAGCTTACCAGCAATGTTGATTCGGTCTTCCTGACCACCGGCTTCTGCTCTAATCCACCGGTGTTTGTATCCGGCGGGAGCGGGCGGCGCATCAAGACGGGAAGGGGGAGCCCAAGGCTTGCGGCGCGCAGTCGCTTCGCGAGTCTCGCGAGCGGTGCGATTCAATTTTGGCACATCAAAAGCGTCGGACATTTCCTACTCCTTCACGTACTTGGCGTATTCCTCTAGCGGAACACCCAACTTTTTGGCAATCGCAACCTGGCTCGGAGTCAACCGGACAGTGCGGCGTGCATGTACTGCGCCCATTGATCGGGCCGCAGGAGCTACCGTTTGCACGGGCCGATAGCTCCTGGAATTAGTTGACGCACTTTCAAACTTTTGTGGAAAAAGGTCTCTCATGCGTTTGTCAAGTTCATCATAGTAGTCATCTGACTGGGGGTCAAATCCTTCCTTTTGAACCATCTCCTTGTGAACGCCCCATGCCGCGTGGGTCAGGACCGTGTCCCGCCCAAACCACTGGTTACGCTCCGCCCAGTCCTCCGCCTTAGGGTCGGGCTGACGCTGCGCGGGCCGCGGTGCCTGCTGCTGCGGCGCGACCTGCTGCTGCGGCTGGTTCAGATACGCTTCACGCTGCGCTGCAACGTTAACGACCTGTTGTTTCTCGAACATGATCGATGTCAGGCGCTGCTGAGCCTCTGTTTCAGTATCCACGTCGCCCTCTTCACGGGCCTTGCGGATAATCTGCTTCAGGGCCAAAGCCTGGCTCTCTAGGCGAGTGTTCGCCTCATTCAACCGCGCGTAATCCGTGCGCTGATACTGCCTCTCCAGCTCGTGCGCACGCTGCTGCGCGCCCTTGGCATACTCCAAGGCCGCCTGTTCACGGCGTTCGGTCTCCCGCAACCGAGCCGTCAGCTTGTCAATGCGCCGCTTAACCTTATCGCTGTACTGGTCAAGCTCGCCCTCCTCAACAACCGCCTCAACCTTGTTCCCCTCAGTGGGGTTCAAGGTGACCGTGGCAGGGGATTCGTCTTCCCCTACGTTAAACTGCATTTCATCGTCTGACATTTGCATGCTCCTCACATGTGAAGAATATCTTCGGGGTCGTTAATACGCCCGATGATTTCATCGTCGTTCAAGATACGAATTTCTCCGCCGTCAATGCTGATCCTAGAACCCGCATAGCGCCCGAAAATGATCCAATCACCTTCCGCGCACCACGGGCCGGAAGGAAACTTGGACTCATCCTTGTAGGCGAGGTCCCCTAGCTTCAAAACGTAACCACACGTCGTAGCAAGCTGCGTTCGACGCTGCGTTTCGTCCGCCAGGACAATTCCGCCTTTGGTTTTTTCGGGTCCACGGTAGGGAAGAATGGCAATTCGCCAGCCTACCGGGGTTGGAACTAAATCTCGCAGCGCGGTCCCAAGCTTTTCCGGCTGAAACTTGCCTTCAGCGTCATAAGCGTCGTCCAACGCAGGGCTTTTGCCCTCGCCAGCTTCCTTCCACTTCTGCTCAAGCGCCGTCATCGGCTTTTCTTCAGATGCAGTTGTCATCAGTGCCCTCCTTCCGGTTAAAAATCATCGTCGCTACGCTTAGCCAGAAGATCTCTGGTAATCGCATCAACCATTTTTAAGCCTTCAAGACGGCCCATCATGAAGCGATAACGCTCCATGTCGGCAATATTGCCGTTAAGGACAAACGCTTCCGTGTCAGCCTGTAGCTTTCGTATCTCCTTGAGGAGACTTTCTGCAAATTCAAGCATGGCAGTTCCCATGTAAAGCAGACGAATTAGGCCACGTCTGAAGGCGTCGCCATGGTGCAGCGAATGCCGCACCATGGCAAGAAAAATCACTCAATAAATCTTGGTCGGGGTCCTTCCGTCCCTGCGAACAACAGACCTAACTGCGCCGCCCATACTTTTTTTGGTCCTGGCTTTGCCCGCTTTTGAATACGCAATCGCCGCGGCCTGCGAAACAGCAGACTTCAAGCCACTTGGGCTACTGGTTCCAATCTTCCCGGTCTTTTTGAACTTCCGCACCATCTCGCCAATGTTGCCGCCAATGACCTTTTTACTGCGACCCTTTTTGAGCGGCATTTTGCTGTGCTCCTTGAATTTGTTCGTTCATCATTTCTGCTCTTTCGCGCGAGACATCCACGCGAGCCTGCGCAATCTTCTCTTGGGACTGAATACGCTGCTGCTGAATCTGTGCATTCTGCTGCATCTTCGCCTGCTCGATCTGCATCTTCTCTTGATCCTGCTGCGCACGGAGTTCCAACTCCTTTTCCTTCAGCATGACCACCGGGTCCTGCTGCGGAGCCTGCGCCTGGCCCATACCAGCCAACTGTTCCTGCAGGGCCTTGGCTTCTTGCAGGTTCTTGGCGATAAGCGTCGCAACCAGGCCTTCTCTCTGGATGTCGGAGACAAGTCTTTCAGGGTCTTTCCCGTACTGGCGGAAGAGTTCCGCCTCCGCATCCTCTTCCGCCTTCAAGCGAATGTGATCAAACACGTGCTTCTGCAAGATGATCGCCGCCTGAGGAATGGATTGGATGAGGGGAGACATCCCCATCAGCAAGTGCGCCATGATGTGGGCATCATGGTGCTGGCCTGCAAACGCCTTTAGCTCCATCAAGTCCATGACAGAGGAGTTTTCAGAGGCTGGATCCTTGGGCATCTGCGTGTTCTGGGGCCTCAGAATGCCATCGATGTCCCGCACGTTCATCGCGGAGTAGACGCGATAGTAAGCTTCGTACAGGTTGTGCATCTGCGGCGCGCTCTGCGCCATTTCAAGCTGCATCTGAGCCAGCGTAAGACGCTGGGCGCTCGAGAAGATGTTCGGGTCGGATACTGGAAGCACCGCGACCATGTTGTTGAAGTCGTAACGCTTGATGGTGCGGCTTGCACCCGGCACGTCATAGGGGTAGGAGTCTGGCAAACACCGCGCGAACCCGCGCGCGAGCATCTCAAACTCAAGTTTCTGCGAATAGTGCAGCCGTTTGTGGATAGCGGACATCACCATCGAGCCGCGTTCCAGCAACGCCAGCGTAGTTCCTACCGCAGCCTGCTGATTCCCGTCTCCCACCTGCATGTCAGCAATGCTGGCAAGGCGCTGGCCGGCCTCGACCGTAAATCCGAGCAACTGGAACAGCGTCTGGCTGGGCTCTTTGTACGGAAGCGGCAGCAGAGAGGCCGAAAGTTCCGCGCCGCCCGCGTCAATGTCCCTCCACTCGCCCGGCTGGATGGGATTATCGTCGTCCGCGATCCGCGCACCCTTGGCTTTGAAGCCTGCAGGCAGGTTTGCGAGCGTTCCTGCATCCAAAAGCTGACGAAGTGCCGAGGTCGCAGCCTTGGAAAGGCCTCCAATCAGGTGCACAAAGCCCAAGCCGTATGCTCCAGGGCCCTCGACCAGCACGTAATGAACGAAATATTCGATTCGTTGCTTGAGTTCGTCGCCTTCTTCCCAATTCCTGCGAACCCCAACAATTTTTCCGCTGTTTTCTTCGACGGTAACGACGTAGGGACGCTTGATTCCGGTCAAATTTCCATCTTCGTCCTCGTCTTCAAAGCCCTCGATGTCGAGATCGACGTGGAATTCCAGCAGAAACAGTTCGTCTGTGCGGCTGGAAGGCTCAATTCCTACCAGTCTGTTAATCCCAGACTGGATTTCTGACGGAGATTCAGGGGACGGGGACGGAAAGAATGTGTAGTCCAGGTATTCCCCAGACCAAACGCGCTTCTTGAAGTCGTTTTCGTACATCGCGATGCGGTGAGTAATGCGGGGGCACTCACTTATCACGCTCGAACCGTTGTACGGGATGATCAAATCATCCGCCAAGACCAATTTACTGACCATCCGACCGCGCGTGGCGTCGAAATACGTCTTCTTGAACACAGATCCACCGTAGCCCAGGTAGAAAAGCGCCTGGTCCATCTCCGGTGTGTACTCAGCCATCACCGTTGTGATCTGATAGTTCATGAAATCTTGAACGCGAGCGGCCTGCTGGACCTTGTCCAAGGTCTCTTTGCCGACAATCTGCGTCCTGACAGGGCCTCCAGCGGGCATCAATTCCTTAAATGCCTGCGCCTGAAACTGCACAATCGCCTCTGTGAGCATGGGATGCGCGGCACCCGAGGCTCCACGGAAGGGCTTTGTACGCTCTTCCATCTTCAAGCCCAACAGCTCAAGGCCCTTCGTGTACTGGGTCTCCCAA
>Ga0129333_10007249_pt1 | contig 10482 bp, 8 predicted proteins | sample CPB6_08_DNA_FD_94474 | JGI IMG/M metagenome (GOLD analysis project Ga0129333, IMG submission 94474) | Freshwater to marine salinity gradient microbial communities from Chesapeake Bay, USA - CPBay_Sum_0.6_0.8_DNA | ecosystem: Environmental > Aquatic > Marine > Coastal | place: USA: Chesapeake Bay...
GGACATACAGTACGAAATATCGATCCCAAGATTGGTCGCAATGATCCATGCCCATGCGGCAGTGGGAAAAAATATAAACAATGTCATGGCCAGCAGGCTTAATTAAAGCCCCGAATCATTCGGGGCTTTTTTGTACAAATCACGTTGATTGATTTTCAATTCGGTGAATCATGTCATCACAGAATTCAAAAAAAGGCAATAGATTATTCGCGCTAGACTTGGCACGACTCATGGCAATGCTCATGATGATGCAGGGTCATACTATAGATGCATTAGTACAACCGCAATTGATGAATTTGGGTGAATACCCTTGGAATATCTGGCAATTCATGCGAGGTTTGACTGCTCCCATTTTTTTGATTGTCTCTGGGACGGTTCATGTTTTTGCAATGAAAAGAAATGAACTTGGCGCGATGTCTGAAGAAACCAGAAAGCGGAGAATGAATTGGGCATGGATCATTTTGCTATGTGGGTATATGCTTGTTTTTCCTGCAAATAGACTCATTGATTTGCCATTCGTTCAGCAGGATGCATGGTCAATGTTCTTTCAAGTCAATATTCTGCAATTGACTGCATGTACTTTGATGGCAATCGTATGGTTGTCAACACATACATATTCAGTGAAAACATTGGGGATTCGATCTTTCATAATTGCACTGACCATATTTTGTCTTGCACCGATTGTGCATTCCATTCATTGGTTTGATTTTTTGCCTGGTTTTTTTGCAGGTTTTTTGAGTTCTGAAAGAGGTTCATTATTCCCTTTGTTTCCAACAAGTGGCTTCATGTTTCTCGGAGTGGCATTTGGCTCATTTCTCTATCTAAAAAGCGATGAAGAGAGAACTTCCTTCATGAAGAGAAGCATTTTTTTATTGGGAGGATTGCTGATTGTTTTAGGGGTGGCAATATATCAATCAACATTTCACTTTGCATTGATCATGGAATATTTGAATCCGGGATCAATGATCATGCGAACGGGAATCATCATCATGTTTATAGGAGTATGTTCTTATATAGGCAAGTTGTTTTCTCGCTTTGAGAATCGTTTGGTATTCTTTAGTAGCAAATCATTGCATATTTATATCATACATCTACTCCTGCTTTATGGAACTCCATGGTTCCCAAGCGTCGGTAGAATATTCATGCATGAAGCTTCTCTCGAAATTGGGGCATTGTCTGCACTACTCGTTGTGACATTGACTCCGTCACTTTTGGTATTGGATCAATATCTAAGAGAGAATCTCTGTTATGCTCATGCTACAATAAAGTACACACTTGCTGCGATGCTTGCTTATGCATTGATTGTGTAAAAAAAAGCCTGATTTAGTATCAGGCTTTCATTTCATTTATTTGCTTATGATAAGCGGAGTCGTAATTAACTTATCATTTAATCTTACCCGCACAATATACATTCCCATCATAAGTTCATGTGCAGGTATTTGCAATGTATGCCCACCACCATCAATGCTACCTTTGAGAAGATTCATCGCAACTCTCCCATCTAGAGTATGAATAGTCACTTCTGCATACACTGAATGTGGTGCTACAAATTGCAGAACACCGGAATGTGACATGGGTAAGGGCGAACAAGATATTCTATATTCCTCTCGATTGTCTTCTACTGATGACACAATCTTTTCGGAAGTAATCGGTAAACTTGCTTCATAGAAAGAACCGCTTTTTGTTTCTCTTAGCATAACGGCTCTAACTTGATAAAATACCTCATCACCTTTTTTGGAAGTGATGTCTTGAAATGTTGTTCCATTGATTGGAGATGGGGTAAGCACTTCAAAAGGACCTGATTGTTTTGAACTTTTATATACCATATAACCTGTCGCATTTGGAATCGCACTCCAATTGATTTGTGCATCAATTCCGCCTGAAGTTATTGAGATGGTTATTGGCTTTTCAATCGGCATATTGGAAGTCATTCGAAGAGTTGGATCTCCCATCAATGCGATATGCGTGCCTTTGGCACCGGCATGATAGAGTATTCCACCGGGATAACGCTTTGTATTGTACACCGCAGGTAGATATTGCAATGAGTTGTTTTGAGCTCCTAGCAAAATATCACCAACTGGTTTTCCGAGTCCCATTGGATGGTAGAACCATGCAGGTCTAGCCGCCCAACAAGAAGTTAGAACCGTTCCGCGAGAAGCAAGGACGCTTCGCAATACATTGTCTTTGCTATCCCAGTCACCAAAATAGCTGCCGAATACTGAAGTGAATACCGAAGTGATTGGTCTTTTGGAGAATTCTGCTATACCACCAACTCCGTTGCATGATGTATATGAACCCGCTCCACATGCATAAGAAAACATGGTTGTAACAGTTGAATCAAGAAATTCTCTGTTGGCCACTATATTGTCCTTTCCAATAAGCCCACCAAAACCACGATATGCACTGCCGGAAAATCCTTCTCCATAAGCGCCAAAATTATCATCAACAGTTGCCGCATACACAGGTTTTATTTCACCGGTCCTGAATGCATGATTTTTGTCTAGATATCTTTTGAGCAATTGTACTTCATTTTCAGCAAATGAAGTAAGATTATAAAAGTCTATCCTGCCAACTGGAATGCGCATTGCAATGTCAAAGGCAGACTTATCATATTTTCCATCGCCAACCACATTTTTATTCTCTTCACGAGCTGCCGCTGTATTGTTTATTGCTTGATCAAACCAGTTACCATCAAAATCAGCATAAAAACCATCGGCAGGCCATGCACCAAGATGATCGGGCGTATGACCATCCGGCGCCATTAAACCAGAATATGGAACAGGTAATCTGCCAATCAATAAAATCGAATATGTTTCTTCCGGATTATTTTCAATAATGGATCTAATAATTTCTTTTGTTTGTAATACCGCTTCAGAATTAAATGTTGTGGCTCTTGGTGCCAATCTTTTTACAATATTCCATAATTCATCTTTGAGATCTTGTTCCAAACGATCGATCTCTTTTTCCAAAGGAATTTGCATCGTACTATCTATGAGCATGATCACCGTACCGCGATGCAAAGTTGGAGGTACATCAATGCCAGCAAGAACATAACCTGATCCAAGATAAGTGGTCACTGTATCATTGCCACCGCCAACATTGATGAGTTTTGTACTTGCCGGAGTACAGACTTTCAAAATCTGATACTCATAGGCTGTTCCAATCTCGATGTCTTCGTCAGTATAGGATAATGCATCTTTGCCCAAAGTAGCAATTGGGGAACCCCAATCGGTTTGTTCATCCCATGAATTCAGAAGTGGATCTTTTCTGAATACTCTATATGTCTGCGCTCTTGAATCATTATCCCATGAGAGCGTGATTGAGGGAGTGGGAGTTTTACTGTACTTGGCTTCAACGATGACAGAAAAACCTTTTCCGTCCTGTGCATTGATGTGAATGCTCTGCAAAACAACAAAGAGGAGCAAAATATATCGCATGATAAACCTCTGTAAATTGAATCAATCGTCCTCAGACTTATTTTTCTTTCGAAACAAAAATGAAACCGGCACGCCTTCCAGATCTATATGCTTGCGCAATGTTCTTTCAAGAAATCGTTTGTAAGAATCAGGTAACTCCTGCGGATGATTGCAAAAGAAAGCAAAAGTAGGTGGAGCAACCTTTGTTTGGGTTATATAGTTGATTCGCAAATCATGTCCACGATATGCGGGAGGAGGAGTTTTTGAAATCTCCTCATGCAAAATGTCATTCAATTTTGAAGTGGAAATACGAGATGATCTTCTTGTTTGAATTTCCTTCGCCATATCAATCAACTTCGACAATCGTTGTTTTGTCATTGCCGATACAAATACAACTGGCACATAATCGAATGTTTTCAACTCTTCATGGACTTTTTTTGTGAATTCAACCGCGGTATTTGTTTCTTTTTCAATTGCATCCCATTTGTTCACAGCGATGATCACACCTTTTCTGGCATCGACTGCATCATTCACTATGCGTTTGTCTTGTGCTTCAAGTCCACGCTCTGCATCAAGTACCACAATTGCCACATCGCATCGCTCTATGGCTCTTGCGGTACGCATGATGGAATACATTTCGACATTCTCTTTGATATGACTTCTCTTGCGCAACCCTGCAGTATCTATCAATACAATCTCTTCGCCATAATATTTCAAAATGCTGTCTATAGCATCACGCGTTGTTCCGGGTATGTCAGAAACAATTGCTCGATCAACACCCAGAAGCGCATTGGTTATGCTCGACTTTCCAACATTGGGTCTGCCAATCAATGCAATTTTCAATCGACTGTCTTCTTCCAATCCTTCGGATTTGTCTAATGGTTCTACGACTTGATCGAGCAAATCTCCAGTACTTCTACCATTCAAAGCTGAGATTCCGAATGGCTCGCCAAGACCAAGCGAGAAAAACTCAAACAATTGAGCGTCTTGTATTGAATTGTCGCATTTATTGATTGCCAAAGTGACATGTTTCCCGCTTTGGCGCAATGTAAGCGCGATTTCTTTGTCAACAGGTGTTAGACCATCTCTTCCATCACATACAAAAATGATGGATTGCGCTTCCTCAATCGCAAGATGTGCCTGCTCTCGAATTGCTCTGTCGAAGAGTTCATCACTTTCGGGAACGATTCCTCCTGTGTCAATCAGAATGAATCCAATGCCATTCCATTCTCCACGACCATAATGTCTGTCGCGAGTGACGCCAGCCGTTGAATCAACAATTGCATCGCGCTCTTCCAAAATGCGATTGAACAATGTTGATTTTCCAACATTTGGTCTTCCAACTATGGCTACAAGATTCTGCATGATATTCTCAAAATGTACGAAGCAAAGATAGTAAATACTGCATATTGAATGACAAACCCGAACTTTATGTTCGGGTTCTTGTATCATCCTAATGCATCTTGTAAAAATCGGCGCACGGAATCAATCGGAATTCGCTCTTGCTGCATTGAATCCCGATTCCTAATCGTGACTGCTTGATCAGCAAGTGATTCATTGTCGATTGTTATGCAATAAGGGGTTCCAATCTCATCCTGCCTGCGATAACGCTTGCCGATTGACCCGGAAACATCCCACTGTACTTTATATTCTTTCTGTAATTGTTTATACAGTGGTTCAGCAAATTCCGGCAAACCATCTTTGCTTGTGAGTGGGAAAATAGCGGCTTTCACCGGTGCAAGTTTTGGATGAAATTCCAATACAGTTCTTGATTCTTCTTTTCCATCTTCACCGGCAATCTTTTCTTCTTTGAATGCATTGCATAAAAATGCCATGAATGATCTCGATGCGCCAACAGATGTTTCAATCACATATGGTACATAACGCTCTTTGGTCACGGTGTCAACATATTCTTGTTTCTTACCGGAAAACTCTTGATGATTTTTCAAGTCAAAATCAGTTCTAGAATGTATTCCTTCTATCTCTCCCCAGCCAAAGGGAAAATGAAACTCAATGTCTGTTGCAGCATTTGCATAATGCGCCAATTTTTCATGTGGCTTTGATCGCAGTGAAGCAGGATTCATTCCATGCTCCACAAACCATTGATAGCGTTGTTCAAACCAATACTCAAACCATTCTTTCTCTGTTCCGGGTTTGATGAAAAATTGCATTTCCATTTGCTCGAATTCACGCGTGCGAAAGAGAAAATTCTTGGTATTGATTTCATTTCTGAAAGCTTTACCGATTTGCGCTATTCCAAATGGTGGCTTTTGACGCGTGGAATCCAACACATTCTTAAAATTGACAAAAATGCCTTGTGCGGTTTCGGGTCTTAAATAGACTGTATTCGATACATCTTCTACAGGACCTACAAATGTTTTAAACATCAAGTTGAAATATCGCACTTCAGTCCAATCAGTTGTGCCACTCACAGGATCAGGTATTTGTTCATCCATGATGATGGCATGAAAATGTGCGGGCTCACTTGCTTGATTGAGTCTTGCTTCAACAGCATTTGCTTGATCTGTTTTTCCCTTCTTCCTAAGCTTTTCAATATATTCTTCAATCAATGTATCAGCGCGATGTCTGGCTTTGCTCACTTTATTGTCAATCATTGGATCCGTGAATTGCCCCACATGACCACTCGCCTCCCATGTGCGTGGATGCATGAGAATTGCAGCATCGAGTCCTTCGATGTCATCTCGTAGAGTCATGGCTTTCCACCATGCTTCTTTTACATTGCGAAGAAGTTCAACGCCAAGCGGACCATAATCCCAACAACCATTGAGTCCTCCATAAATTTCAGAGGATTGAAATACGAAACCGCGTCTTTTGCTTAATGAAAGGAGTGCATCCAGAGGTGAGGCCATGATTCGAAACTATATTGTGTGAAAGGTCGAAAATACGAATTTGACGGGGCTTTTTCATCCAGGTTTATTGTGCGGCACCTTTCTTGGCAAGTCCATCGGCATAATCATTCCAATGATCACCTGTATGCGCCTGAATTTTGTTCCATGTGATCAATAATCCACTTAATGCCACAAATTGGGCATATCGCTGTGTGAGCGCTTGTTTTGCTTTCCAATTTCCCAATGCCCATTCACGGATTCCGGCATAATCATAATGAATGGTGATAGATGTCTGACCATGTTTTTTACACCATTGAATCACTTTCCCAACCGCCATCAATTCTCCTGCAACTTGCCTCGCTTCAAGATATTCGGGATTATCCACTGAGCCAAAATCTTCAAAAATCAATGTATCATCTTGGATGATTGCCAAACCATATCCAACTTTTCCGGACATATATGAACCATCCACATATGCATGCAACCCTGCATGACTTCTTTTACCTGCCTTTGGTGCCAAATGCTTGGCATCAAGCATTGCACATAAATCATCATCTTTTATGGATCGACAATCAAATCGGAATGTCTTTTTTGTTGGGGCATAATAAATGCGAAGCTTTCCAATTGATTCTCCCCTTTTAAAGCATTCGGCGGTCACTGCATATTCCTGCCATGCATCTTCATGAATGGCGAGTGTATATCCTTTCGAAGAAATGGAAGCATCCGTCTCTTCGAGTTTTTTTCTTAACACAGATGCAAATGGAGAGCTCATGATGCGGCGTCCAATCGCATGAGATGGTCAAAGATGACTTCCGCACATGCTGATTTTGGCATCGTGGGAAACTCTCGTAATTGCATTGATGTATCAAGGATGGAAATTGTATTATTATCTCCCGCAAAACCACTGTCGGGAATATTCGCTTGATTGATGACAATCATGTCGCATCCCTTTTCTTCCATTTTTCTCTTCCCATATTCTATGGGATTTTCTGATTCCAAAGCAAAGCCAACTATGATTTGCTCTTTGCTTTTTCTTTTTCCTATTCCAGACAAAATATCGGGTGTTTTCTTGAGTTCAATGTGCATGCTTTCCATGTCGCCTTTTTTGATTTTTCCTTTATGGGGATTCATGGGAGTAAAGTCCGCAATAGCTGCACTCATGATGATGATGTCTTGACCTGAAATTTCTTTCATCACTACATCGTGCATCTCTTGAGCTGATTCAATTGATATTTTTTTGATGGCTCCAATTGGTGTTGTCAAAGCAACCGGACCTGTTATCAATGTAACCAAAGCACCTAATTGCGATGCTCTTTCCGCCAGGGCAAAGCCCATTTTTCCTGAAGAAAAATTTCCGATATATCGCACATCGTCAATACGTTCATGTGTTGGACCTGCCGTAATGAGTACTTTTTTTCCATAGAGAGGTTTTGATTGAATAGGTTCTTCATGTAATTCAATCTCTTGAATTGAATATGAATGGTCTATACTCAATCCCAATGCTTGCGCACAATGCTGCATGAGATCATGTATTTCCGGCAATCTTCCTTTTCCGATGATGCCACTCGCCAATTCCCCAAATGCAGGATCAATAATGATCGCTCCATCATGTTGCAATTGTTGAATATTTCTTTGAACTGCAGAATGTTCCCACATGTCTGAATCCATTGCGGGCGCAATGAGCAATGGTTTGTCTTTGGGTAATGCACAGGCAATCACAGACAAAGCTGTGTCATAAAAACCATTTGCAAGACGGGCAAGAGTTGTCGCAGAACACGGGGCAATGATCATTGCATCACACCAATGAGCCAAGTGTATATGCCAAGAACCTCCTTCTTGCACTTCATCTTCAAACATGCTCATTGCAACGGGATGTTTGGAAAGATTCATCAGCGCAGTTCTCGACACAAATTGCTCTGAAGATGGAGTCATCACCACGCGCACCTCCGCACCGAGTTTAATCAACTCTCGTACAATCATTGGAGCTTTATATGCGGCAATGCTTCCACTTATTCCAAGTATGATTTTTTTTCCTTCAAAATTCATGGTGGACTCGAATAAAAAAAGCCATCGAACTACAGGGGTAGGCGATGGCTCAATATAGCGACTTGTTTTGTGTTATTTTTCATCATTCATACGGACATTCAATTGATCGTCCATTACTTCCTTCATTGCGATGAAAATCGGCTTGGGAAGAACATCGAATTCTCTGCTGATTGCAAGCTTGTCATAATTTGGACCTTCCGCTTCATCTGCATCAGTCTCCACATTTTCCATGCGAGCAGTCAATTGCATCTTGATTTGATCATTGATCTGGCGGGCACGAATTCCCATAGCCACGATTGACTGATAAATACTGCCTTTGGCAGATTCTTTCATTCGAACTTCAACCGGATTGACGATATAGGTGCTCATATAAGCTCACAACATAACAATGAATAGGGCTACAAATATACGATATGCCTTTGAAATGACCAAACTTAGCTCTTTTTGGGGATTTCAAGGAAGACAAGCCTAGAACCGTCTTTGCTTTTCACCTGTAATTTCACCACTTCTCCGGCACGATCCTTAATCATTTTATTGATTTGACCGGTTTTGGAGATTGACTGCTTTTCGGCTTTGACGATCACAAGACCGGGCATTAAACCTCTTTCACTTGCATGTGAAAATGGCTCTACTTTCGTAATGAGAACTCCATCTTCGATGTTCAATTCATTTTTTACTTTTTCAGTCAAAGGAGCAACGGTAAATCCCAAGTCTTTGAATGACACAGTACCATTTGTTGATTCATCTTCTTTGGTTGTAGAACCGGTTACTCCATCATCATTTGATGCAACTGAAGTATCATCGCGTTTTTTCAGAACTACGGATTTTGTGATTGCCTTGCCATCTCTCCATATCTTCAGTGTCACTTTATCGCCTGCTCGACGTTGAGCAACCAAACTTTGAAGATCATTTGAGGAATTGACGGGTTTGCCATCCAATTCAAGTATGACATCACCGGCTTCGATTCCGGCTTTTTCTGCAGGACTATCTTTGATGATATCATCAACTAATGCACCCGCTACTTTATCGAGCTTTAGTGATTTTGCAGACACATCATCAACAGGTCGAAGAGAAATACCAATATAACCACGATCAACTTTTCCATCTTCAATCAAATCAAGAGCCACTGCTTTCATGAGATTTGAAGGAATTGCAAATCCATATCCCATATAACCGCCGGTTCTTGTTGCAATTGCATTATTGATGCCAATCAAACTTCCTTTTAGATTGAACAATCCTCCTCCGCTATTTCCGGGATTAATTGCCGCATCTGTTTGAATCAAGTTTTCAACTGCATATCTATCTCTATTCAAGCCCAATTGCCCTCTGCCAATAGCACTCACAATACCGGAAGTGACCGTGGAATTCAAACCGAGCGGATTACCCACGGCAATGACCATCTCGCCAATTGCCACTTCATCGCTATTTCCAATATGAGCAACGGGTAAATTGGTTGCATCGATTTTTATGACAGCTATATCTGTTAAAGGATCTTTCCCGATGAGCTTCGCTTTATATTCTTTTTTATCTGAAAGAATGACGGTCATACCATCTTCTTTTGCTTGATCAACCACATGATTATTTGTGATGATATATCCGTCGGATGAGATAATGACACCGGAACCTGCGCCTTCTGACTTTTGCGTTTCTCCTTCTTCACCACCTTGCATATCTTCCGGATTTCCAAAAAAGCGAAAGAAATCACGGAATTGCTTCTTGTCAATCTTTGATTCTGTAACAACTTTGATATTGACTACCGTTGCATTGACTGATTTGCTCGCATTTACCATGGCATCATTCAATGCCTGCACTTGCGGACTTAATGTCACAGGGGCTTGCTTTGCCCCAATCTCTTTATCAGCTGCAAAAGCTGATCCTATGCCACCGGTATTGAAAGTTGATACCAATGCCACACCAAAAATGATACCGATGCCAATGAGCAAAACGGCTGAAACGATTGGTTTTTTTGTCATAATAATTCTCTATCCATGAAACATAGAAAAAGGTACACTTTAAACGAGTAACTCAAACAATTGTTTTACTTTCTGCAAAAAAAACGGGCGACCGGCCTTTTTAGCCAATCGCCCGAGATTTGATATCATTGACCCCCCTTTTTTCAAGGGGTATCACTTATTTGCTAACTGTCACCTGCTGCTCGGCAGTGAATGGAC
>Ga0129333_10007250_pt1 | contig 10480 bp, 15 predicted proteins | sample CPB6_08_DNA_FD_94474 | JGI IMG/M metagenome (GOLD analysis project Ga0129333, IMG submission 94474) | Freshwater to marine salinity gradient microbial communities from Chesapeake Bay, USA - CPBay_Sum_0.6_0.8_DNA | ecosystem: Environmental > Aquatic > Marine > Coastal | place: USA: Chesapeake...
AAATGCCGATGGAGGAAATGCCAGTAACGAATATGTAATAGCTACGCAACCAAATCCAAACACCATTGGTTCTGGTGGAACTGGCGGCAGTGTGCTCAGTGCCAGCGGTGGTGGTGGCGGAGGTGGCGGTGGTTGTGATGGTGGACTTGGAGGAAAAGGCGGTGCCAATGCAAACAGTGGAGGTGGCGGTGGCAATTCTGGTGGTTCACAGGTAGTACCAGTGCCCTTGGCGACCACTACTAGTGAATTCATCATGATTGGCCGAGGTGGCGATGGCGGCGGTGGCGGTGGTGGTGGAGCTGCTGGTTCTTTGATGAAAGGCAACGCTGTTCTCAAGAACTACCAGTATATTCAAGTGGGCGGTACTGCTGAAGACAAATTTGAAGGTGGAAGCTCTGGCATATGGTGGGATGACAACACCTGGGTAGTGGCCGGGCCGGGCGGTCGTGGTGGCAGTATTGGGGCATCTTGGAATAGATCAGGTGGTGGTCAAAATGGTGGTTGCATAAATGATACCACTAACTCCAATCGCTATGGAGGTTCAGGTGGTGGCGGTGGTACTGGCACCACTAGTGGCACTGCCACCGGCGGTAAAGGTTTGAAATCACCAAAGAATCCGCCTACTGGAGTGGTGTCAAGTCTACAAGAATACTATAATAATGGCGGTGATACAGCAACAAAATTCTTTGGCCAAAAAACCTATACAGGCGGAGGTGGCGGTGGAGCGGGCAGCGCAGGTTATAGTGGTCAAGAAAAAATAGCTGGCAATGGTGGCAGAGGTAGATTGATCACTCTTGCTGGTCCTAATAGAAGCTATCTACTGGGCGGTGGAGGTGGCGGTGCTGCTGCTGTTGGTAATCCAGGTCCTTTTGTGGGCTTTGGAGAAGCCGGCGGGGGTGACGGTTCTTGGGGTACTAACGAAAGAGAATACGAAACTCCAGGTACTTACGTATTTTATGTGCCACGAAACACCACATCCATGAATCTTGAAGCCATCGCTGCCGGGGGCAGTGGCGGTACAGGTGCTACACGGGGTAACGGTGGTGGCGGATCCGGGGGCTATTTGCCTTCTACAGACTTTCCAGTAGAGTTTGGTCAAAAAGTCACAATCACTGTGGGTGGCGGAGTTAGCAATCAAGATGGTCAAGACACAAGAATTGAAATATCAAGTTACGGTTCAAACCCTGGAGAAACCATAATTCTCAAAGGCGGACGAGTAGGAGGTAGCAGTCCAACTGACGCTCCTGCTGGAGGTCTAGGTGGTGCACCTAATGGTCGACAAGGGGACAACGGCGGGCAGAACGAATCACCAAACTGGGTATCAGGAGCAGGCGCTAGTTCGCCTATAGGCGAAGGAGGTGGTGGAATACAAACCACATCACGAGATCGTCCTGGCAATGGTGGTCGTGGTGCTGGTGGCGGTGGTGGCTGCGGTCCAGCTGGTAGTAGTCAAGCTTCAAGAGCAGGTGGTATAGGTGGTAATGGCTTTGCTAGAATCAGATGGAATGGCGACGAAAATCAAAACGCACAACCTAACACCGGCAGCGGTGGAGGCGGTGGTTATGATGGCGGAGGTGGCAATGGCGGCACAGGCTTTGTGGTAATTTCTTATCCTGGTGCTCCTGTGTACACTGCTCGTATCAATGGGCGTAACGTAGCTCCTTTGCGTCAAAATGGCTATACCATTCATGAATTTACCAGCAGCGGTGAACTAATATATCAACCTGATGTGCCATCTGGTCAATTTGACCGTGGGAATGGCATAGAACCTGCGGGACAGAATAATCCTTATTACGTGCCTGGTGTAGCATATGGTGGCGTGGGAAATGACAACCTTGATGTATACCCAGTAAGATCCAGCGTTTACAACGATTTCATAAATCAATATGGTGTGTGGAATCTTGACAGTCTCAGTAGAAATTTTGAACGTAGCTACAATTTGTATGTAACCAAAGAAGCCAGTTATGAAATTCAGGCCTATGCAGACAATGGAGCCACAGTGAGCATAGACGGTGGTACGGTAATAGACATGACTCCGCCTGATAGAGGTGGTGGCAACTATTGGTTGACCAACGGTTTAAGAAGCACCAAAAAACTAGGTGTTGGTTTCCATACCATTGGTATCAACGCTACCAATCTTGGACAGCGTGGTATGTTTGCTATGACCATTACAGAAGCAGGCACACAAAACATTATTTTCAACTCTAGAACTCCGCCCACTCCAAGAGGCAGCCCAGCAGGTGGTAATGGTTTGGTAGTATTAGAATTCATAGGTGGAAAAGGCGCTGCCAAAATCAAAGTTGACAATGATTGGAAAGAAGTAGTTGGTCAATGGGTAAAAGTAGATAATACTTGGCGTATCATTAGGAATGCATCTACTAAAGTAAATGGCACTTGGCGTTCGTTATTCGGCGAGTTACCAATCACTGTAACTGTTGATCCTGCAGGATTTGGTGGTCCACCAGTGCCTCCAACCCCAAGACCTGCAAGTAGAGGCGGAGGTGGCGGAGGTGGCGGAACGCCTGGTCCAGAAAATCCAACTTGGGCAAATAAAGAAAGTAAAGATGAAGGCGGCGGCAATGTAGAAACGTCACCTCCTAGCGATGGCGGTGGCGGTGGCGGTGGTGGCGGTGGCTGTAAGATCATTTGCCAGAAGCTGGCACAAATGGGCTTCTTTGATGCGGCCATGAACGCAGCTGATCAAGAGTTTGGCGAACTGCTGCGATCCAACGATCCTGATGCCTACAATGGATACATCCGTTGGGCAGCACCAGTGGTTGAGCTGTTAGAAGGCGGCGGTAGCAGTACATTTAGAAAGGCAGTGTTCCCGTGGATCAGAGACGAACAGGCTAGAAAAGATCTACAGATCAAGATCGTGGCACACTATCTAGACGTGATCGCTAGACCCTGGGCAGAAGAAATGGCCTATAGAATGCAGGCCACAGGTTACAGCAAGTCCAATCCAGCTGGACGCATGATCATGGATATTGGACTGCCAATGTGTAGACTTGTGGCCAAGTTCGGTCGTGGTAAAACCATGCCAATGTGGGCCAAGACGGCCATTATCTGGGGTACAACCACTGTGTTACTGGCAGCGGTCACTGTGATATCCACAGTGGACAAGGCCATATCAAAAATTAAAAACGTGTTCAAACGAGGTTAACATGGGAACTTTAAGTGTACAGGAATTTCTTGCTGGTAGAGAACCTTGCGATGTGTGTGATGCCACAGGCAATCAGCAACATTGTATATCAGAACTGTTGAGTAGACAAGACAGTTGCATTCTGTTCAATGCCATTGGACATAATCAGTCAGACGAAACCTTTAACGATACTGCGCTGTTACAGGAATTAAGATATCTGTCAGATCCTAGTCAAGTGTTAGACTATTATATCAGAAGCACTCGTATAGTGCAGGACATAAACAGCCGACCCAACAGCACAGACATTTGGAATTACATTCACAATCAGTATCTAGGGCCAGTGTTACAACTGTTACGATCAAGAAATCGTGAAGCCACTTTAGATGCCATATTGCGGGTAGTGAATGACCTAGAAAAAACCTATGGTGTTAAACATTAAAACTTGAACCACAGCCACACGTGGTCACTGCGTTGGGATTTTTAATCACAAAAGAACTGCCGTGAATGTCTTCTACATAGTCAATTTCAGCACCCTGTAGATACTGCGCACTCATGCTGTCTACTAGAAATTTAATACCCTTGATGTCAATATCAAAATCATCTTCGTTCTGGATTTCGTCAAAGGTAAAACCATATTGAAATCCAGAACAGCCTCCACCTTGTACAAACACACGCAATTTTAAATCTGGATTTCCTTCTTCTGTGATCAAGTCTTGCACCTTGGTCACACAGTTTTCACTAATGTTTAGCATAGCTTTTTACTCCTTAGAATGGTCAATGCCTGATCTATGTTGTGGTAATTGACATCAAGTTCGTTGCTGAACAAAGATGGTCTACCTTTAACCTGCCCGTTTATTCCACGGTCACACACAGCATTGTAATTTGTATTTAAATCATTCAGTGTGTCTAGGCTGTTGAAAACAAATCTTTTTTGCACAGTGGTTGCAGGCTCGCGCTGATAGGTAATCCAATTGCCTAACAATTCATATTCACTGAACCAACGAACTTGTCGTGTTGGTGTAATTGTTTCAAATGGCACGTGGTCAATTAGCTTTAACCAAGGTTGGTTAATTGTGATTTCAATTTGATTCTTACAACTAAGCCAATCTTGTGCCAGTAGCGGCATTAACTCAGTAACAAAACTTGCTGTTGTCTGTCTTGGTATTCGCAAAACAGTTTCTAGTGTGTTGTAATAGCCGTCATAATGATATTGTCCGGGTAACACTAATAGGTTAACATCTGAATCAAGATAGTAGCCATAGGGTTCAATACAGAAAGTATCCGGATCTTGTATGAGAAAAATTTCACTATCAAAGTAATCTATGGCAGCAAGTTTTAGTGCCTGCTGCCGCAGCCAACCCGCTCTGAAATTGTTATAATCCGTCCAGTGTTCTATGTCAGGGTAAATGTCAACGATTGCATCGTCGGCGTACACTTGAAAATCCAACGCAGGAAATCTATCTCTGATAATTGTTTTTACTGCATTTGGATCTAATGGAGTTATTATGATTGAATGATCTGGTTTGGGATCTAGATAACAATCAAAGTGTAATGTAAGCAGTAGGTTGCCAAGTCTTTGGGGACCAACTGTGATAATGCGGGTGATCACAATCGATCGTTAATCACGTCCCAGTTGATGATGCGCCAGATATTATCAAGATAACGTTCTTTGTCGCTTTGATAGTCCAGAGCCCAGGCGTGTTCCCACCAGTCAATTAATAACGCAATGTCCGTGCGGACTTGGTGGTTGGGAATAGTTTTGATTTCGCCCGCAGTGGAGAGATACACCCAACCTGAGCCCTGTATAGCCATTGCTTTTTCTTTAATAGCTGCTTTGAAATCTTCATATGTTTTAAACTTTTCTTCTATGAGTGTGGCAATCGCACCTCGGGGACGATTGGCTGCTTTTGGCTCTCGGAATTGAGGGAAGAATCGATTATGTAGAAAGCTACCAGCACGATTAAAATTAGCATTGCCTTCATTGGAGTTATATCGTTTTGCATAGCCTTTTGCCAAGTTTTCAAAATGATAATCCAGAGTGGCCTCACTCATCACAGGCTCTAGATCCTTTACACCATAGGGCAATGGTGTGGTCTCAAGTTTAGCCGGACGTGTTGTGGCTTCAATGAGTTCGATGTGTTTTTGCAAATGCAGCGTGTCCATATATCTATTTATCGACGTCTAACGATACGTCCACGGCTGACGTCGTATGGACTGAATTCTATTTCTACTGTGTCGCCTAGTAATACCTTGATATTGTGCTGACGCATTTTTCCTGATATCACGCCTATCACTGTCTGTCCAGATCCCAACAGTTTTACCCTAAATGTAGCATTGGGAAGCACATCAGTTACTTCGCCATCCATGCTAAAAGTTTCTTCTTTAGCCAACTTTGTACTCTATCCTTTTTAATCTATCCCATCTAAAACTACGCCATTGGCTGTTGTCTAGATCCCACACAGCACATGCATCGTTGTTGACTTTTTTTGGCTTGAATGAACTCATTTGATTTTCATCTATCTGTGTTTGTTTAAACACAGCGCCAAGGGTAGTATTTAACGTGCAGTTCATAACACGGGTAGTTCCGTCTGACTTTGTAAATTCCAGCAGTACCGGGCCGTCATGTAATAGGCTTTTCACGAACTTGCGAAACTCCTCACGTTCAGACTCCACAGCAGTTTCATAAAAGTTGCCGGTCTCGCCCTTGAGACGATTCCACACAGCCTGTTGATCAAAATTCATTTATGGCTCCAATTCTATTAACATGGGTTCATGACCGTTTGCTCTTTGTTCATATCCTATGTAGCCGCGCGGATTGCATACCACACGAGTTGAGCCAATCACATAGTCAAAAGGATCGTGCATGTGCCCATGTGTCCAAAGCACAATCTCTGGGTAGTCAAGCATGATGTCACTGAGATCACTGGCATAGCAGCCGTTCATGTGAAACTGATTGGCATACTGGGGGTGAATGCTCAACGTACTGGGTGCATGATGACCTACCACAATCACACGGGCGGATTGATCACCACGTACTCGACGCTGCTGCAATGTATCCTGTATCCATTGCACAGCATCACGATGGTCCTGCAGAGCATCCATGGGCAAAAACTTAAAGTTACCATTCATTTTGCCTTTCACAGTGTGGCGCACACCTTGAAAGTCCATCATCATTTGTTCAGCGGAATTCAAGGTCAATGGGTCAGCTTTGTTAAAACTGGTCCACAACGTGCTACCAAGAAAAGTATAGCCTTGAATATCCACAGAGCTTTTTTCTAAAAAATGCACATTGCGCAGATTCATATGATCCAGCATTTCAGCGATCACATTATAGCTGCGACTGTAATCACCGTGATAGTGTTCGTGATTGCCCATTACATAAACCACTTGCGGATAATGGTCGCTGACTTTACGGAAAAACTCAGTATAGATTTTGCCACGCCGGGCACGATCAAATCCAGACTCTGGTAAAGCATCCCAGCCGGAGGTCACACGACCAAGAGCGCGAATATCCTCTGCCACGCAGATATCGCCGCTCAAAATCAACACATCCGCCTGATGGCTGTTCGTGATATCATAATCACCAAACTCAAGATGTACATCACTATCTAAATCAATTTTCATCAATGTCCTTGGGTATGTAAGCTGGCCATCCTATCAAAAACAATAGTCGGTCCTGTTCGTCTTTAAAATTAAAATCCATGGAATTTATATTCACCGTAGTACAGTATCTATCACCAGGTAATCCAAATGTCTCCACAGCACGAGCAAGAGTTTCGTTCCAGCGTTCATTGTAATTACAGTTTATCCGCGCAGTGTACATATACTCTATCTCCGCATTGAACTGATATCTCTAGCTTCCTGATCTGTAAAGATAGGCACAGCGTTTGACTTGTGCATGGTACCAATACCAACAATTTTGTCGCCAGTGTACTGCATGGGCTTGCGCACATTCACAGCACCTTTGACGCCAGTGTCAACACTGGGCAGTCGAGGTTCATCACTGCCACGATAGTTCAACTTAGGCGGTTGATATGTCTTGGCCTTAGCGAGCTTGACTGTGGCACGTGGCTCGTGCTTGGCCTTGATGCTGGCCCAGTTTGCCTCAAGTTCTTCATGCCGGCGTTTTTGTTCTGCACTGGCCCAGCGTTTGGGCTTGCGTGATTTGCCTGTAGTGGATAACCAAGGACCTTCAAGATGCATGCTCATAGCAGTCTCCCGATGTCATAACAATATCATATTATAGCACTACTTGGATTTTTGGTCAAGTGCATTTTGTTGCAATTCTGTTAGGCTTTTTTGTATAAGATTGCAGAAATTCCGCGCGGTTTCCTGATTCATAATGAAATCACCTTGCCGTGTTGCATGTCCAGTGAACAGCACACGCCAGGCTTCTAGCAATCTATTGTATCCGCTTTTCCAAAATGGCACATAGATATCTTTGTAAAAGGTCACAGTGATATCTTTGGAGTCTGATTCTGGAACAACTTCAATCCAGACGTCTAGATCATGTTGATTGTGATGACAGTCGCAGGCCACACGGTAAGCACGAGCATCTGCCCAGCTTCCGGTTTCCATGATGTTTTTTAAAGGTTGAGAAGTGTTATCCATGTGCTAATTTTAACATGAATTCTGCTCCAGGTCAAACGTGATTTTACCGGAAAAAGATCATGGCCATGAACAGACTTTGTAGCATGAATCCAACTGAAATCACAACTGCTATCAGTTGATTACGTACCACAAGAGCCTGACAAAACAAGGCTATCAATCCAGCCCAGACCAACACCACCATGTCAAGCATGGGCATTCTATCAGTCCATGCCATCATCACACTTAGGAGACTTGGAATGGTTGTAGCATGCAGCAGTACCACTGCCAGCAACTGCAAAGCAGTAGCACTGATATGTGGAGTGTGCTCGCGTATCCAAGCAATAATCGGAGTAAAGTCCAGTTTTAGATTGCGCAGTTGGTCAAGAAAGTTCATCATGTGTTCTTAGGATTGTAGAAGATATGCCGGCCAATTTTTATCACTGGTTTCATGGGCCATCGTGGGTTGACATAGTCTGCATGGTAGTACATGGCATTTTTCAAACTAGGCAACCTAAATCCTTCAAGTAGGACTTTTTTGGCTGCTTCGCGACTTTCATCCCACATAGCACGATTGATTGGGCGAGTCTTTTCACTGCCGTCACAAAGCCAACTGAATTGACAAACCACGCCACTATGAAACACAGTTTTCTGTGCTATCACTTGACATACATCATTTGGAAATTGTCCACTGGCTGCTCGGTTCATAACCACCTGAGCCACAGCAAGTTTTCCTTCCGCTGGTTCAAACGCAGCTTCATAATAGATGTTTTTGGTCATGCAATTCAGCTTACGGTCAATGTCCGAAACCGAACTCACGTGATGATTGGTACTGACTTGCATATCTCTATGCTTTAGGTTCACTGCCCACTTGACAATGGTGAAACTCAAAAACAAAGTCAATGTGAACAGTATTATTCTCAATATTGTTGCCATATCATATTCTCCCTTTTGGGATGCCGACAAATCCTTACTAGTTTGCGTATTCAGGTCCATAGACATCCTTGAAAGTTTTTCATGGTAGTTTTATATATGGTTTGACAGCAGTATGATATACGTAGATAAAACTAAAAGTAGTATATTACTGCAAATTGATTTATTTGTCAAACATGCACACCGGAATTGGTGTCATTTTATGCAGATTTCGGCGCCGTATGACGCGATATTTGAGCAATTTTTCCAAATCTTCTGGGGTGACCGATTCAAGAATTTTTTTGTTAGACCATGTGTCAATTTCCATCATGCGCTCAAGATCCCTATAACTCATGCCAAGTTGATCCTCATCTGTGCGCTGATCGTCCCAGAGTCCGTCTGTGGGTGCGGCATCTATAATTTCTAGTAAGACACCTAGTTCGCTGCCCATTTTCCAAACTTCAGTTTTCAAGCAGTTGCCAATGGGACTGATATCCACCCCACCATCACCGTATTTGGTAAAGAATCCCACACCAAAGTCTTCTACAAGATTGCCAGTACCAACCACAATACCGTTTTCACTTTGAGCCACTTGATACAAACACACCATGCGCAGTCTTGAGCGACTGTTGGCAAATGCTAGATCGCTGCGATGGTCTACGAAAAGTTTATTGAACTCATCAAACACCGTGGTAAGATCAAAAGTACGGTCTTGCACGTTGGAGAAATTTTCTACTAACCACTCACAATGTGCTCGGCTTAGATTATGTGTATGTTCACTCTGATGAATTGGCATACTAAGCACTATAGTTGGTATTCCAGTATGAGCGCAAAGAGTACTGACCACTGCACTGTCAATACCGCCACTCACGCCCACCACAAGTTTTTGAATCTTATGATCATACGCATAGTTCTTGATCCACTTGACTATGTGCTTGATACGTTTTTTTGCTTTCATTTTTTCAATCGGTTAAATGTTTCTAGTTTGTCTTCGATGCGTTTTTTCGCACGGCGATATTTGTCGCCCAAGTCTCTCAGCTCTTTCCAGTCCTGTTCCAGTTTATCATCATGATCCAATAGACCCAATTGAATCTCTATTCTTTCTAGAGTCTTCATTACACTTTTGCCATTGATCTCTAGATCATCAGCTTGTATTTTAAGAGTGCCATTATATGGATTAGAGTAAGTCCAGCCCGTGGTCGTACCGTTCTGCATTGGCATGGTATTGGGAGATATATACACACCACCGCTACCTCCACCACCACCTCCACCGCCTGCATACGTGCCGCCACTGCCGCCTGTGATGGTGTAGACATTAGGACTTATTGAGCCTAAAGAATTCAAAGAACTAAGATCAATCGTGCTAATTTGAGCAGTGGTCAGCGATTGAATGCTTATACTGTCCAACGCAGAAAAGTCTAAACGATCCGACTGCCACACACTTGGTGGAATCGTATCTTGCGTTTCTGTGTGCTCTGACATTGGATATTTTTCCAAGGCAGATTTCAGTTGTTGGTATTTTTCTTCTGTAGAATCCATGTGCCATCCTTGTTATCAATCCACTCAATAACGTCGCCCACTTGCCATCCTAGCATGTTGCAAATTTCATCGCCTAGATCAATTATTAATTCTCCAGATCCTTCAGGATCTTCTTGTAGTGTGCGTGTGAATCGAGCAGGTGTTTCTTGTGTCATTCTTTAGAACCCAATAGTTGTAACAATGAAACAAAAATATTAATAAAGTTTATGTACAAGCTAAGTGCTCCAAACCATTGTAGTCTACTCACTGAATCATGATCGGCTAGATAAAACTCATCTCTAATGCGATTCATGTCATAAG
>Ga0129333_10007253_pt1 | contig 10477 bp, 10 predicted proteins | sample CPB6_08_DNA_FD_94474 | JGI IMG/M metagenome (GOLD analysis project Ga0129333, IMG submission 94474) | Freshwater to marine salinity gradient microbial communities from Chesapeake Bay, USA - CPBay_Sum_0.6_0.8_DNA | ecosystem: Environmental > Aquatic > Marine > Coastal | place: USA: Chesapeake...
CCGAACGAGACGCCCGCCACCCCCTCCCGGCGGGCGTTTTCGTATCTAAGGGAATGTCTTGTTCAGGCTCCGTGCGCGCATTATGGTCCGCGCCATGTCAATCAAGCCCATCCATATAATCGGCGGCGGTCTTGCGGGTTCAGAAGCCGCTTGGCAGATCAGCCGCAAAAATATTCCCGTCATTCTTCACGAGATGCGTCCCGTGCGCAAAACGGCAGCCCATCAAACAGATGCGCTGGCAGAACTCGTGTGTTCAAATTCATTCCGCTCCGATGATGCGAAGGCAAATGCGGTAGGTCTTTTGCATGCCGAGATGCGCAAACTTAATTCATTGATCATGGCGTCTGCCGATCGCAATCAGGTGCCTGCGGGTGGTGCCTTGGCGGTTGATCGCGATGGCTTTGCTTCGGCTGTTACTGAAGCGATTTCCAAAGAGCCCTTGATCACGATCGAACGTGGTGAAGTGAATGGATTGCCGCCCAAAGAGTGGGACAATGTGATCATTGCCACGGGTCCGTTAACATCATCTGCCTTGGCTGAAGCAATCTTATCGATCACAGGTGAAAAGCAATTATCATTTTTCGATGCGATTGCACCCATCATTCATAAAGAAACAATCGATTTCAATTATGCGTGGTATCAGAGCCGCTATGATAAAGTTGGCCCCGGCGGAACAGGTGCCGATTATATCAATTGCCCGCTCGATAAAGACCAATATTTCGCTTTTGTTGACGCGCTCTTACAAGGCGAGAAAACCGAATTCAAAGAGTTTGAGGGTGTTCCTTATTTCGATGGATGTTTACCTATCGAAGTAATGGCCCTGCGCGGCGCAGAAACATTACGTCACGGCCCCATGAAACCCGTGGGGCTTACCAATCCGCATAATCCAACAGTTAAGCCATATGGCATTGTTCAACTGCGACAGGATAATGCGCTTGGCACGCTCTATAATATGGTGGGCTTTCAAACGAAGCTCAAATATGCCGAACAAGTTCGTATTTTCAGAACAATCCCGGGATTAGCGAATGCAGAATTTGCACGCCTTGGAGGATTGCATCGCAACACTTATTTGAATTCGCCCAACTTGCTTGATTCCACTTTGAAACTTAAAGCCGAACCGCGTTTGCGTTTTGCCGGACAAATTACGGGATGCGAAGGCTATGTTGAAAGCGCCGCGATTGGCCTTGCTGCCGGACGTTTTGCAACAGCGGATCGATTGGGTCACGAGCACTCGATCTTCCCGTCAACAACGGCTTTAGGCGCACTCATCAATCATATTACGGGCGGCCATATCGAAACCATTGATGCCGGTCCGCCGAGCTTTCAACCGATGAATATCAATTTTGGTTTGTTCCCGCCGATTGCAGCGCCAACCAAAGATGAAACAGGAAAGCGTTTACGCGGCACTGAAAAATCCATCGCTCGCAAACATGCCCTCACCGCACGGGCGGCTGCGGATATTGATCTCTGGATGAATTCTTTGAGTTGAACAAACCAGCTTAAAGGCGACCAAGCATCATGCGCAGAAGAATGCGCCATGGCGCGGGAAACGCGCGCTCAGGACTATTTTCTCCCGCCAAATTTTTTAGAAAAGGTTCGGCAATCGTCAGTGGTAAAAATGCCGGCTTAATTTTATCCGGAACAGTTTGAAGCGCCCGACGTGCTTTGATCAAATGTTCCCGCGCAAGAGATACAATATCTTTCTGTGATAGCTCTGTCGTTTCCTCGCGGATCAACTCAATCAAACCCAAAACCATTCCGGCGTGACCAGATGCTTCGCTTGTCTGCGGATCGCGACCGTCATTCAAAATCAATGACACAAGCTGAATGAGTGACGCGTTGGTCTGCCCACAATAAAGCTCAAGCGCCGCTTCATCAGGACGCCGCAACGGATCGTCTTGTGAAAGCCGCGATGCGTAGGCTTCAATAAGAGTAATCAAAGGCGCGCGAGGCAAATTAAAGCGTTCGCATGTTTCAAGCAGCGCGTGCCCTTGCGGATGAGATTGTAATTCACCCCCACGCTCGCCCTTCAACCCATCAATCCACCATTGCATGCGGATCTCACCCAAAGCGGGTTCAGAGACGAGAGATGGAATGCGTTTAATCTCAAATGCAAAAGCATAAAGCGATAACAGCGCATCGCGTCGATCAGGCGGTGCAAAGAGAACCGACCAATATGAAACCGGATCGAAATCCTTCACAAAACGGGCGAGCTCAGTATTCATTAAGGGAGAGCAATCATCGCTGCGGCCACACGACGATGTTCCGCTACAAGAACGTTATAAGTTCGAGCTGCAGAAAGTGTAGCCATCATATCGAATTGAAATTGATATTCACGAAACCGCCAAAGCAAGGGCTCCGCGAGGCGATGAATTTTTTCGCCGGTGCCTATCAGAACAAAATCAATGTCCTGCGCTTCAGCAAACAAGTCTTGAAATGACGTTGCAGTGAGATCACTGACAGACGAAATCGGCCAAGCGTGAATACCCGACGGCAAGATAAGGATCGAACCGCGATGCGACATATCGGCAAAGCGGAAGCCGCCCTGCCCGACCGCATCAATCGCATGGCATCCGGGAACAAACCCTTCGCCACGCGCCGTCATCGGGATGTCGTTTTAGAGGCTTCACCACTCTCTGCAGCGGTGTCTTGCGCATCACCAGTGACACGAGCGCCGAGATAAATGAGAACCGGCGCCGCAATAAAGATCGACGAATAAGTTCCGATAACGACGCCAAAAATCATCGCCCATGAGAAGCTCTTAATCACCGATCCGCCAAAGAGGACAAGCGCCAACAGCGCAAGCGATGTTGTGACCGATGTCATAACCGTACGCGACAACGTCGAATTGATCGAAAGATCGAGCAATTCGGCAATCGGCATTTTCTTATATTTACGCAGCAATTCACGAATTCGGTCAAACACCACAACCGTGTCATTCAGTGAATAACCGACAATTGTAAGAATGGCGGCAATCGACGTCATATTGAATTCGATTTGCGTGATCGCAAAAAAGCCCATCGTCAGAACGAGATCGTGCAGCGTGGCAATGACGGCACCAACCGCGAATTGCCATTCAAAACGGAACCAAAGGTAAATCAGCACAGCGACGATCGAGAGCACAACGCCAAGAATTCCGGATTGCACCAACTCACCCGAGACACGCGGCCCGACGACTTCGACGCGACGGAATTCATAATCTTTGCCAAAATTCGCGCGCACGCGTTCGACAACCGCTTGTTGACCTTTCTCGCCGCCCGGCTGCAATCCGAAACGGAGTGAGACTTCACCTTGATTACCAAACTCCTGCACTTCGACATCGCCAAGATCGAGCTCGGCAGCGACAGAGCGCACAGACGCAATTTCGGCTTTGCCGGAATTGGCCTTCATTTCGATAAGCGTGCCGCCGGTAAAGTCGATGCCGAAATTAAGGCCTATCGCAAAGAAGGCGGCGACAGAAATCACCGAAAGGAGTGCCGAGAAAGGAAAGCTGAGGCGCCGAAACGCCATAAAGCCGAAGGATGTATCATCGGGAATGATGCGAAGGAGTTTCATGGTTTTATCTCCCTCAGAACGGCAATTTTTGCGGACGCGCGCGCGTATACCACAGCGCAATCATCATACGTGTCATCGTCACGGCCGTCACAACTGTTGTCACGATACCGAACACCATTGTCACAGCGAAACCACGCACGGGACCCGAGCCCAAGAAGAACAGGATTGCCGCCGCGATGAACATCGTGACATTCGAGTCAATGATTGTTGCAAAGGCGCGCGTAAAGCCCGCATCAAGCGATGCGATCATACTCCGACCTTGCCGCGCTTCTTCGCGAATACGCTCATAAATCAACACATTCGAGTCAACCGCTGTGCCGATGGTCAACACAATACCCGCAATACCGGGTAAAGTTAGCGTTGTGCCGATCAATGACATCATCGCAAAAATCAATACGACATGGATGATGAGCGCTATATTCGCGAACAATCCGAAGAGCCCGTAAGTGACAAACATAAAGCCGACGACGAGCACGGCTGCGACATAAGCAGCAATCTTGCCGGCATTGATCGAGTCCTGTCCAAGGCCCGGCCCAACCGTCCGCTCTTCAACAATCGTCAATGGCGCTGGCAAGGCACCAGCCCGCAAAAGAATGGCAAGGTTGTTTGCAGCCTCAACGGTGAAACGACCCGAAATCTGTCCTTGTCCGCCTGTAATCGCGGTTTGTATGCGCGGTGCTGAAATCACTTTTTTATCGAGGACGATGGCGAGCGCGCGGCCAACCGATTCAGTTGTTGCGGCACCAAAGCGCTGCGCGCCCCGAATGTTAAATTTAAAATTGACGATTGGTTCGCTGTTGCGCTGATCAAAACCCGGTTGAGCGTCGATCAAATCTTCGCCCTGAACCATTACGCGCTTCTCAATCGGCAATGGGGGTTGATTAGCTTCCGCTTGCGGAAGCATTTCAACGTCTGCAGAAGCGCCACTGCCCTCAGCAACCATGCGGAATTCAAGTTGCGCTGTGGTGCCAAGAATTTCTTTCAACCGCTTCGGATCCTGCAATCCAGGAACTTGCACAAGAATGCGGTCAATGCCCTGACGCTGGATGTTCGGTTCTGTTGTGCCCAAAGCGTCGATACGACGACGCAAGACTTCAATCGCTTGATCAATCGCTTTTCGGATTTTCTCGGTGACACCCGCCTCGGTAATCGCCAGCGTGATCAAACCGTCAGGATCTTCAACAAGATCAATCGCGCTCGTTCCACCGCCACTCAAGAGCGAGGAGGTGGGCGTCGCCAATTCACGAAACTTAGGAACAACACGTTTACGTTCCGCTTCATCCGTGATGCGCACCGATACGCCACGCGGCAAAACCGCAAGACCACCGGCAAGCGCCACTTTCTCATCACGCAAGATCCGGCGCATGTCGTCACGCAAGGTTGCGACTTGCGTTTTCAAAACCGCCGCACTGTCCACTTCAAGCAACACATGCGAGCCACCCTGCAAATCAAGGCCAAGAACAATGGCCTGATGCGGGATCAACCATGCAGGCAAGAAGCCCGGTGCCGCCTCCCGAAGCGCGGAACGCGTTTCAGGTGACATAAGACTTGGCGCAGCATAGAGGAATCCAGCAACGACAAGAAGCAAGACAGCGGCGATTTTAGCGCGGGAATAACGAAGCATGATGAATGAGTGCCAAACCGATCAGGATTTTACAGGTTCGCCTTTGGACCTTACATCGGCAATCGATGCGCGGGTCACACGAACACGAACATTGTCGGCAATTTCAAGTTCGACTTCGTTGTCATCCGTGACCTTAGCCACTTTGCCGATCAACCCACCGCTCATCACCACTTGATCGCCGCGACGGACATTCTTGATCATCTCCTGATGTTCCTTCTGCCGCTTTTGCTGCGGCCGGATCATCAGAAAATACATAATGACAAAAATGAGAATGAAGGGAACGACCTGCATCAACATCTCGGAACCGCCCAAAGCGGACGCAGATTGAGCATAGGCTGGCGTAATCACGTAGGACCTCCAAAAATCAATTAGTCCGGGCAGGATGCAAACCTCCCCCCAGAGTCGGGCGGACTATAGCTTTTGGCGGTCATATTGCAATCAAAAGCACGGCATTTTGGGTGCACGAAGAGCGCTCATCTGGAATGGACGCTCCGTTAAATCGCCTGTATTGAACAAATCCCTCTTGTTCTATTCACTCCCCGTTGACCCATGTCCTCTTTACCGTCTGCCTCTGACCCCCTTCTTGCCGAACTACGCCGCATTGCCGATGCGCTTGAGCGGTTAAAGCCGCCGACAAAGCCCTTGATCGATTTTTCAGTGGCTGATGCCTTTGTGTGGCGGCCGGATACGGGACAGCTTGTCGCAGTCCCCAAGGTCAACCGCGTTGAAATGACTTTGCTGCGCGGCATCGACCGCGTGCGTGATCTTCTCAACGAAAATACGAACCGCTTCGCGCGCGGCCTTCCGGCTAACAACGCGCTGCTTTGGGGCGCACGTGGAATGGGCAAATCCTCGCTCGTGAAAGCGGCCCATGCAGAAGCGGCCGCGATTGCTTCAAAAGGCGGGACGGCATCATTGAAGCTCGTAGAAATTCACCGTGAAGACATAGAGACGTTGCCGCATTTGATGGCGCTCATGCGCGAGTCAAACTGCCGCTTTATCGTCTTTTGCGACGATCTTTCTTTTGATTCCAGCGATACTTCGTACAAGTCACTTAAAGCAGTACTTGAAGGCGGCATCGAAGGTCGACCCGATAATGTCATCTTTTATGCGACGTCAAATCGTCGTCATCTTCTCCCACGCGACATGATGGAGAATGAACGCGGAACCGCTATCAATCCTGGCGAAGCGATTGAAGAAAAAGTATCGCTCTCGGATCGTTTTGGTCTCTGGCTTGGTTTTCACAAATGCAGCCAGGATGAATATCTCGATATGGTCCGCGGTTATGCGCGGCATTATGATTTGCCCATCGATCGCGAAAGCCTCGAGCATGAAAGCCTTGAATGGGCAACGACACGCGGCTCACGCTCGGGGCGCACGGCCTATCAATATATTCAAGATCTCGCTGGTCGCTTAGGCGTGAGGCTGGAAGGACAATAAAATTAAAAGCGGCCAAAAGGCCGCTTTTAATTATTCACGTTGAAACTGAAATCAGTCTTCACTCAAATGATCAACGGGATCGACGGGCACTGACCCTTTGCGCAATTCGAAATGAAGTTGCGGTGCCGCAACATCGCCAGACTGACCCGAGAGTGCTATAACTTGGCCGCGCTTAATCAAGTCACCACGCTTCACTTTGATCTCGCTGGCATTCGCATAGACCGACACCCATCCATCAGAGTGACGCACCATCACAAGGTTGCCGAAACCTTTTACTTCACTGCCAGCATAGGCAACCGTGCCCGCTTCCGCCGCTTTGATCGGTGTACCTTCAGGCACTGAAATATTGATGCCCGTGCTCTTCACGCCGCCCTTGTCACCAAAGGCTTGAATGATGCGGCCTTTCGCGGGCCAACGGAAACCGACATTGGCAATCTTCGTCGCGTCAGAGGCATTGGCAGGATCCGAAGGCGACGAATTTGCAGGAGATTCTAAAGCAGCTTGTTGCGTGGCCTGTGCCGGGTCAGTTTTTTGTGGCGTCTTTGTTTGAGCGAGCTTCTTGGAATCTGTCTTGAGTGGATCCGTCTTTGTTACCTCAACTGAGGCATCGGTTACCGGCGCCGCAATTTCTGCGGTTTTCGTTCCCGAAGCTTTAGCCTTTGTCGGCTGCACGCCGGCCGCAACATGAACCGGAATGATCAGCTTAGTACCAGCCTTTGGCTTGGCTTTCGCCTTAAGACCATTAGCATTGCGGATTGCATCTTCTGGAACACCATAACGATCCGACAATGTTTTGATCGTCTCGTCATTTGCGAGCGTCACCTGAGTGCCGCCCTCGGCAACCCATTTTCCACCATCAGCAGACGAAGCGACCGGCTTCGCACTGGCGACAGGCGATGACAAAGATGCCACCTTTTGCGACGCGGTGGGGGCCACGGCGGACTTTGCAACGACCGGTGATTTAGCGGATGTTGAAGCATCGTTCGGAGCCGTCAAAGGCGCGGAAGCGATCGGACCGCTCCCCTGAACAGACGCATCGGACGCACCGACATCCGCAGCAGGCGCTAACCCGCTATTCTGTGATTTTGAAAGAGATCCGGTTGTCTTCGGATCGAAACGCGCAGAACCAGCAAAGGGATTAAGCTGCTCTGACATGCGCACAACATCAGTGCCGCATGCCGACATAATTAGGCAAAGACCGCAGGTACTTAGAATGCGAAGCGCGGGCCTTGAAAGCACGGTCGACCTCCCGATCATGACCACATAACGACTCAACAATCGTCTCTTTTTGATTCATCCTCTGTTTAGGTTAAGAACTTCTTTCCAAGGCGTCGGGCGCGCCAAGAATTTCAGTCGCTCAGAGCGATTCAGAAAGTCCGGGAATGATTTTGGGCAAATCGAGCCGGCCGAAATGATCAATCTCCAGCACGCGGCCGGTGACGGCGCGGCGCCACCTTGTGATTTCCGAAACCTGGCCAACACGCAAAATCGCAACGACCGAACCACCGGGCGTTAACTGATCGATCAAACTCGCCGGTTCGCTTTCAATTGAGCCATGAAGAATGATCCGGTCATAAGGCGCTTCTTCAGGATAACCATGGGTGCCGTCAGCATGCCACACGGCGATTGTGCCAAGGCTCGGCCGCGCAAGACGCTTCTTCGCTGCCTCTGCAAGAGCGCGATAGCGTTCGAGTGTCGTAACACTTAGCGCCATTCGTGCGATAAGTGCGGTTGCGTAGCCTGATCCCGTTCCAATCTCGAGAACGCGATCGCCAGGGCCGACATCAAGCGCCGTGATCATACGAGCGATAGAACTCGGGGCCGCTTGGGTCTGCCCACACGGTAACGGCAACGCGATGTCGGTCTCCGCCACATCACTAAACCGCTCTTCGAGAAAGTCTTTGCGCGGCGTGAGCTCAAACGCCTGCAAAAGCGCGTGATCAAAAATGCCACGCTCGCGCAATTTGAGTTGAAAGGACATGATCGCCTCGGGTTCAGACATCCGTTTCGGCATCAATGGTCCCTAATAATTTGAGCAAAGTTTAAAACAAACTCGCATAACGCGTAAGCGTCGGTTCATCAGTGAGGTCGAGACGTAAGGGTGTAACCGATATCCGCTTCGCTGCAATCGCCTCGAGATCAGTGCCATGACCCGGCTCTGACTTGCCGCGACCAAACGCAATCCAATAATAGGGATTGCCGCGTCCATCGAGACGCTCATCGATACGTAGTAACTCTTGTTGCCGCTGACCTTGAACAGCCACGGAGGTGCCTTGCACATCGGGTGCTTTGCAATCTGGGAAATTGATATTCACGAGGACATTTTTCGGAATGCCCTCGGCAAGAATTTTTTTGACTAAACCGGGTGCATGAGTTTCTGCGCAATCCCAATGCGGTTGCGATCGTGTTTCGAAACCATAGCATTGCGACAACGCAATTGACGGCACGCCAAGAATTGTCCCTTCGATCGCACCTGCCACCGTACCCGAATAGGTCACATCTTCGGCTACATTTTGCCCGCGATTAACGCCGGACAAAATAAGATCAGGCTTACGGTCAAGCACATGGCGAAGTCCCATGATGACACAATCGGTTGGTGTCCCGCTTACAGCGAAACGTTGCTTACCCGCTTGCCGCAACCGCAACGGATCATTGAGTGATAAGGAGTGCGCGACGCCGGATTGATCGGTCTCTGGTGCGATGACCCACACATCATCAGACAATGAGCGTGCGATCACTTCACATATTTCTAAGCCGGGCGCGTGAATACCATCATCATTCGTAACAAGAATACGCATATCACGCTGCTTTCGAAATTGCTTTTAAGCCACCCATATAAGGCAACAGGACATCAGGGACCGTCACTGATCCGTCTTCATTCTGATAGGTCTCTAGCACGGCCACCAAAGCACGGCCAACCGCAATGCCAGACCCATTTAACGTATGCACGAAGCGATTGCCTTTACCGTCGGGAGATTTCACACGCGCATTCATGCGGCGTGCTTGAAAATCACCGCACACAGAACAGGAAGATATTTCACGATAGGCATTCTGCCCCGGCAACCACACTTCAATGTCATAGGTCTTTTGCGCAGCGAAACCCATATCGCCGGTGCAGAGTGTGATCACGCGATAGGCAAGGCCAAGCTTCTGCAGCACTTTTTCTGCTGAAGCGGTCATGCGTTCATGTTCCGCAATTGATGTTTCGGGAGTCGTGATTGAGACGAGTTCAACTTTCGTGAATTGATGTTGGCGGATCATACCACGCGTATCACGTCCTGCCGCGCCCGCTTCAGCACGAAAACATGGAGTTAAAGCGGTTAAGCGCATGGGCAAAGACGCTTCATCAACAATGCTTTCACGCACGAGATTGGTCAGCGGCACTTCAGATGTCGGGATCAGCCAATAATCGGGCGAAACACGAAATTGATCTTCAGCAAATTTTGGCAATTGGGCAGTGCCAAACATTGTGTGATCTTTGACAAGCAAGGGGGGATTAACTTCCGTATATCCATTCTCGCTCGTGTGAAGATCGAGCATGAATTGGCCGAGCGCCCGCTCTAGTCGTGCAAGCTGTCCTTTGTTAACAACGAAACGTGCACCTGATAACTTCGCTGCCGTTTCGAAATCCATTAGACCGAGCGCCTCACCGATTTCAAAATGCTGCTTGGGCGTGAAACCCATCATGGCTTCGGTGCGTGGTGTACCGAATTTACGCATTTCGACATTATCATGCTCGTCTTTACCGACTGGCACTTCAGCAAGCGGCGTATTAGGAATTGCCGCTAACTCACGATCAAGCTCTTCGACGAGTGTCTTTTCGCGCGCTTCTAAAGCTGAGAGACTGTCTTTCAATGC
>Ga0129333_10007254_pt1 | contig 10476 bp, 10 predicted proteins | sample CPB6_08_DNA_FD_94474 | JGI IMG/M metagenome (GOLD analysis project Ga0129333, IMG submission 94474) | Freshwater to marine salinity gradient microbial communities from Chesapeake Bay, USA - CPBay_Sum_0.6_0.8_DNA | ecosystem: Environmental > Aquatic > Marine > Coastal | place: USA: Chesapeake...
AGTTAATTTTGATGGTAATTTAGTTAGTGGTAATAATAATTCTGTTGCTGGTAATTCACTTGTTTTAGGTAGTCAAAATATAGTTGGTAATTCTGATAATGTTGCAGTTTTTGGTAATAATAATTTAGTATTATCATCTACAGGTTTGATTATAGGTAATAGTAATAGTATATCATCACCTCAACAAAATTTATATCTATTAGGTGTAGATAATATAACTATAACACAATCAATTCCTGGTGGTAATGTATTTATGTTTGGTCAAGGACCAACTCCTACACAATCTGGAATTTATCTTAATGAAGATGTTACACTTGCACCTGGCGTTAGTTTGAATGGTTTAGAAACAGGTTTTTATATATCAGCATATGATACTACTACACAGACAAATCCTGGTGCAACTTTTGCCAATGCAATGAATTTTAACACAACAGCTGAATCAAATGGTATTTACATAACTGCTAGTTCAAGAATAACATTTGAATATGGTGGTGTTTATAATATACAATTCTCAGCTCAATTAGATAAAACAGATTCAGGCTCAGATGAGATTGAAATATGGTTCGCCAAGAACGGAGTTAATATAGATTACTCAAACACAACTTTAGAATTAACTGGTAATAATATTGAATTAGTTGCCGCTTGGAATTTGATAACTAGTGTTGATAGTGGTGATTATGTCGAAATATATTGGCATTCTCTTGATAATGATATGAGAATTTTAGCAAGAGGCACACAATCAAATCCTGATAGACCTGCTATTCCAAGTATTATTATGACTGCTCAACAAGTAGCAGGAGCTTTAATAAACGGACCTGCTGGTCCTCAAGGTGCCACAGGACCGGCTGGAACTGGAGGTGGCGGAGGTACAGGTTCTGGTGCCACTGGCTCACAAGGACCTCAAGGTATAACTGGACCTGCTGGTGCTACCGGTACATCTGGTTCTCCTGGTGTTCAAGGACCAACAGGTCCTCAAGGAAATCAGGGAACCCAAGGACCAGTTGGAAGTGCAACTACAAATACTTCTAACTTATTCTCATACTATAACTTTTATTAAAAAAATAAACAATAAATATGGCAGCAAATACAACTCCAATTTTTACTAAACAAGGTGATTTTTTACCTGTTAGAATACCGGGTGCAACAGCATCGGCTAATAATACATCTGATGGTTCAGGAACCGTTGGTACAAATATCTTTACACTAGTTACAGCAGCTGTAGATGGAACAAGAGTAGATGGTGTTAGATTCAGAAACTCACAACTTACTAATGCAGCTTCTAGTGCAACTTTACATAAAGTATTTTTAACTGGAACTGCTTCTACTAATCCAAGATTAATTGGTGAAGTAGCAACAGCCGCAGCAACTAGAAATGGTACTACAGCAGTTGGTGCAACATCCTTAATTACATTTGACCAACCAATTATAATGTTGAGTGGTCAAATTATGTATGTAACTCAGGCAGTATGTGCAGGCGCACAAGACCAATTTGATGCAGTAGCATTCGCAAATGATTACTAAAAAATAAAAATGTATATGAATAATAAATTTGTAATTCTAAATACAAGAACAGATGGTGAATTTCTTTATACTCTTGTTAGATATAATGATGAATTCGAATTAGAAGTAACTCACTTTGCTCCTAAATCAGTTGATGAGATTAATCAAAGTATAATCAATAGAGGTTTAAGTGAAATACAGAAAAGACAATTAGCGGCTGAAGTAGAAATACTTATACCACAAATAGAAATCAATAAAGATATAATCTTTTAATGGCAACTTATTATTTTAGAAATGTTGGTGCGAATTGGGGAGATGCAGCTAATTGGTCTCTTACAAGTGGTGGAACAGCATCAGGTGCTGTACCAACTGCTGCTGATGATGCTATATTCGATGCTAACTCTGGTGCATGTACCGTTAATACTTCTAATAGAGTTTGTAAGACAATTGATTTTACAAATTATACTAATACAATTACGATGACATTTGGAATAAATGTTAGTGGTAATATAACACTTGGTTCAGGAATGGGTGTAGGAGGCACTGGTTTTTTAGCCTTTAATAATGTTTCAGCCACTTATACACCAAATGGTTATGAGTGGCCAAATGAATTTAGATTTATTAGTGTTACGACATCAAAGACATATACTATAGCAGCCGATTGTTCATTCGGAGGTGTTGTAAGTAATACCGGTAGCGTAGGAGGTACTTTAGCTAATATATTCGCTGGTGGTAGAACCATAACTTGTAAAGCTGGTATCAATAATACGGTAGGAACTCTTATGCAAGGCGTCACAAGTTTTACAACATTTGTAATAGCAGGTGGCACTTTGAATGGTATTTTCACACAATTTACAAATGTAACACTTAATTCAGCATCTACGATTACGGTAAATTCTGTCGGTATGTATTCAACTGCAACAGGTGGTGTTAATCCACCTACATTTACATATACAGCTGGTACAATATCTGGAACCAGAACATTATCATTTGGCGCATGTACTTTAAATCTGGGCTCTAGTGTTAAATGGACCGCCATGACAGGTGGTGGTGGTGGATTACAAGGTTCTACGGTATTAGCTGCTGATTTACATTGTGAAGGTTTATATACTATCAATATGGGATTTTTATCATCAGGAGCTTATAATATTTATACTTGGTCTTATGCAGGTACCGCAGCAGTTGGTGACCCACAAGGTAGTGGTGGTGGTAATCCTCCAGCTAAACTAATATTTAATGGCACTGGCACAATATCTTATACTGGTGGTAATGGTTGGTTAATTGAAATTAATACAACAGGTACCGTCACTATTACAACATCGGTATTAACTCTTAATTCTGTAAATGTGGTTGGTGGATTTAATTGGATTCAAGGTTCTGTTGTTCATAGTACTGAGATGACTATAACTAGAGGTGGCGGAACCTTCAATTTTGGTGAAGTGTCTTGGTGGAATGTTACTTTAGGTAGTAATATTAGTTGGGTTACAAATCTGATTTTATTAAGTGATTTAGTAGTTAGAGGTCGATTGTCTATTAGTGGTACTATTACACCAGCTATTCAAGGACCTGGTATTGTATATGTTGATGGTAGTTTAATTTTTGGCTCAGGTGGTGGCTTTACAACAACAAATACAAAAGTAGTAATGAGAGGTACAGGTAATTTAGTCCATACTACAACAGCAAATGTCACAGGTCAAATTGATATAAATACAAGTGGTACGATAACATTTGGTCTTTTTGGTACTACGAATTATCCAACTATTTATAAAAGTGGTAGTTTCAATTATGTAAAAGGTCGATTAATTACAAGAGGTGTTAATTTAGTAGTTCAAAGTACTAGTTCAGGGTGGGTTAATATGCACAGAGTTCCTTTTGATTCAGTTCTAATAGCTGGTGGTACTACACAAACAATGAATGAATTCTTTACAGGAAGACCTGGTAAATATTGCTCAGTTACTTCATCAGGTGCAAATGTGAATATTACATTTACTGATACATTTGAGAAATTTGCTAGATTCTGCTTACCATCTGGTATGACAATTACACAAAGAGGACAATTAAGATTATTAAGTTCTAAAGGCAACAGAAGTTCAACAAATTTAGGTATTGTAAGTTTTGAAGGATTGCCATATGGTTCAGCTAAAAATAATCCATTAACCTATCAATCGCCTTGTTATTCTTTCTCAGATAATCCGGCTGACCCTAATACTTTTTAGAATAAAATATCAAACAAATATATTTAATGTATGGCTATAGAAAATTTAGAATTTAGAATAAACGCAGCTATTGATGCTGGCAATTCAGCAAAAACTCTTGGTGAGTTAAAAACCTCTTTAAAGGATTTAAGAGATTTAGCAGCACAAGCAGGTCCAGAAAATGTTGAGCAATTTAATAAACTCACAACCGCTGCCGGTGAGGTAAATGACAAAATTAAAGATGTTAGAGAAAGTGTTCAAGCTTTATCTGGAACACCTATGGAGAGATTGACTAATAGTTTCAGTAGATTAAAACAATCTATCTTTGAAATGGATTTAGAAAAATTCAAACTTTCATTAATAGGAATTAAAGATTCATTTATGGCGCTTGGAGCACAAGCATTAAGTCCATTTAAGGCACTTGGTTCAGCAATGGCTGGCTTGGTTGCTGGAACAACAAGTTTAACTGCTGCTATGAGAGCACTTGGTGGTGCAATTGCCGCAACAGGTATTGGAGCTTTAGTTGTAGCTGTTGGATTGTTAGTAGCATATTGGGACCAATTAAAAGAAGCTGGTGGTATTATTGGTAATACATTCAAATTTGTATCTGACACCATCAATAGTGCAACTAGTGCATTGGCAGGCTTTGCTAGGCAATTAGGCCTAATTGGCCCTGAACAGAAAGATGAAAAGAAAGAAGCGGAAGATAGAAAAAAGAGAGCTGAAGATTTAACGAAATCTGTTCAAGCCGAAGTAGATGCATATGATAAACTATATGAAAACACAAAGAAGCTTAGAGAAGCAAATAGAAAAGAAGTCGGTCGAACTGAAGAAGAGACACAAAGATTACGTGAGAAATATAGGGTTGAAGATTTAGAAGCTGAATTAGAATATAGAAAAAAACGAGGTGATATTATAAGAAAAGGTGCTGAAGCCGAAATTAAGTTACAAATTGAAATCAATAAAAGACGTAGAGCTGAAACTTTGAAATCTGCTACTGAAATGCAAAAAGACCTTGAATTTGTTGAAAAATTCACAGGAGCTGGTGGTACCCTCATGCTTGAGACAGAAAGAATTTCATATTTAGCAACAGGTAAAATGACTGAAAATATTAAACGATTAAAAGATATAGTAGCTAAATATAATCTTGAAGGAACCTCCATCGGAATGGAATTCAGTATAGTCGATATAAGAAAAATCTATGGTGAATTAGAAAAGGAAATTGATGCAGCAGATAGACAAGTAAATGATTTATTCACTAAGATACAACAACAAGAAACTGCTTTATCTGATTATGAGAAAAATGTAAAACCAGATTTGGTTCTACAAGGTGCTACAGATATTATTAGATTAGAAAATGATTTAGCGGATGCTAGGCAAGAAATCCAAAATAATGCCAGGAAGAGGCAAAAAGATGCTGAAAAAAATCGTAAAGTTGAAACCAAAAAATCTGAAATGCAGTTTTTAATGGAATATTTCCAAACTGAAGAGGATTTCTTAAATGAAAGATTAAAACTACAAGAAAAATGGAATAGGTCATCTGAAGAAATAGATGAAATGTACAGAGAAATTGCTAAAGAAGGTGAGTTAGAAAAATCTAAAGATATATTTGCTGAAATTGATAAAAGAATTCAATATCAGTCAGATGCTAATCAAAGGGCATTTGAACAAGAACAGGCAGCCAATGCCCAAATGGCTCAAAATAGAGCAACTCAATTTGATTTAGAAAATTTAATGATTTCAAGAAAAGATGTTTTCTCTGATGAGTTTAATTATAGAGTTCAAATCGATGATATGTATGCTGAAATAGCTGCTGATAATGCTTCTTGGACTTCTGAACAAATATATGCTGAAATACAACAAAGATTACAATGGCAAATAGATGCTTATGATGCTGAAAAACAAGCTAACATTGATAAAACAAATGCTATAATTCAAACAGCTCAATATGCTTCTCAAGCACTTGATGGATTCAATAACTTCTTATACACTATGGATGAGAATAGAAGAATTAGTGGTGAGATGAGTGAGAAAGATATGGCACTTAGAGCCTTCAAAAGAAATAAGGCTTTTGGTATAGTAAATGCCGCTATTAATACAGCAGCTGGTGTTACAGCAGTTTTAGCATCACCAACTAATAAAATTGACCCTACTGGTACATTACAAGCAATACAAATTGGTTTTGTTATAGCTACTGGTTTAGCTCAAATAGCAGCAATTGCAGCACAGAAATTTGACCCAAGTTCATATAATAATGCAAGTGGTAATGTTGGTACAACACCTACTACGGCTGAAACTACCGTAAGTACAGGTCAGTTTATGAATGTAGGTGAATTTAAGCCAGGTGATACACGAGAAAGAAGAGTATATGTAGTTGAATCTGATATAACAGGTGTTCAAAGAAAGGTTCAAGTTATACAAGAAAGAAGTAAATTCTAAAAAATAAATAATAATATATGAAATTACCTATTTATGAAATAGTAATAGATGATAATGATGATGAGATGGGTTTAGACCTTATTTCAATTGTTAAAGACCCTGCAATTGAGGTCAAAGGTGTAAAATTATCAAAGCAAATTGAACTTGAATTATTACAAGGAAATGTTGATTCATCAAATGTTGCATCTTATAAATATAATACAAATAATGGTGAATTAATTCTAACCTTTAATGATGGCTCAAAATATAGATATTCTGGTGTTGATTTTGGTGATTATGAAAATATAGTTTTAGGAGATGCTGTATGTGAAACAGAAGGTGAGAATGAATATGGTTCTTGGTTTGTTGGTAAAACACCAAGTGTAGGAGCAGCTGTTTGGGAATATTTAATTAGAGCAAATGTAAAATATGAAAGATTAAATAAACAATTTGCCTTTTCAGTTAATGCTGAAAAGAAAAAGATTGTTGGTCCGGCACTTATACCTGATATGGATATTTATAGAAGAGACCCTGATGGTTTTGAATACTATATCCGTTTTTCAAAAGAAACAATTGAAAAACTTGTAGAGAAGTTTAATAAAGGCGGTTCAAATAGAAGAATAAACTTTAATCATACAAATCAAATGGTTGATGCTTTTATTAATTCATCTTGGATTAAAGAAAGTGATAATGACAAAAGTGTAGGCTATCCTGATTTCAAAGACCTGCCAGTAGGAACTTGGTTTGTTGAAGTTAAGATTGAGAATGAAAAATTCTGGCAAGAAAAAGTTAAAGGTGAAGATTATTATTCATTTAGTATTGAAGGAATTTTAGGACTTGAAAAAATCGAGATGTCTAAAATTGAGGACTTTATAGAAACTATGACTGAAGAAGATTTCTTTGAGATTTATACTGATTTGAAAAAAAAACAAAAGCCAGTTAGATTTCAACAAACATACTCTGACTATCCAGAAGTAATGAAAAAGAATGCTCAAAGAGCTTTAAATTGGGCTGAAGAAAATGGTTGGGGTAGATGTGGAACTGCTGTTGGTAAAATTAGAGCCAATCAGTTAGCAAAAGGTGAGCCAATTTCAAGAGATACAATTTCAAGAATAGCTTCATTTGCTAGACACTTACAATATAATGATAGAAAGTTAGGTGATGGATGCGCTAAGTTGATGATTCTAGCATGGGGTGGTAAAGAAGGTATTGAATGGGCACAACGTAAATTAAAACAAATTGAAAATGAAAAAAGTAAGTAATCTATATATTATAGATATAAAAAACAAGTAAATGAACATGAATAAAGAACAAGCTTTACAAGAAATCAAATCTCGATTGAAAGCTCTTTTTTCATCTGAAGAAGTTGAAAGTGTTGAAGTTAAAATGTATCGTTGTATGACGGTAGATGGTAAGACACTCGAAACTGATGGTGAAATGTTGGAAGTTGGTGCTCAAATCTATAATATAGATGAGAATGGCGACAGAACACCAGTTGAAGATGGCACTTATGTTACTGAAGATTACTCTATTATGGTAAAAGATAATATGGTAGAATCAATCGTAGTTCCAGAAGAAACTGAAGATGTTATTGAAAATCCAGCTGAACCAGTTGAGGCAGAAACCAAAATGATGGTTACTCCTAACGAAGGTGAAACAAAAGATGAATTCGTATCAAGATGTATTGCTGCTGAAATTGGTAATGGTTATGAACAAGACCAAGCAGCTGCTATGTGTTATGTTAAATGGGATGAGAGCATGGGCTCTGATTACAAAGACAAAAAAGATGAAAAGATGGCTGAGTTAGAAAACAAATTAACTGAGATGTCAAAAATGATTGAAACTCTAACAGAGACAACAATCGAATTAAATGAAAAACTTATTAATCTATCAAAACAACCAGCAATTGCACCGGTAGTTATGGAGAAAAACTTAACACCTCAAGAGTTGAGAACTGAAAGATTAAAACAATTAGCCTTTGGCAAATAAAAAAAAACAAAAATAAAATGGAAAAGAAAAATCTAAAATTTAGCGCTTCTTATACCTCAATCAACAAATACGTTGATGAACTTTATGATGGTTTTATTCCTTCAGTAGTAGGTAAAGTAAGAACACTTGACTTTATTAGCATAGTTCCAGATGTTAAGTACTCAAAAGTTATTCCTAACGTGAATACAACTCTTGATTTAGTTGCAGCTGACACTTGTACTACTTTTGCTAATGGAGCAACAACTTCAGTAACAGGTGTTACATTAACAACTTGCTACAAAAAAATGGAAGAATCTTTCTGTCTTAACGAGATGGAGCAATACTACTTCGGTCAGTATATGAGAAGAGGTTCAGACCAAGAACAAATTCCTTTTGAAGAGGCTTTCTTCAATGAAAAATTCGGTAAGATTGCTAAGAAATTAGACCAAATCTTCTGGCAAGGTGATTCTTGTGTTGGTGGTGTTTTATCAACTGCTGGTATCGCAGGTATTACAGCATCAGGTGGAGCAGTAGTTACAACTGCATCTTTCTCACAAGTATCTACAGCAGTTAATAATGGTGTAATTGCAGCTATTGATTCAGCAATCGACCAATTGAATTCAGATATGTTAAGTGAAGAATTAGTATTGGCTGTTGGTCAAGACATCTTTGATAAATATACTCGTTCAGTAAGAAACCTTAACTTGTATCATTTTTCACCAGATGAAATCGATGGTGCAGCTGTAAGATTATTCGGTAAGAGAAACATCACTATGTTTGCTACCGTAGGTCTTAACGGAACTAACAAAGGTCTTTTAACTAAAGGTGAATATATTCACTGGGGTACTGACTTAGCACCAGATGAAGAGCCAATCAAAGGAGAGTACAATATGTATCTTGATAAATATCTTATCAGATATAAGGTGAAAATCGGAAATGCTCTATCTTTCCCTGGTAATGCAGTAGTAATTAAGGCATCTTAATTATCAATATAAACAATAGTTGTTAAAAGGGTGGTTAGTTTAGTAGCTGACCACCCAACAACAGAAAAAAATAAACAAAAATAATATGTCATGTACTTTAACATCAGGATATAGTTTAGGTTGTAGAGATTCACTTGGTGGAATCCAAAGAGTTTATATTGGGACCTGGGATGACGCTACCGTATATACTTTTACGGCTTCTAATATAATCAACTCATTTTCACCTACAGCTTCATTCTATACTTTCGAACAAGAGTTAGAAACTGGTTCATTTATTCAAAATGGTCAGTATTCTACTGAGAATGGAACATCATTCTATGAGCAAACATTGGAGATTACACTTCAAAAATTGGATGCTACAAACAGAGACCAGATAAAAGTTTTAGGTCAAGGAGTATGGAGAATACTTATATTAGACCAAAGAGGTCAATACTGGTTGATGGGTAAGCAAAATCCAGTTCGTGTAACTGCTGCTACTCCACAATTAGGAAAAGCATTTGGTGATTTGAATGGTGCTGTTATTACCTTCACAGGTAAAGAACCAGAGCCAGCTCATAATGTTACCGCAGCTGCTGCTGCAACCGTAATTGCATAATTACAAAGTTTCCTTAATAAGGCAAAAGACCCTATCAATAATTTAGATAGGGTCTTTTTTGTTTATGCTGCTAATTTCTCTTTCAATATTCTCACAATTGTAATACAATCAGAGTAAGAGTTGATGTATTCAGCTAGATTTTTAGATAATTCACGTTTTGTATAATCTTCTGAATTAATCATTAAATATGGATTAAGATTTGGTGAAACCATATAGGTAGGTATTAGCTCAGCCATTTCATGCATTGCCAACCAGATTTCATTTGCCAAATTGATTTGTTGTGAAAGTTTCATAATGTTTGTGTGTTAAGATTAGATTGTAAATATAATAAAAAGAATTGAAACTACAAATTATTTAGTATAAGTAATTTCAAATAAATAAGCCAAAATATTAGGGTTTTCATTTTTAACCGGGTCAGCAGTCATTATTCTTTGTGTAGCCTGCGCATTATTTGAAATTGCTGCCATACCACTCTCATTGAAAGTAATATCTTTCATAAGGTCAGAAATTCTAATTTTCATTACATCTGACTTTGCATTATACCAGCCGAGTACATCATAGTCAGGACTAATTGGTTTATTAAAAATCAAACCTAAACTGACTTCAATATTAGCCGATTCGGTATTAAATTGAAAGATTGCAGAGTTCTCAGTCAATTGACCTGATGTTTTAGCCTTAGAAGCTAAATATAAACTTGAAGTAGATTTTTGAATGTCTTTTTTCGTTACCATTTTGTTTAAGTATTAAGATTAGAATACAAATATAAGGATAATTTTATAACCACAAAAATTAAATGAATAAAAAATATAAAAAATAT
>Ga0129333_10007256_pt1 | contig 10474 bp, 10 predicted proteins | sample CPB6_08_DNA_FD_94474 | JGI IMG/M metagenome (GOLD analysis project Ga0129333, IMG submission 94474) | Freshwater to marine salinity gradient microbial communities from Chesapeake Bay, USA - CPBay_Sum_0.6_0.8_DNA | ecosystem: Environmental > Aquatic > Marine > Coastal | place: USA: Chesapeake...
CGGTAGAAGTCGAGCGCGGCGTCGAACGCGGCGCGGACACCGGCATCGACGCCCTCGAGCAGCGCGCGGGGCACGCCAATGCGCGGCTTGCGATCGGACGGCAACCTACGGGGGGCTCGGTCGGCGGCCGCAAGACAGGTCATGTCACGCGCATCCGGTCCGGTCAGGACACCGAGCAGGAGCTCACAGTCGTCGACGGTGCGGGCAAGCGGACCGATCTGGTCGAGGGACGAGGCGAAGGCGACGAGGCCGTAGCGCGAGACCGCGCCGTAGGTCGGCTTGAGACCGACCAGTCCGCAATGCGAGGCGGGCTGACGGATGGAGCCGCCCGTGTCGGAACCGAGCGCGAGAGGCGCGAGGCCCCCGGCGACGCATGCGGCGCTGCCGCCCGAGGAGCCGCCCGGGGTGCGCTCGGGGTCCCAGGGATTGCGGGCGAGACCGGTGGCGGAGGTCTCGGTCGAGGAGCCCATCGCGAACTCGTCCATGTTCAGGCGGCCATGCAGGACGGCGCCAGCCGCGCGCAGGCGCTCGGCGACGGTGCTGTCGTACGGCGAGACCAGCTTGGCCAGCATCCGGCTTGAGCAGGTCAGGGGCTGTCCGCTGACGGCGATGTTGTCCTTGATGCCCACCGGGATGCCATCGAGGGGCCCGAGGATCTTGCCCTCGGCCCGGCGACGGTCGGAGGCGTCGGCCTGGCGCAAGGTCTCATCGGCATCGAGCGAGTTGAAGGCGCCCAGCGAACGCCGGGCCTCGGCGCGGGCGAGCAGGGCCTCGGCCAGACCACGCGCCGTCACCTCGCGCGCGGCGAGACGGCGCGAGAGCTCGGCGGCGGAAAGCGTGTGGAGCGGCTCGGACATGCTTCAGGCTTCGTCGTCGACGACGCGGGGGACGGAGATCTGACCGTCGCGCGAGGCAGGCGCGTTGCGCAGCACGGCGTCGACGCCGAGCACCGGGCCGGGCTCATCCGTGCGCAGCGAGGACTCGGAGACGGCGGGGCGCAGCGGGGCATTGGCGGCGCCGAGGTCGGCCTCGGCCAGGGCGCGGAAATGACCGAGCACCTGGGCGAGTTGTCCGGCGTAAAGCGCGCGCTCTTCCTGGGTCAGGGCGAGGCGGGCCAACTTGGCCACGTGGTCGATATCCAGTCCGTCGGCCATCGCGTTCAGCGGCGGACGTTCCAGCCCGCCTTGCCGGCGGCGGCGGCGACCTGGTCGAGGGCGGCGCTGACCTCGGTGTCGGTGAGCGTGCGCGTGCCGTGGCGCAGCGTGATCTCGAAGGCGAGGCTGCGCGTGTCCGCAGGGAGGCCCTCGCCGGAGAAGACGTCGAAGCAGTTCACGGACTCGACCGCAATCTCCTTGCCCACGGCCTTGGCCGCGGCCTGGCGCAGGCGCTCGGCGACATCGCCGGCACCCGTGGCGACGGGCACGATGAGGGCGAGGTCGCGCGTGACCGGCGGGAAGGAGCTGAACGCCTCGAAACGCACCGGCTTGCGCGCCGTGGCGAGCGTGGCGCGGGGAAGCAGGAGCTCACCGGCGACGACCGAGCCGCGGATGTCGAGCGCGCGGGTCCAACGCAGGTCCAGGAGCCCGCAGGCGCCCTCGGCCGCCTTGCCGCGATCGGCGAGCGCGGCGGCATGACCCGCCTGCCAGACACCGGTGGAAGCCTCCGACCATGCCAGACGGCTCGGGGCGAGCCCGGCGAGCGCGGCGAGGTCGGCGACGAGGCGCTTGGCGGAGAAGAGGTCGATGGACTCCCGCGCCTTCCAACTGCGACGCACCGGCTCGGCCAGAGCGACGAAGGCGATGGCGAGGAACTCACGCACCTGACCGTCGGCCTGCGGACGGAAGACCGTGCCGACCTCGAAGAGCCGGGTGGGATCGGCGCTGACGGAGAGATTGAGCTGGAGTGCGCGGGCGAGGCCGGGGAGCAATGACGGACGCAGATGAGTCTGGTCGGTGGTCAGCGGATTCTGGAGCGCGAGGTGTGCGGCGTGGGCGACGCCGAGCACGCGCTCGACCTCGGCGGACTCGCGCAACGAGTAATGGTAGCACTCGGAGAAGCCGGCGCCTGCAAGACGCAGGCCGGCCTCGCGAGCGAGGGCGGCGGCAGGCGCCTCATCCTCACCGGGAGGCGGCGCGACGGGACGGCCGACGGGCACCTGGGCGGTGCCATGGATGCGGATGTACTCCTCGACGAGGTCGATGGGACGGTCGACGTCGGAACGGAACGAGGGGACGGTGACCTCGAGGCCGGAGTTGACGGCGTGGACGCCGAATCCGATGCGACGCAGGACGCCGGCGACCTGCTCCTCGGGGGCGGGCATACCGAGCTTGGTGGCGACAAAGCCTGCGGGGAGCTTGATCAGTCGGTCGGTGCGGGGCGCCTTGCCGGCGACCACGGCGGGCCCGACGGCGCGGGCGCCGGCGTGCTCGATGAGCAGGTCGGCGGCGAGGCGGGCGGCGAAGTCGACCCCGGCGGGATCGACGTCGCGGGCGAAGCGCTGGGAGGAGTCGGTGGCGAGCGTGTGCGCGCGGGCGACACGGCGAACCTCACCGGGCGCGAACCAAGCGGACTCGAGAAGGACGTCCATGGTGGCGTCGGAGACACCGCTGTCGGAGCCGCCCATCACACCGGCGAGGACGAGCGGCCGGGTCTCATCGGCGATGACGCAGTCGCCCTCGGCGAGCGCGAGCTTGCGACCATCTAGGAGGGTAAGTGTCTCGCCGGCGCGGGCGGCGCGGACCTCGATGCCGCCGCGGACCTTGGCGGCGTCGAAGGCGTGCAAGGGCTGGCCGGTCTGGAGCATCACCCAGTTGGTGATGTCGACGACGTTGTTGACCGCGCGGAGACCTGCGGCCTCGAGGTCGCGACGCATCCAGTCGGGCGCGGGCCCGACCTTGACGCCGCGGAGGGTGCGCAGGGTGTAGTAGGGGCAGGCCTTGGCGGTGACACGGAGGAAGCCGAAGCCGTCGTTGGTGCCCGGCTTGTCAGTGGTGCCGCTGGGAGCGCGCGCCTCGAGCGGCTTGAGCGGACGGCCGAGGGCGGCGGCGACCTCGCGGGCGACGCCGCGCAGGCCAAGGCAGTCGCCGCGGTTGGCGGTGACAGCGACCTCGAGCACGGTGTCGGGCGCGGGGAAGAGCGTGTGGATGGGCGTGCCGAGGGCGGGCTGGCGCGCAGTCAGGATGAGCAGGCCGTCCTCGCCCGCAGGCAGGCCGAGCTCGTCGGCGGAGCAGAGCATGCCGTGCGAGTCGACGTCGCGGAGCTTCGAGGCCTTGATTTCGAAATTGCCGGGCAGGACCGCACCGGGCAGCGCCACGGGGACGCGGTCACCGGCCTTGAAGTTCTTCGCCCCGCAAACGATTTGGCGGAGGGCGCCGTCGCCGGTGTCGACCTGGCAGACGCTCAGGCGATCGGCCTTGGGATGCTTCTCGAAGGAGCGGATCTCGCCGACGACGAGGTGCGCGATGGGCTGGAGCCCGAAGGTGACGACGCTGTCGACCTCGAGGCCGAGCATCGGGAGGAGGTCGGCGACCTGCGCGGGGGTGACGCCGGCGAGGTCGACGTGCCGCTCGAGGGACTGGAAGGAGACGCGCATGACTTTAGGCGAACTGCCGCAGGAAGCGGAGGTCGTTGGCGTAGAAGTGGCGGATGTCGTCGATGCCGTGCGCGAGCATGGCGATGCGCTCGAGGCCGAGCCCGAAGGCGAGCCCGGACCACTCGGCGGGGTCGAGACCGCAGGCCTCGAGCACCTTGGGGTCGACCAGGCCGCAACCGAGCACCTCGAGCCAGCGGTCCGAGAGGCGACCGAGGTTCGGCGAGCGGATATCCATCTCGAAGCTCGGCTCCGTGAAGGGGAAGAACGAGGGGCGCAGGCGCGTCTCAGCCTCGGGCCCGAAGGTCTCCTTGACGAAGAAGTCGAGCACGCCGCGCAGGTCGGCGAGCGTCACGCCGCGCTCGACCCAGAGACCCTCGACCTGGTGGAAGTTGGCGGAGTGGGTGGCGTCGACGGCGTCGCGGCGGAAGCACCGGCCCGGCGCGACGATGCGGATCGGCGGCTTGCGCGCGAGCATCGTGCGGACCTGGACGCTCGAGGTGTGCGTGCGCAGGAGGAGTTCCTCCTCGCCCTTGCGCGGCGCGTCGGCGGAGCGGAAGGCGCGCGGCAGGTAGAAAGTGTCCTGCATGTCGCGCGCCGGGTGGTCGGCGGGCGTGTTGAGGGCGTCGAAGCAGTGCCACTCGGTCTCGACCTCGGGACCCTCGGCGACGACGAAGCCGAGCTTGCGGAAGGTGGCGAGGATGCGCTCGCGCGTGCGCGTCAGCGGATGGATGGAGCCGGCGGCGACGTCGGGGCTCGGCAGCGAGGGATCGACGGCGGGCCCGAGCGCGGCGGCGAGCTCCGCCTGCTCGACGCGGGCGGCGGCCTCGGCGAGAAGTGCGTCAAGGCGCTCCTTGGCGGCATTGATGAGCTTGCCGGCGGCGGGGCGCTCCTCCTTGGGGAGCGTGGCCATGCCGCGCATGACCAGGGTCAGGGAACCGTTGGGGCCGACGAGCCGAGCCTTGAGCGCCTCGAGGTCGGCGCGGGCGCGGACCTGCCCAGCCGCGGCGATGGCCTCGGAAAGCACGCTGTCGAGCTGCGACTGCATGGGCTTAAGGTGTGCGGTGGGCGGCGGGGGCGGCAAGCGAAAGCACCCTCTCAAACAGCGAGACCCCGGAAACCGGGGCCTCGCGAAAGGGCGTCTGGCGACCGGATTAGGCCAGGGCGGCCTTGGCCTTGCCGACGATCGCTTCGAAGGCGGGCGCGTCGTGGATGGCGAGCTCGCTGAGATTCTTACGGTCGAGGGTGATGTTGGCCTTCTTCAGACCCGCGATGAGGCGGCTGTAGGTGATGCCAAGGGGACGGCAAGCCGCGTTGAGGCGGACGATCCAGAGCTGGCGGAAGTCGGTCTTCTTCTCGCGACGGTCGCGATAGGCGAACTTCTCGGCACGCTGGACGGCCTCCATCGCGTGCAGATAGAGACGGGATTTGCTGCCAAAGTAGCCTTTGGCGCGCTTGAGGGTCCGCTTGCGGCGGGCCTTGGTGTAGGGAGCGTTGGTGACGCGAGGCATGTTAGTGTGTGTGTTTGGTTTTCTCGAGCCGGCGGGTCGCCTGAGGTGTCACCCGCCTGACTGCGAAAGGGATGTCTGCCGAGGACTTAGGCCCAGGGCATCGAGATCTTCATGGACTTCTCGAAGCCGGAGTCGACGCGCTTGGACTTGTTGGCGCGGCGGCGCTGCTTGCGCGACTTGCTGGAGAGCAGGTGGCGGGTATTGGGGGAGCGGCGCATGACCTTACCGGTGCCGGTCACCTTGAAGCGCTTGGCAATGGACTTGCGGGTCTTTTGCATGGCAGAAAGGTCGAACAAAGGCATTCGCCCTCTGCTTGTAAAGGGAAAATGGGAGGGGGCGGGGAAGAGGACCGCGCCAAGGGGTTGGGGAGCAGACCACCCCCTGCCCTCTTTTACCCCCTGATTTTCGCCCGCCTCTTGCCTCCGACCTCTTTCCTCTTTCCTCGCCCACCATGCTCACCCCCGGAAAAAAGCCCAAATTGAACTTCGAGGTCGAGGCCGTGGTGGACGGCCAGGCCATCCGCACACCCTTCGCCAAGCTCCTCGAGGGACCCACGGTGGTCTCCGTCTGGATGCGAAACAACACCTCCGCCTGCGACAAACAGTCGGTGGCCCTCGCCAAGCACGAGAAGGCCATCCTGAAGGCCGGCCACCGCCTAATTGGGATCTCGCGCGACAGTTGCGCGGGCCACCTCAAGTATGCCGCCAAGCACAAGCTCGGCTACACCTTGGTCTCCGACCCCGATGACCTGTTCTCGAAGGCCATGGACGCCATCATCGAGAAATCGATGTACGGAAAGAAGTACCTCGGACCCGCCCGAGCGGCCTATGTCTTCGCTGCCGACGGCAAGCTCGCCGCGGTGATTGAAAAAGTCGACGCGCCCGAGCACGGCCGGCAGGTGCTGGCCGCGCTCGCCGCACTCGACTGAGGCACCCCGCCCTCAGCCCAAAACCCCATTCCTTGCTTGAATGGGGCGGGGCGTTGGAAATAGTGACAGCCAACACACCCCACGCGCACCTGATGTCCTTGCCTTCCCGTCCGAGCGGCCCGCGGCCGAATTCCCCCCAGAACCGAGGCAACTTCAGGCGCGACCCGCTCGACCGTGGTCCCAAGCGCAACGAGCGCATCCGGGTGCCCGAGGTCCGCGTGGTCACCGCCGGCGGCGAGATGCTCGGCATCATGCCGACGGAGAAGGCGCTGCAGCTCGCCCGGGAACAAGGTGTCGACCTGATTGAGATCGCCGGCACCGCGGTGCCGCCTGTCTGCAAGTTGATCGAGATGGGCAAGTACCTCTACGAGGAGGCCAAGAAGTCGAAGCACCAGAAGCACACCGCGAAGATGAAGGAGCTGAAGCTCCGCCCGCGCATCGACACGCACGACCTCTTCATCAAGATTCGCCGGGCCGAGAACTTCCTCTACCACGGGCACAAGGTGAAGCTCGTGCTGCAGTACCGCTTCCGCGACCTCGAGCACGCCGAGATCGGCGTCGAGACGGTCAAGCGCGTGATCTCCGAGCTGACGAATGTCTGCACCGCGGACAACACGCCCAAGCGCGTTGGCCGCAGCATCGTGGTCGGGCTCACCCCGCTCCAGCAGAACCGCCGCAAGCTTGTCCACAACGCCGAACCCGGCGAAGAGGACATGGAGGACGACTCCGCCGTGGCCGACGAGCCCGACGAGTCCTGATTCCCGCCCGCGATGCGGACGACGCTGGCCCTGCTCCTCCTCGCCGCCGCCATCTGCCGCGCGGATCGGGTCTGGCTCGGCGACTCCGTGGCCCGACTTGGCTTTCCCAACCCCGAGCCGACCCGTGAGGGCCGCGAGGTCTTTGAGCGCCGTGGCTACCCTGGCATCCTCATCGCCGAGCGCGATCGCGAGTACGTCACCATCGACGGCATCAAGGTCTTCCTCGACGACGGCATCCGGGCCAGCACGTACCGCGTAAAGGGTCGGCCGGATTCGGTTCGCCTGACGATGGAGCGGGATGACTACCTCGCCGCGGTCTCCCCGATCCTCTGGGGCCCGCCGCCAGGCAGCCGCCGACCCCAGCGTATCGTGCTCGACCCTGGACACGGCGGCAAGGATCCCGGCAAGCAGAACACGCAGTTGCGCGTGGACGAGAAGGCCATGACGCTGGACGTGGCCAAGCGTCTCGCCGTGCTGCTCCGCAAGTCAGGCTACGAGGTCCTCTTCACCCGGGAGAATGACACCTTCCTCGAGCTCAAGGACCGCAGCGCCTTCGCCAACCGGGTGAAGGCCGACCTGTTCATCAGCCTGCACTTCAACGCGGACGCGACCGGACAGGCCAACGGAACCGAGACCTTCTGCCTGACGCCGGCTGGCCAGCAATCGACGAACACGACCAGCAAGGGCGCCGCCCGTCCGGTCACGGGCAATCGCCAAGACGGCCTCAACATCCTGCTCGCCTACGAGATTCAGCGACAGCTCGTGAACAATCTCGGCGGCGCCGACCGCGGCGTGCGCCGTGCACGCTGGGCCGTGCTCACGGACCTGCAGTGCCCCGGCGTCCTCGTCGAAACCGCCTTCCTCTCGAATCCGGCCGAGGCCAAGAAAATCGCCAGCGAACCTTACCGACAGGCCATCGCACAGAGCCTCGCCGCCGCCATCGCGAGTTACGGCGGCAGGATGAGTCGTTGAGTCAGCGCGCAAGGGCCCAGCCGGCGGCGACTGCGGCCAAGCAGAGCACGACCGTGACAGCGGCATAAGCCGCAGCGGCGCCGACGCGCCCCTCGTTGCCGAGGCGGATTGTCTCCAGCCCGAAGGCAGACCAAGTCGTGAAGCCACCACAGAAACCAGTCATGAGCAGCAGGCGCTCGGGTGCCACCTGGCCGAGACGACCATGGAGCCAGCCGATGAGCGCGCAGCCAAGGAGATTGACCGCAAGGGTGCCGAGCGGTGCCAAACCAGCAAGGGCTAGGCCAATTGCATGTCGAGCAACACTGCCGACCGCACCGCCGAGGGCGACTTGAAGCCAATCCATGCCCCACCCTGCGAACATGGCGGCGAGCAGGCAAGCCGTTCTGCGCTTCCACCCGTCCAAGCCTTCGACCAAGATGCGATGTGCGGGTTGCGCTGACCATCCTCCTCGCCGCCATGGCGACAGCCCATGCGGCGATCGACCCTGCGAGCGTCGTGGTGGTCTCGGCCAAGGGCGACGCGGAATCCGCCCAGTTAGCGGCCGAGTATGCCAAGCTCCGCGGCATCCCGGCGACGAATCGCATCGAGCTTGAGATTCCCAAGGCCGGACGCGATACGGTCTCCTGGCGGCAGTATGCGGACACCATCCTCAACCCGCTGCGTGCCGAACTACTCCGGCGCAATCTCATCGCCGGCGAATTGGGAGCCACGGCCGACGAACTCGGGCGATTGCCCCTGGTCCTCAAGGGTGCGCCGCGCGCGCGATGGATTGTGCTCTGCCGCGGACTGCCTTGGCGCATCCGCCGGGATAACGGTCCGGACGGCAAGGCCATGGGGCCCTCGCAGGGATCCGAGGCGGCGAGCGTCGATAGTGAGCTCTGTCTTTTGGCTTCCGTTGACACGCCACCGCACGGACCGCGACCGAACCCATGGTTCGGAACCAAGGACGGCACCGAGCCCAAAGACACCGGGCAACTTCTGCGCACCGCGCGCCTGGACGGTCCGTCGCTCACGGCGGTACTACGCTCGCTAAAGGGCATGGCCGAGGCGGAGCGCCGCGGGCTGCGCGGCCGTGCCTATATCGACTTGGGCGGGCCGTATCCGGATGGAGACACCTGGTTCTCACGGGCAGACGCGGTGTGCCGTGCGCTCGGCTTCCCGACCGATGTCGACAAGACGAAGGACCTCTTCGGCGCGGACGCGCGCTTCGACAGCCCGGCGATTTACCTCGGCTGGTACAGCGGCTCGCCGAAGGGCAAGCTGGCCGAGCCCGGAGCGATGCTCGCGCCGGGCGCGATTGCGCTGCACCTGCACAGTTTCTCCGGGCAGGCCTTGCGGGATTCGAAGCGCGGCTGGACCGCCGCCCTGGTTGAGCGCGGAGCGGCGCTGACATTCGGCAACGTCGACGAACCCTACCTTGCCTTCACCGTGCGACCAGACCTGCTCCTCGCCAATCTCGCCGCAGGCGAGACCGCGGGTGAGGCTGCCTGGCGGGCGACACCTGCGATGAGCTGGATGGGGGTGATCGTGGGCGACCCGCTTTACCGACCTTTCGCGCATGACCTGCAGGCCCAGATGTCCGATTTCGGGCGGCAAGTCGAGCCAGCCGGGGCCTACGCCGCGCTGCGAGCGGCCGAGCTGATGCGTGACCGTCCGGAGGAGCGTAGGCGACTGCTTCTGGCGGCCCTGCTCCGCTGCCCTCGGCTGGCCCTGCTCCTGGAGCTCTCGCAGGACGCGGTGTCGGCGGGCAAGGATTTCGGCTGGGATAATCGGGCCCTGCCCTTCCTCGGACAGGAGGACTTCGGGTTGGTCCTGAGCTCAGCCCGATTCCTCAAGGCCCATGGCAAGGCGACCCAGGCCACCGAGCTTTATGAGGAAGCCGCGCGGCGGATGACTGCCGACCCGGCCCGGGCCAAGGCGCTCCGGGACGAGGCTGGTCGCTAGGCTCGGATTTGCGCTTGCCAGCGGGGGTGTCGGACGGCTTGCTCGAACTTCCCCTCGGCCCGTGGACAGACGTCCATGGACTCTCCGGGAGGAACGTTCACCCACAACCAAACCCCGGACCCGTCCTCGCGACGACCGGGACCCACAAGCAAACAACATCATGAGCATCATGGAAAAACTGCTCGCCGAATCCGGTTTCGGCGCGCTTCGAGCCCACAGCGTCGTCAAGGGCAAGGTCACGGAAATCCGCAAGGACACCGTGGTCGTCGACATCGGCGGGAAGTCCGAAGGCTTCATCGCCCACAATGAATTCCCCGACCTCGGCGAGATCCAGGTCGGCCAGGAGATCGAGGTCTACCTCGAGCGCCTCGAGACCAAGGAGGGCACGCCCCTCGTCTCCTACGATCGCGCCCAGCAGATCCGTCGCTGGGAGAGCATCGAGGCCAACTGCACCGAGGGCTCCGTCGTCCAGGGCCGCGTCAAGGCCAAGGTCAAGGGCGGCCTCATCGTCTCGGTCGGCGTCGACGCCTTCATGCCGTCGTCCCAGATCGACGTCACCCCTCCCAAGAACCTCGATGCGTACGTCGGCCAGACTTACGACTTCAAGATCATCAAGATCAACAAGGACAAGAAGAACATCGTCGTCTCCCGCCGCGAGCTCATCGAAGAGCAGCGCGCCGAGCAGCGCCGCACCCACCTCGAGGACGTCAAGCCCGGCACCATCCGCCGCTGCGTGGTCAAGAACATCGCCGATTACGGCGCGTTCGTGGAC
>Ga0129333_10007257_pt1 | contig 10473 bp, 10 predicted proteins | sample CPB6_08_DNA_FD_94474 | JGI IMG/M metagenome (GOLD analysis project Ga0129333, IMG submission 94474) | Freshwater to marine salinity gradient microbial communities from Chesapeake Bay, USA - CPBay_Sum_0.6_0.8_DNA | ecosystem: Environmental > Aquatic > Marine > Coastal | place: USA: Chesapeake...
CGTATATGTGACAGACACATTTCCCAATCACTGGGAATCGGAAAAGATAGTGACTGTATCTGTTGCAGAATTATTCGGCGAAGCGATCGAGAGAACACATAATAATGCCTCGATCAGTTCATTATTCGACATCATACGATAACAATAAAAAAGTAGAATTCATCGGAGATTACAAGATGAGTGAAATAGCTCTCAAAGCAGAAAAGAGAAGCACCGGCAAAAAAGCTGCTAAAGCAGTCCGCAATAGCGGTATGGTGACAGGTATCTATTATCGTAATGGCGTAGAGCCAATTCCGATTGCGGTACATCCTCTCAATATGCGCCCTATCGTTTATACCGCAGATGCGAAAATCATCAATCTTGAAATCGAAGGTTCAGATGCACCGCTTTCATGCATGTTGAAAGACATCACTTTCGACCCAGTGACAGATGCAATTGTTCATTTTGATCTCTTTGGTGTTTCAAATGACAAAGCAGTTGATTTCAATGTTCCTGTCAAGATAGTTGGACAAAGCGTTGGTATTAGAGAGGGTGGTGTATTGGAACATATTCTCCACAAATTGAATGTGACATGTCTTCCAAAAGATCTTCCACAACATTTGGATGTTGACATCACCGAACTTAAGATTGGTCAATCATTGCATGTACGCGATCTTTCTTTCCCCGGTATCAAAATCAATATCAGTGGAGATGCAACAATTGTTGCTATCTCAGCACCAAGAAGAAAAGCAACAGAAGGCGAACAAAAATAATTGTTGTCCTTCACAGAATTTGCAAGCCGTCAATGATCCCATTGGCGGCTTTTTTTATTCACTTCTCACAAACCACGCCTTGATGATCAATCCCGCATCATTCACCTCATAGATTGCAGTTGCATGAATGACTTTACCATGAACTTGACCTGTCACATGTTCTTCATCAATTGCGATATTGCCGCAGACGATGCGCTTTACCAATTTGCAATGTAAATCAGGACATCTATTGAACATTGCGCCATAAATGGCACGCATTTCAAATGTGCCCTTGCAAAAAACCTCACCTGAAGCTAAATGACACAATTCAACATCATCGGCATAGCATTGAAGAAATGCCTCGATGTCTCTATTATTATATGCTGCTAATTGTTGTGATGCAGCCTGCTCCGCCAAAGAAAATGCAGCCATATGCTAACCTGTAACAAAAAATGGAATAGCGTGTTTATACATCAACCCTTCCATCTCATCCTTTTATCTAGTTGATGTTAAAGACATAACAATTGCGTTCAATGATACGAATTCTCTTCATTTCCTCCGATTCCAATGAGATTCCACTTGGAATTCAATCTCATGACTGGGAGACAATTCCTTGTTCAGAGCAAGAGATTTCATCAGCAGCAATTCACCGGCAATCTTATGATGTATTGATTTGGCATACAAAGACACCAAATTCCTCATTTGCGAAGGAAAAATTGTGTGCAATTTCCTACCAATCACTGATTGTACTCACTTCAGCATGTGATGAAAAAAACCGAATTCTCATGTTGCAATCCGGGGTGGATGATATCATTGACGAATCAATCAGCGATGAAGAACTACAATTGAAAATCCGTGCAATCACCCGGCATTTTCGAAATCAGGTGCAATCCGGAATCATCCAAATTGGGAAATATCGTTTTGATTATGAGCGAAGAACATTATCCAACCAAAGTGATGTTCGCATACTTACTACAAAAGAAGCCGAACTACTCAAATTTCTGGCAAATCGCTTAAATCAGCCGGTAAACAAAAATGATGCATTATCCATCATTTGGGGAGAGGACTCATATCATAATGGAAGAAGCATGGATGTCTATATCGGAAAACTCCGTAAATACTTGCAATCCGATGAGAATATACAGATTATGAATATACATGGCATGGGCTATAAGCTGACAATATTGTCATGAAGTGGACAACTCTCGGTTTTCTTCAAAAACCCTCCTTCAATTTTGCACATTTCTGTGTACAAATTCCGTAAATTTGACCTGCATGAAAAACATAAGAATCATGCTTTTCCACCCAACATTCTTGTTTCACGGACAGCGAATCATCTCATGAAAACGAATGAAGAGATCAAAGAATCACTTGATGGTCAGGGCATTTCACATTTGAATGAAGTGTTTTACAATCTTTCCAGAGCGGAATTATACGAACATGCCATAAGTAATGCAGAAGCTGAACTGACTGAGCATGGCGCATTGCTTGCAATCACTGTTCCCCATACAGGACGCAGTGCGAATGACAAATTTCTCGTGGAAGAATCAACAAGCAAAGAACATGTTTGGTGGGGCAAAGTCAACAAGCAATTTCCTCAAGAAAAATTCAATGCACTCAAAGCACGCATGACTGCCTATCTCCAAGGATCGGATGTTTATGTATTGGATTGCTTTGCCGGTGCAGATTCCGAATATGCATTGCCCGTTCGAGTTGTCAATCAATATGCATGGCATAATCTCTTTGCACAGAATATGTTCATACAAGCTGAAGAGTCACAACTTGCTTCATTCGAACCAGGTTTCACCATTTTGCATTGTCCTGACTTCAAGGCAAATCCCGAGCTTGACGGCACACGATCAGAAACATTCATCCTCATGGATTTTTCACAAAAATTGGTATTGATTGGTGGAACGCATTATGCCGGCGAGATAAAGAAATCCATTTTTACAGCATTGAATTATCTTATGCCATTGCGTGGAGTAATGAGCATGCATTGTTCTGCAAATATTGGAAGTCAAGGTGATACCGCTTTATTTTTCGGACTTTCCGGGACCGGAAAAACCACGCTTTCCACAGATCCTGAGCGCGCGCTGATCGGTGATGATGAACATGGTTGGTCTGATAAAGGGACATTCAATTATGAAGGCGGTTGTTATGCAAAAGTCATCAATCTTTCACAAGAAGCCGAGCCAATCATTTATGAAATGACACGCACATTCGGAACAATTCTCGAAAATGTTCCGATGAATCCCGATGATAGAAAAGTTGATCTCTTTGATGATTCCATCACGGAGAACACACGCGCTTCCTATCCGAGAGATTTTATCAGCAATATCGTTTCCGACAATAAGGGTGGTCATCCAAAAAATATTTTCTTCCTCACATGCGATGCTTTTGGCGTGATGCCTCCCATCGCAAAGCTTACACCGGAACAAGCGATGTTCCATTTTCTTTCCGGATATACGGCTAAAGTTGCCGGAACCGAAAGAGGAGTGAAAGAACCAACTGCCACCTTCAGCACATGCTTTGGAGCACCATTCATGGTTCATCATCCAAAAGTATATGCAGAACTTCTTCGCGATAAAATCAATGCACATGGCGCACAAGTATGGCTCGTGAACACTGGTTGGAGCGGAGGAGAATATGGAGTGGGCAAGCGCATGAAAATTGCTTATACAAGAGCATTATTGCGCGCGGCACTTACAGGCGGTTTGAGCAATGTTGAATTTGTGACCGAAGACTATTTTGGTTTGCACATTCCCAAGGAATGTCCTGATGTACCATCAGAAATTCTCAATCCGAAAAATACATGGGCAGATGCCTCCGCTTATGATGCAAAGGCAAAACATCTTGTGAGTCTGTTCGAAAATAATTATCAGCAATTTATCTAAGATGAAAAAATTAGATCAAGCCCTCACCATTGGTCGAGGGCTTTTTTATGTAAGTAGGTTTTGATACGTTTCTATGCATTCACATCAACATAATCACTCGCATGGGCATCATCATACGATGAAAGACACCCGTGCATTGAAGATTGCAATTGCAATGACATTGACCATCTTCATTGCGCAAGTGATTGGTAGTTACATATCCGGAAGTTTGGCTTTGCTATCTGATGCAGGACACATGCTCTCAGATGCAGGAGCATTGATTATTGCATTCATAGCATTGACGATGTATGTAAAGGGGAATAATAACAAAGAACGATTGCAAAGATTCACTTTTGGTTTCAAGCGCATTGAAGTTCTTGCCGCGATGATCAATGGAGTTGTACTTCTTAGCATGTGTGGATTTTTGATATACGAATCCTTGATGCGCGTATTTTTTCATACAGCTGACATTCATGCCGAGCCAATGCTCATCACATCCGTGATTGGCCTGATTGCCAATATCATAAGTGCATATATGTTACATGATGCACATCATCTCAGCACGCGAAGCGCATATCTACATGTCATAACAGATTTGCTTTCATCCATTGCAGTTATTGTTGGTGGCATCATCATTCATTTCACAGGATGGGATATCATCGATGCAATATTGTCAATCGGTATCTCTGCCTATATTTTGCGTAGCGCCATTCGACTTATACAGTCTGCCGGGATTATACTTATGGATAGCGCGCCCAAGGGAATTACCTCCGTACATGTAGAGAATACACTTCTTGGAATACCCGGCATAAACGGAATACATGACTTACACATTTGGGAAATTCATCCTGGCGATGTGTCTATCAGTGCGCATATCATCACAGATTTGGAACATCATGCTCAATTGCTCGAACAAGCAAGTGCGGCATTGACCGAGAAATATCAAACCAAACATATTACATTGCAAGTTGAACATGCTGATTTTGCGAAAGATCATGGATGCGACCATTGTTCAAGCAGAGAAGATTGATATGAATGTAGTGAACAAAAGTATAGCAGTATTTCAAAAAGAAATGGCAATCGAGTTTCGATCTCGTATTGCTTTATCGTCTTTGTTTTTGTTTATGGTCATCACCATTTCCACAATTGCATTCACAACTGCCGGTGAACGCATTAATCATTATGTGGCATCGGCATTGCTTTGGATTGTATTGTTCTTTGGGAGCATGACGGGGCTTTCTCGAACATTTGTCATGGAAGAAGAACGTGGAACTTCCTTTCTTTTGAAAATGAGTTCTACTCCTATCGAAGTTTTTTTCGGAAAATTTATTTTCACGTGTTCACTTTCTCTGACTTTATCACTTATTGGATCGAGTTTATTTTTATTCTTCCTTCCTGCCATACTCATTGGGAATCATCTTCTCTTTTGGTTGATGATTTGTTTGCTTAGCATTTGCATGGCATCTGCTATAACAGCCATTGCTGCCATCATAGCAAAAGCAAACGGGAAAGGAGCACTCTTTCCCGTGCTTTCCTTTCCCGTTTTATTACCGCCTGCCCTGCTTGGTGTTGAGGGATTATCCATGGCTTTGCATGGCGCACCCATCACCGAGGCGATGTCAACAATCATTGTTTTGATTTCTTATGCAGGAATCATGATTGCGGTTTCATCGCTACTCTTTGAATTCATTTGGAATGATTAAACCTTCTTGAATTCCAATGGACTAACTTCGCCGGCATCCAATCGTATGATGTCACCGGAAGAGAAGTCCCCAGCTAAAATATGCATGGACAATTGATCTGCAACATATTTTTGAATGGCTCTTTTGAGCGGTCTTGCACCATATTGCACATCATAGCCCAATCGTACGATTGCATCAAATGCATCATCGGTAACTTCCAATGAAATATCATCCGATGCCAATCTTTGTTGTAGTTTTCTCATTTGCAAAACTGCTATTTGACGAACTTCATTTTTGGTTAACGGTTTAAAAAGGATGATTTCATCAATGCGATTCAAAAATTCAGGACGCATTCTTTGTTTGAGAAGATTGATGATTCCCGTTCTTGCTTCCATCAAAATCATTTCTCTATTGTCTTCTGTTATGTCTGCAAGAGAATCTTGAAGAATTTCTGTTCCAAGATTTGAAGTCATGATGATGATTGTATTTTTGAAATTCACTTCCCTACCTTTACTATCGGTCAAGCGGCCATCATCCAATACTTGAAGCAGGATATTAAATACTTCCGGATGTGCTTTTTCAATTTCATCCAACAATACTACCGAATATGGTCTTTGCCTCACGGCTTCTGTCAATTGACCACCTTCATCATAACCCACATAGCCGGGAGGCGCACCGATGAGACGAGACACCGCATGTTTTTCCATATACTCGCTCATGTCAATTCTAATCATGGCAGATTCATCATCAAACAAGAATTCAGCAAGTGCGCGAGCCATCTCGGTTTTGCCAACTCCGGTCGTTCCAAGGAAAATGAATGAGCCGATAGGACGATTTGCATCTTGCAAACCAGCACGTGAGCGGCGAATCGCATTGCTAATTGCTTTGATGGCATCAGTCTGGCTAATGACTCTTTGCTGAAGTCGATCTTCCATCGTGAGTAATTTCGTTCTTTCTGTCTCAAGCATTCTTTGAACCGGAATTCCTGTCCATTTGCCAACAATCTCAGCAATGTCCGAAGCATCAACTTCCTCTTTTAGCATTTTTCCTGTGGATTGAATTTCAGTGAGATGTTGATTTTCAGATTCCACCTGTTGTTCCAATTGCATGATTGTGCCATATCTGATTTCGGCAACTTTTGCCAAGTCGCCTTTTCTTTCCAGATCAGCCGCTTTGTTCCGCAATTGCTCAATTTCCGCCTTCAATTCGCGAATTCGAGAAATACTCTCTTTTTCAGCTTTCCATCGTTGATGCAAAGCACTTTTCTTTTCTTTGAGATCTGCTAATTCTTTTTCGATCTCTTGTAAACGTTTTCGGGTTGAATTTCCCGATACATCAGCACTCATGGTGCTCACTCCTTTAAAATTTTATTTCTCTTGCCATATTTACATGGCTTTTTTGCACAATGGGCTTGTTGACGAATATAGTATCGTTTTTGTCTATATTTGTATACATATACACTCATTCTTGGCTAGATGTAATTATGGACCCCATTGTTCGATTATTCTTGATTGTCATCGGAAGCTATCTTCTAGGATCATTCCCAAGTGCTGTCATCATCAGCAAAACTTTTTTTGGTTTCGACATCAGAAAAAAGGGTAGCGGGAATATGGGCAGCACGAATGCAATGCGCGTTCTGGGATGGAAATGGGGTTTAGTTGTTCAAATAATGGACGTGTTAAAAGGAGTATTGGCAGTTTCGCTTGTAAACATCCTTTTTGACGGACAAATGGCATTCACAAATCATACTCCATTCGAGGATATCACCGTTATGAAGATGATAGCCGGAGTCTTTGCTGTGATTGGTCATATCTGGTCAGTGTTTGTTGGATTTAAAGGTGGCAAAGGTATCAATACAGGTGGTGGTTTCCTTTTGGCGATTGCCCCCACCGAAGTTGCTATCGCATTTGGATTATTCATTCTTGTCGTGATGCTTTCCGGATATATTTCATTAGGTTCCATGATTGCCGCGATAACGATTCCTTTGACAATGTTTTTGCGTCATAATGTTTTCAGTGTTGATATACCTGGATATCACATCATCATTTATTTCACGATTACCATTTCTTTGATTGTGATTTATGCTCATCGTTCCAATATCGCACGAATACTCAAAGGAAATGAGTATAAGTTCAGCAAGTTTCAACTCTTGAAATTTGGTAAGAAGTAAGCTTTTATGACGACTGAGCATAGAATAGGTATTATAGGTGCAGGTGGTTGGGGTACAGCCTTGGCATCAATCCTTGCGGAAAATGGTCATTCGCCATTGCTTTGGACAAAAGACAAAGAAACCGCGGATGAAATCAATACATTACATACGAATTCCGTCTTTCTTCCGAATATTATTCTTTCAAAAGAAATCTTAGCCACAACAGATTCATCCGCCATCAATGGGTGTGAGACCATCATCATCACTGTCCCCACGCAATTCATTCGTGAAGTACTCAAGACTCATGGGTTTCAGCTTTCAGGAAAATATGTTGTCAATGGCTCAAAAGGCATTGAGCGTGGTACATTAAGAACAGTCTCATCCATCTTGCATGATGTGAATCAATGCGATGCAATGCATTATGCCGTTTTGTCGGGTCCGAGTCATGCGGAAGAAACCGTTCGAAGGGTACCGACAACAGTCATGGTTGCATCAGCAAATCAAGAACTTGCACAGCATGTACAATCACTGTTTAATAATCAGTATTTCAGAGTATATACTTCCGGCGACACAATTGGAGCTGAGATTGGAGGATCTTTGAAAAATGTAATTGCCATTGCAGCAGGAATCGTTGATGGACTTGGAACGGGTGACAATACCAAAGCTGCGCTGATCACTAGAGGTCTGGAAGAGATTGCGCGTTTGGGTATGGCCATGGGAGCAAATCCACGGACATTTGCCGGGCTTTCGGGTCTTGGTGATTTATATGTCACATGTTCGAGTAGACATAGTAGAAACAGACATGTAGGTGAGCAGATTGCAAAGGGCAAGCATCTCTCTGAAATTTTGGAAGAGATAACAATGATAGCCGAGGGTGTCACCACTGCAGAATCCGCCTGGGAATTGAGCAAAAAACATCATGTGGATATGCCGATTGTAGAGCAAATGTATTTGATTCTATTCCATCAAAAAGATCCCGCACAGGCAATAACGGATTTGATGATTCGTGCAAGCAAAGCCGAAACGCATCAATGAAGATTCACTAAACCAAACAACATGAACACTTCATCCGAAGAAAAACAATATTCATCCATCTTGAGTGATTCAAGCTCCAAGCATTCATCAATATTGCTGCATGCTTTTTTATTCATTCTCACTTGTGCTTCCACCATGATGGCAGGTTCTGCATGGGCGGGAAAGAATCCTGTGGAGATTACCAACTGGATATATGGTTGGACTTATGCATCGCTCTTGATGCTTTTTCTTCTCACCCATGAATTTGGACATTACTTCGCTGCAAAATATCACGGCGTTGATGCCAGCTTGCCATATTTTATACCATTGCCCATTCCATTTGTTTCAATCTTTGGAACGCTTGGTGCATATATCAAAACAAGAGGTATGATACCAAATCGCAAAGCATTGTTTGATATCGGTGCAAGCGGACCTCTCGCTGGTTTCATCGTATGCCTTGGAATTTTCATCTATGGCTTGATCAATCTCCCCGGAATTGATTTTCTCTATGAAATTCACCCAGATTATAAAGAAATGGGAATCTTATACCCTGATTGGGGAATGTATTTTGGTGATATGTTACTCTATAGAGGTTTGATTTCAGCATTTGTGGAACCCGGAACATATATCCCGCCATTGAATGAAATCTATCATTACCCATTTTTATGTGTTGGTTGGTTTGGTATGTTTGTAACTTCTCTTAACCTATTACCGCTTGGTCAATTGGATGGCGGACATATCTCTTATGCAATGTTTGGCGAAAAGCAATCAATTATTGCTCGGGTAGTATGGTATGGAATGATTATTCTTGGTTTGGGTTCATTTCTTGGATGGTTTTATGAACAGATTGTGGTGGAATCACCCAATGAAATATATACGATGCTTCAAACTATTTTTCTCCCCGCGCTCTTATGGTTGAAAGTCAATGCACCATGGGTATATCAAGGTTGGAGCGGCTGGTTATTCTGGGCATTTTTCACACGATTTTTCATACGCTTGGAGCATCCACCTGTACCTGGAGAATCCATTGGATTTATAAGACAAAGTCTTGGCTGGGTGGCATTCATCATCTTTATCAGTACTTTTGCTTATAATGGAATCTATGAGATTCCGCGGGTGGAGCCTATACAATTCAAATTGCAGGAAGATTCCACATCAGGACCAAAAAAATTCTTGGAGATGAAATCGCTTCATGACATCAAAACAGCATACAATCCTAGCATTCCTCCTCATTTCATCACTTCTGAGTTTCTTTCGCATTGATATTCCTCCAATGACGAAGGCAGAGGAGAGTTTTTCACTCCATTGGGGCATACTGTCAATCTTTGGAACATTTCCAATCAATTCGGATTCATGGGGTGCATTTGCAGATCAAGCACCATATCTTTCACTAGGTGAAACTCCATTTGTGAATCCCCCATTACCGATGTGGGGAATGGTTGCTTGGTCAAAACTCATGGGAGAAACATTACCCTCAACTCGATTTCTATCATGTATCTTGGCAATGTGCTCACTGATTTCTTTGTATTTCATTGGCAAGAATCTTGGGAAGTCTCAATATGCAATGTATGCATCAGGTTTTCTTGCAGGATCACTGATATGGAATGACACCGCAAGGCATGCAAGCCCTGAGATTTGGGGAATAACTTTTCTCTTGACTTCCCTTGCCCTAAGTTTTGGAATATTGAATCTTCATGAAATAAAACTATCAAGATCATTTCTTATAGCTTGCTTATTGTTGATTTCATCAACTGCATTAACCCTTTCTTCATTCACTAACATAGTAATCTTTAGTGGAATTGTACTATTACTTTTGCCACTTTATAAGCCATCGAAAATGCACATAGCTTTTCTTGTAAGTCCGATCATCTTGGGATTAATCGTAGGATATGCATGGTTTTTAAACATGGATCTCCCTTATGCATCTCAGATTGTGGACACTCTTCAACAAGTGCGATATATTCCCACTTCGAGCGATATTCAAACAATGCTGATTGATTTTTCTCTCTTGCCATTTTTTCTCA
>Ga0129333_10007258_pt1 | contig 10473 bp, 8 predicted proteins | sample CPB6_08_DNA_FD_94474 | JGI IMG/M metagenome (GOLD analysis project Ga0129333, IMG submission 94474) | Freshwater to marine salinity gradient microbial communities from Chesapeake Bay, USA - CPBay_Sum_0.6_0.8_DNA | ecosystem: Environmental > Aquatic > Marine > Coastal | place: USA: Chesapeake Bay...
AAGGCCCGTCCGGGTGTTTCCCGTGGCGACCGGTACGGCCGCGAATACCTTGGCGCTTGCCACTTTGGTGCCGCCCTACGGCGCCATACTGACCCACGAAGAAGGTCATATCGTTCGCGACGAGTGCGGCGCGCCGGAGTTCATGACAGGTGGCGCTCGCTTGATCCTGATGTCAGGCACCGGAGCCAAAGTCACTCCTCACGCCATCGAGAGCGCGCTCGCCGCAAACCCGACGTCGGTTCACACCGTTCAACCGAGAGCGTTGTCGATCACCCAGGCGACGGAGCTCGGTACGGTGTATGCGCCCAGTGAAGTCAAAAGCTTATCTGCCATCGCCCACGCTCGAGGGCTGATCGTCCACATGGACGGCGCTCGGTTTGCCAACGCCGTGGCGTCGCTCGGCTGCACACCCGCAGAGATCACTTGGCGAGCCGGTGTCGATGTCCTGTCGTTCGGCGCGACCAAAAACGGCGCATTGACGGCCGAGGCCGTCGTATTCTTTGACCCGCAACGAGTGGCCGACTTCGAGTTTCGCCGCAAGCGCGCGGGTCATCTGCTCTCGAAGATGCGTTTCGTCTCGGCACAACTCCTCGCCTACCTCGAAAACGACCTATGGCTTCGTCTCGCTTCTCGTGCCAACTCTCTCGCGAAGCGATTGGGCGATGCCGCCGGTTCTGCGTTGATGCATCCTGTCGAGGCCAATGAGGTATTCGTGCGCATCGGCGATCAGGGTGCGGCGACATTGCGAGAGCGCGGATTCGAATTCTACGATTGGGGCGCAGTGGGCTCCGGAGAGGCCCGCCTCGTCGTATCGTGGGATCAACCCGAAGAGGACGTCGCGGCACTGTGTGCCGCACTCATCGACCTTCAAAGCAAGGGCTGAAAGCCATGAGCCCCGAGCTGATCGACATCGGGATCAACCTGACCCACGACAGTTACGACGCCGATCGAGAGCAGGTATTGCGTCGGGCCTTGGATGCAGGCGTCGTCCAGTTCGTCGTCACCGGTGCCTCACTCGAGGGTAGTCAGGCCGCTCTAGCCCTCAGTCGCGCAGCGCCCCGCATCATGAGAGCGACCGCAGGCTGCCATCCACATCACGCCGTCGATTTGGACGATGCAGCCTTTGGGGCGTTATCGGTCATGGCCGAAGATCCTTTGGTTGTCGCCGTCGGCGAGACCGGTCTCGACTATCACCGCAACTTTTCGGCACCCCGCGAACAGCGGCTCGCCTTCGAGCGTCAGCTTGAGCTTGCCATCCGACTCAGAAAGCCGCTCTTCCTACACGAGCGCGACGCCCATCAAGACTTCATCTCAATCCTCCGCTCGCATCAAAAAGAACTCCCTCCGGCAGTTCTGCACTGTTTCACCGGCAACGGCGAAGCGCTCGAGGCCTGTCTCGACTTCGGGCTTCATATCGGCATCACTGGATGGATCTGTGACGAACGTCGCGGACTACACTTGCGTGAGCTCGTCGCGAAGATTCCGGCGGGTCGCCTGATGGTTGAGACCGATGGCCCATATCTGCTGCCGAGAGACCTCGCTCCCAAGCCTGACTCGCGTCGCAACGAGCCGATGTACCTGCCTCACATCGCAGAAGTCATCGCCACCGCCCGCGGTGAGACGCTCGCATCGCTCGCCGCGCACACCACGGCGACCGCTAGACGCTTCTTCGGTTTGCCGACTTTGGCGTAGACCTCAGCCGCGAACTCCAAATTCGCTGGGCGACAGGGTCTCACGTAGTCGCTGCCAATCCGACTTCCAATCCTCGACCAATTGCTCGGCCTGTGTCCGATCACCGAGCGGGAACTCCGCCTCGAGCGACTCTTCACGTAGCGTGAGGCGTGGCAAGCCCTTCGGAAATGAGGAGCCACTTCCGAACATCACTCTGCCTTCGATCGGGAGATCTCCGACAATCGCCTTCAGCGCTGCGATTCGGTCGTACAACGGACCCTGCGGATTGGGAAACGTCTGTCGCCTTCCCGCATGCATGACCGTCCACTCGATCATCGGATCGGAGCCGAACACATTACCGACGACATCTCGAACATCGAGCAACAACACGCCACGAACCGTCAGCAAAACGTAATCGATATGCAGTGTGCCCCCGCTCCCATCGGGCACGGCGACGTTGCGTAGGTGATCGATGGACACGGCTTCGATGCGACGCTTGCGACGGATGCGCTCGCGTCGTCGGCCGTACCACCGCCAAAAGAGCGTCACCGCGATACCAATCAGGATGCCGAGCACCACCGCGGCGGCGACGAGCGCCCACTGCTCGGATCGGAAAGTGGTCATCATCTTTACTTCAATTTTCCTTTGAGCGCCTCGAGGGAGGCGTCGATTTCTTCGAAGACGGAAGGACGGTCGAACAATCGCGCCAACGTCTCCGGGACAGGCACACGAGCGTTGATCAACGGTTCGACGATTTCAGGAAACTTGGCCGGCGATGCCGTCGACACGACACACCAAGCCTCAGAACGCTTGAGCCCCTCGGGCATCGTCGCCCACACTTCGGCAGCGACGGCCGTGTGCGGACACCAGATCTCTCCGAAGCGAGCGCGATCTTCGCGGATGCGGGTTCGGATCGCTGGATCCTCGACGCTCGTCGCGCTCACAGCATCACGCAAGAGGTCATGATCCGGAAATAAGTCCCGCATGCGCTCCATGTTTGAGGGATTACCGACATCCATGGCCGACGCAATCGTGGCGAGGCTCGAGCGCGGGAGCCACTCGCCTCGAGAGAGAAAATCCGGGACGGTGCGATTGGCATTGTGCGCGAGCACGATCCGCCCGATCGGCAAACCCATCTTTCTCGCCCACAGACAGGCAACTGCGTTGCCGAGATTCCCGCTTGGGATGATGAACGAAAGCGGACGGCCTCGTTTTCGGTACCACGCGAGACTGGTGGCTGCGTAATACACCGCCTGTGGCAGCAGACGCCCTAGGTTGATGCTGTTGGCCGACGAGAGCTGCTGATGTTGTCGAAGCGCTGCGTCACCGAACGCCTCTTTGACCATGCGCTGGCAATCGTCGAAGGTTCCGCGCACGGCGAACGCTCGGACATTGTCTCCCCAGCAGGTCAGCTGATGTTGCTGAGTCGGTGACACCAAACCCTTCGGAAAAAGAACGGTGACCGACATCCCAGGTCTTCCGTGGAACGCGGCAGCGACTGCTCCACCGGTATCTCCCGACGTCGCCACCAAAATATTGACCGGGTCGGAGCCCGGCTTTCGAATTCTCTGGAAGCAGGCAGCGAGAAACCTCGCGCCGAAATCTTTGAATGCCGCGGTTGGGCCGCTCGAGAGTTCGAGAACGGTCAGGATCTCCCCGTCTGCGGTCCCTCGTACCTGCCGAAGCGGCGCAGGAAAATCGAATGCCTCACGGACGATCTCGCCGAGTTTCGGCGCCAGAGGATCACTCACCACGAAGGGCGCGAGAAGTCGCTCGGCGATCTCTGGAAGCGTCTCCGCACCATCAAAATCTGCTACCGAAAATCGGGGCCAGGATTCGGGAACATACAAACCGCCGTCTGCGGCGAGCCCGCGCCACAGCGCGTCGGAAAATTCGAGACGCTCTTCCCCACCGCGGGTACTACGAAACCTCATCGGATGAGCACCTAAGAGACCCCCACTCAAGCGACGACGCGGGCCCCGTCGGACTCGACGGGAACGACCCAGTGATCGGTCGCTACACCGTTTCGCGCAAACTCGGCGACCATCTGATCACGCACCGCCTGAGCGTGACTCGCAAGCGCCCAAGCGAACATCGTGGGCCCGGCGCCGGAAATCGAGCAGCCGAGCGCGCCCGCCGACAGTGCGGCCGAGCGAACGGCGGAAAACCCAGGGATTAACTGTCGACGCTGGGGTTCGATGACCACGTCATTGAGCCCCTCGCGAATGAGCTCGAGGTCGTTGGTGTAACAACCTGAAATAAACCCCGCGAGATTGGCGGTTTGCCAGACGAAGTCGGCCATCGCCACGTCACGCTTGAGAATGGCCCGCGCCTGACGGGTCGACAGAAACATGTGCGGATGCGCGATCACCGCCGTGATGCCAGGCGGAACAGGAATACGCTTGACCCGCGGGTTGTCGATGCCGACCGTCAACACGAGCCCACCGAAAAGCGATGGCGCAATGTTATCGACGTGCAACGAACCGCTCGCGACGGCCTCGCCCTGCATCGCAAATTTCAGCAAGGCAAGTCGATCGAACGGTTCGTCGAGAAGCGCATTGGCGGCGACTACGGCACCGACGGCCGACGCCGCCGAACCGCCCAAGCCCGAACCGAGAGGAATCCCCTTCTCGATGTGCATCTCGAAACCGAAAGCCGGTTTGGCGGCAACGTTGAGCGCCATCAGCGCGCGTCCAGCCGTGTTTTTCTCAGGCTCGAGCGGCAGATCGGTGGCGACACCAGAGCAACCGGAAATGTGAATCCCGGGTTGTTCTCTACGTGACACCGTGATGCGATCACCGATCGCATCGACGGCAAACCCCAAGATGTCGAATCCGATACCCACATTCCCGACGGACGCGGGTGCAAAGGCTGTCGCGCGATTCAAACCTCGCGGCTCAGGCGCAGCGCTCACAACCGCGCTCCGAGATAGGCAGACAGTCGGAGCAGGTCGGCAAAGATTCCGCCTGCGGTCACCTCGGGTCCTGCGCCCGGCCCCTGAACGATAAGTGGATTGGAGTTATAGCGGGAGGTGGCGAATCGAACTACGTTGTCGGTGAGTGCGATGTTGGCAAACGCATGTTTGGCATCGAGCTCGACAACACCCACGGTCGCATCGCCGGCGGCAGTGAGGCGGCCGACGTATCGCAGCACTTTGCCGCGCGAGCGGGCGGACTCGAACCGCGCTTTCATGGCGGCATCGTGCTGAGGCAATCTCCCGAGGAACTCATCGATGGAGCCCTGTTCGAGCCCGGCCGGAACGAGGCTCTCGACTTTGACGTCGGACATCTCGAGCGTCAGCCCCATCTCACGACCGAGAATGATGAGCTTGCGCGCGACATCCATACCGGAGAGATCATCACGCGGATCGGGTTCGGTATAACCGCGCTGCTTCGCATCCACCACGATCTCACTGAACTCTCGCGATCCGTCGTACACATTGAAAAGATACGCTAGCGTGCCCGAGAAAATGCCCTCGATGCTCGTCACATCATCGCCCGTCTCGCGCAAATCGCGCAGCGTCTGAATCACAGGAAGCCCGGCCCCGACGGTGGCTTCATAGAGATAGTGCGTACCACCCACACGTCGCGCATCACGCAACGTTCGATAGAACTCCATCGGTGCGCTATTCGCCTTTTTATTGGGCGTGACAATATGGATTCCCGAGGCCAACCATTTCGGATAGTGCTGCGCCACCTCGCCGCTTGCGGTGCAATCGATGATCACGCGGTTCGGCAGATAGTCGACGCCGACATGAGCCGCAAAAGCCTCGAGATCTGGAGCCGTGTCGGATCCGGCAAACTCAGCCTGCCAACTACCGAGAGACACCCCTTTATCCGACAAGAGCATGCGCTTCGAAGACAACAATCCGCGAATACGTAAATCTAGTTTGAAGTCGCGATGCAAACGTTCGCTTTGGGAGGCCATCTGCTCGAGGAGTACGCGCCCGACGGTGCCCGGCCCGATCACGCCCACCGAGACGGTATGCGCCGAGAGATAGAAGCTCGAGTGCACGGTACGCAACGCACGGGTCGCGGCCTTCGCGGGCACGACCACGGAGATGTTTCGCTCCGAGGCGCCCTGGGCGATCGCACGGACGTTGACGCCCGCCGCCCCCAACGCACCGAAAACTTTGGCGGAGATGCCGGGGATGCCCGCCATGCCATCACCGACCACCGCCAAGATGGCGAGCTCACGATCGACTTCGACCGACTGAATCTGCCCGTCGTTGAGCTCCGTTGAAAACGCCGCACGAACCGTCGCGACGGCGCGGTCTGCCTGATCGCGGGGTACTGCACAGCAGATAGAATGCTCCGAACTACCCTGCGAGATGAGCACGACCGAGATGCCCTCTTCGCGCAATGCTCCGAAGAGTCGCGAAGCCGTACCGGGCACACCGATCATGCCGGCGCCCTCGAGGTTGAGCAGGGCGATGTTTTCGATCGTCGTGATGCCCTTGACCGCCAGCGCGGATTGCGGCCGTGCACAAATTAGCGTGGCAGGATGATCGGGCGCGAAGGTGTTGCGAATCCAGATGGGAATCTCGCGACCGACCGCAGGCGCCATGGTCTGAGGATGAATCACCTTCGCACCGAAGTACGCGAGCTCCATCGCTTCGTTGTACGACAAGGAGTCGATCACTTGCGCATCGGGCACGCGACGCGGGTCAGCCGACAGCACGCCGTCGACATCAGTCCAAATGTGGATCTCCGCAGCGTCGAGTAATGATCCGAAAATCGAGGCCGAGAAATCGCTACCGTTGCGACCGAGAGTCGTTTGTACGCCGTTCACGTCGGTCGCAATGAACCCCGTGATCACGAGAGTGCCGACGAAGTCGGGTGACACCAGACTCGATAGCCGACGTCGCGATTCGTCCCATTTGACGAACGGGCCCAACGGCCCCCACTCCACCACCACGACCTCTCGGGCATCGAGCCAACGAACGGCACCGGGACGATGAACCGCAGTCTCCTTGCGGCTCTCGTAGAAATCGCGGAAGAGACGGGTGGACCAGATCTCGCCGTATCCGGAGATCAGATCAGTGATATGCCGCCCGGCAGAACGCGTGAGTCGGACGGCCTGAAGAATGCCTTCGATATCATGGCGCTCACGGTCAAAACTCTCGAGATAACGCGCCGCGAGCTCGACGGAGAGCAACTCGCCCGCGATTCGGGCATGACGCTCACGAATCGCGTCGAGGCCGGAATGGAAGCCCGAATCCTGACGCTCGGCCTGGGTGACGAGCGCCAGCAGTGCATCCGTCACGCCCTTGCATGCCGAAAGCACGACTCCCAGTCGATTCGTCGACTGGCGATCGAGAATGGCCGCGACGCGACGGAAACAGTCCGCGTCGGCGACGCTGGAGCCGCCAAATTTGTGTACCGCCCAGGGGGAACCCGTCATGGGTGTCAATCCGTGCTGACTAAACGGTTAACTCTATCGGCGCCCACCCTTCGAACGCAAGAAAGGCCACTTGAGCGCCGCGCTCACCTAAACTGCCGCACCCATGGATATCGCCGCCGATCCGCTCTCATTCGCGCTGCTAGCGGCAATACTCGCCTCAAGCGGCTTGGCCGCAGGTTTGATCGCAGGCCTCCTCGGAGTCGGAGGTGGCATCGTCCTCGTCCCGGTACTCGAGTATTCCCTCCGCTTTGCGAACTTCCCAAAAGAATGGTGCATGCATGTCGCCGTCGCGACGTCGCTTGCCACCATCATTCCGACAGCGATCTCCTCTTCCCGTGCGCATAACCTGCGAGGCGGAATCGACTGGGGGATCGTCAAAGCCTGGGCTCCGGGAATGATTCTCGGCGGACTCGCCGGCAGCTTGCTCGCCTCGAGAGCGAGCGATGCCGTATTGACCGCTGTGTTCGGCTTCATCGCAGCGCTCGTCGCCGCGAAAATGTTCCTGCCGCTCGAGCATCTGCGCCTCGCACGTCAAACCCCACGAGGGTTGGTCGGTAACCTCATTGCAGCGGCGATCGGAGGAGTGTCTTCGATGATGGGTATCGGCGGCGGCACGCTGTCTGTTCCAGCGATGACGATGACCGGAGGAGCGATTCACTCTGCCGTCGGCACCGCAGCCTTCTTCGGACTACTGCTCGCGGTCCCGGGAACGATCGGCTACTTGTTTGCCACGCCCGATGCCTCGCTGCCCGGGCTCACGGTCGGACTCGTGAGCTTTGCGGCGCTCGCCGTGATCGCACCGATGTCGATGTTGACCGCTCCCCTCGGCGCCAAACTCGCGCATTCTCTAGATCGAAGGACGCTGTCTCGAGTCTTCAGTGCGTTTCTCTGTATCGTCGCCATTCGCATGCTGATCAGGACGTTCGCATGAAGGTCGCCGGCCCCTACTTCGAGGACTTCCATCACGGTCTCGAGTTCGATGCACCGGGGGTGACGCTGACGGCCGGCCATGCCGCCCTCCATCAGGCCCTGTTTGGCGACCGCCTACGCTTGCCACTCGATCACGCCACATCGGCTCGAATCACGAACTCCTCCGCGCCGCTTTGTCATCCGCTGCTCGCGATCAATGTCGCGATCGGACAATCGACCTGGGCTTCGCAGCGCGTCAAAGCCAACCTCTTCTACCGGGGCCTCGTGCTGCGTCGTCCCGTGTTCCTCGGCGATACCCTCTACACGCGCACTCGAGTTGTCGGGCTTCGACAGAACAAGTCTCAAACCGGTCGCGCTGCGACGGGCATCGTCGCACTCGAGATGACAACCACCAACCAGCACGGCGAAACCGTCCTGCATTTTTGGCGTTGCCCCATGATCCCCTGCCGCGACGCGGAGGCTCGGACGGGTCACGTCGATGATCTCGAAACCATCGGCAAAGGCGTCACGCTCGAGGACGTGCTGGCCGCCGTGCCAGCTCATTGGGATATCGCACCCGCCTCCGGATGGCTCGGGACGCGAGCCTCGAATCTCGCTACTGACCAGCGTTTCGTCATCGAAGCGCGTGACACGATCACTTCGGCCCCGGAGCTCGTTCGTCTGTCGCTCAACATGGCGATGGCCCATACCGATGCGAAGCTCTCTTATCTCGGTGAGCGACTCGTCTTCGGTGGTCACACGATCTTCATGGGGTTCGCACAGATCACACGCGGCTTACCAAACTTGCTCACGGTGTTGGCGTGGGAGAGCTGCGATCATGTCGCGCCCGTCGTTGAGGGCGATCGTTTGCGCACTGAATTCACGGTGACCGCCGTGAAGCCTGCCGGCACTCCAGGCGCGTCGTTGTTCCGCATCGACGCGGAGTGCTTCGCGGCCCGAGGTACTCCCGAGGAGGAAACCCGCGTACTCGATTGGAAGTTCTGGGCGCTCGGGGTCTAAAAGTTTACTTCGCCGACTTGCCCTGCAGGGCATCGGTCTCCTGCTGCAAGAGCCGCAACAGTCGTGCGATGTACTCGATCTGCCATCGCCCTCGCTCCTCGGCTGCCGCCGCATCGGGACGATAGGCATCGATTTGCGCGCGATCGAGCAACTGCCGCTCGGACAGCAGCCGCTCCACCGTATCGAGACGCTCCCGCGTGACGGCAAGCTCACCCGCCATCGCCCACACGATAGTGAGTAATCGGTCGACATCATAATCTTCAAAGAAATGCGGTCTCTTGCCGCTAGCCGCTGCATTGATGAGTTTTTGAAGTTCCAAATCGTTCATGCGTCGTACCCGCACGCATACCACATGCCACCCCGACCGTAGTCCTCGACCTCTGCCGAGACTTTGGGCATTTCGTCTTCGACGAGGGCGTGGATCTCCGTTTCGAAAATCTGGCCTCTGGCGACTCCCAGCTCCGCCATGAGCTCGGGCAGTCGCGTGTCGTGCAGCGCGCTCCAAAAAGGCTCGTTGTTGTATTGGCAATCCCAGTCGCGAAGAAATTGCTCGAATGCGCCCATGCCCCGATAAGGCGGTTGCTCGAGGTGAACCTGAAGACCGCCGGGCGCAAGCAATCGCTTCGCTTCGCTCAGGATGTTCCGCAGCGCCGAGTGGGAGGTCTCATGCAAGAACATCGCGCTGTAAATGAAATCGAAGCGGCCGTCCTCGAAAGGGAGGGACTCGGCATTCGCCTGCTGAAAGACGACGTTCTTGACGCCCATGCCGATCGCTCGTGCATGCCCGTAGCGCAACATCGGTGCGGCAAGATCGACCGCGACGATCTCCGCCTCCGGAAACGCTCTCGCCACGGGCACCACGTTATGGCCGAGACCCGCACCCAGATCGAGTATGCGCTTCGGCGCCCACCCGGGTCGTCGACGTCGTAGCCACTCGACTGTTCCGCGTCCTGCGCCATCGAGATAGCGACCGAAAAGCCCCGTCGTGGTCGCGAACATCCCCGCATCGTAGTTGGCGGCCGCAGAGACGTCGCCATCGATGTATTCGGCGTAATAGCTTCCCGGCATGCAGTGGTTGTCGAGTTCACTTTGATATCGCGGCACCGATATCGATGGGTCGAGTCGCAACGTGTCGGGATACGAGGCATTCAGGACCAGCGCGCGATCGCGAAGGGACTGCATCTGACGCAGCACCAGCGCGCGCCCGGCCTGCTGACGCATCTCCATGCCGGTACGGCGTAAGGAGCTCCACATGCGGTAGTAGCTATCTTCGCGCATCGCTTCACGGATCTCTCGTCGGGTTTCAGGCGGCGATCCGTGCGACGCCTGCCATTGCGGCGCGGCGCGCTCTTTGAAGGCGATCGAATTACCCCCTACGACGACGCCGGCCATGAATTTGTTGAAGTTCGCGAGGAAGTTGAATCTCGCGATGTCATCATGCGTGGCCACGGGCGACATCGCGTGCTGACC
>Ga0129333_10007259_pt1 | contig 10473 bp, 14 predicted proteins | sample CPB6_08_DNA_FD_94474 | JGI IMG/M metagenome (GOLD analysis project Ga0129333, IMG submission 94474) | Freshwater to marine salinity gradient microbial communities from Chesapeake Bay, USA - CPBay_Sum_0.6_0.8_DNA | ecosystem: Environmental > Aquatic > Marine > Coastal | place: USA: Chesapeake...
AGCTTCAACTCTAATCAAAAGATCATTTGATTCTATCTTTAAACCATTGCCTTTTGTTGTTGAGTCGCATGCTAACTTGTTTGAGATACAAAAGGGATTTGCAGGTAGTCCAGATGATCCTAATCGAAAGTGGGTAGTCCCTGACTATCAACGAAATCATACTTGGACTGTATATCAAGCTAGTGCTTTTGTCGGAAGTATGATTACTGGAGGATTCTGTCCTCCATGCTGGATCAATCGAAACATCTACGATGATCATATGGAGATCATTGATGGGCAACATCGGCTCTTTTCGCTGTACCATTGGATGCTTGGTAACATCCCGGCAATCGAACCGACTACCGGCGAGAACATTTATGTACATGAGTTTGATGATAAGGACATTCGACAGCTATATCGCAAGACGGAAGTTAAGATTATGTATGTTGACCTAAGTCCTGCAGATCGGCTAATGTTATACCTACGAATCAACGCTACAGGTACTCCTCATACACTAGAAGAAATTCAGCGTGTAAGGAATTTACTTGCTGAGTATCAGTCTTAACTCTATCTGGCCCCTTGGGGCCTTTTCTTAATACCAACCAAGGGGACCTAGTGATTAAACTGAGTGATATAAATACTCTTTATATACAGAATTGTAATTATAGTGAAAAGGAAATATCTAGAATCACATCAATCTGTCAAAAGCTTGCAGATTCTGGCTCTAACTATGAAGTTAAATATGTTAAGAATCACTGGCTTATTCCAGATTTAGCTAAGGCCGATCCTGTAGATTGGATAGCAAATAAAAGACATGTTCTTGTTATTGGTCGTATGTCTAATATGGCAATGACTGATTCTGGAAGGTCAACTGATTTTATTCCGCCGTCTCATGCAAATGGCTGTTTTAGCAGCTGTATTTACTGCGTTGAGAAAGGAACTTTGATATCCACTCCAAGTGGCCAAATTCCTGTAGAACAAATTCAGTCGGGATCAGATGTAATTTCTTACGATACCAATTCTGATTCTCTTTTAGTAGCTCAAGCGTCTCATGTGGTTTCTCGTCAAGTAAGTGAAATTTATGAAATTTCAGTTGACGGACGAACTCTTCGCGTATCAGCCGAACATCCTCTTTACACAAAGAACAGAGGTTGGGTAGAAGCACAACATCTAAATCTTGACGATGAACTTCTTTGTGTAGATTAGCTTGGAGAACAATAATATTCCATTTCTCTAGTGCATACTCTGGAAACAAACACACTGGCAATATGTGATGGAGGTGTAAGTATTTACTGTGTCCACTTACTTCACAATATTGTCTTTCTGAGAGAATTTCTTTCTTTATTTCTTTCCATTTATTTTTTTGCCTTATAGTTTGTTTTGCTTTTCCATCTTTAAAGTTTGGATTATTATTTCCTAAATATTCATCTTTTAATTTTTCTCCTCTAGCTTTTTTACCCAATCCTTGCTTGGAGCAATCCTTGCAATATCCAACTCTACACTGTGAAGTTATTGATATTTGATTGCAAATCTTGCAATTAACTAGTTTTCTTCTTTTATTTGTTTTTACTTCACTTAAAGTATAGTTTATATTGTAGAGTTTTCTTTTTGCATACCTTGAATCTACATTAAAATACCTTGCAGCCTCACTATGGTAGTCAAATACTAAATCTTTTTCTAAGAAGATTTTTTCTTCGCAGCATTGTTTATTAGTGAATTTTCCACAAACCGGACAGTTATGCAAGTTAAAACTCCTAAGTTTTCTAAAATTCAAAGTATAAAGAAAATTGAAAAAAATACTACTGTTTATAATTTTCACGTTCCTATTTATGAAAATTACTTTGCTGAGAATATTTTAACTCACAACTGCTACACTGCTCGTAGAAAGGGTGGTTCTAATCCTGTTACTATATTTGTTAATACAGATGATGTTATAGATTCTATAATTTCTCATTCTAACTCTTTGGGTCCTAAGCTTGAACCTAATCAGTGTGATTCCAAGTATTGGACTTATGACATTGGTAATAACAATGATGTAAGCCTTGACCTTATGATTTCCAACATTCCACTGGAAATAATGGAAGCTGTTAAGCACAGCGAGAATGCTAAGGTTAGCTTTGCTACTAAAACGGTCAATATTGCCCCTCTACTGGCTTTTGATCCTGGGGATAGGGTAAGGATAAGGTATAGCCTTATGCCTCAATCTATAGCCCAATATGTTGACATCAGGACTAGTCAAATATCAGCAAGAATAAATGCAATCAATCAACTTGTTGATGCCGGCTATGAAGTTCACTTGAACTTTAGTCCGGTGATTCTTTATCCTGGTGCCAGGCAGGACTGGATTAAGCTTTTCCAGCTTATTGATTCAACTTTGTCTCAGAAAGCCAAAGATCAACTTGCCTGTGAAGTCATAATGCTCACCCATAGCGAGCAACTTCACAATATCAACGAAGCCTGGAATCCAAAGGGAGAATCATTCCTTTGGAATCCTAAGAGTCAACAAACTAAATACAACAAGCCTGATGTTATTTGCTATAAATACGACTTAAAGGCTAAAAGTGTTTCTAATTTTAAATCTGTAATACAAGAGCACATCCCCTATTGCAGGATAAGGTATGCTTTCTAAAAGGTGAAACCTAGAAGGTTTCACCTTCTTTCTTTTGGTTTATCTTTACTTGCCTTTTATATCCGATACAAGTAAATTATAAACGAAACTCAACATGGGTTTTGTGTCTTTATTACGACATTACCCCTATTTAAGTCATTCAATGAATACTGAGAAAGAACAATATCCAGTAACATTTGCTTGCGACTTTATCATTGGTTACAACTATGGAATTAGCTGATTTATTCTATTATCAAACTTATTTAATCGAGAAGCAAAATGGCAAAAAGTTTTCCGATTGCTTTAAGTACGAAACTTATGATGACATTACAGAAACTGTAATGTTTAAATCTTATCAACCTTTGCTTCAGTTTATGAAGAAATTTGGTTACTGTGAGAGTGATATTGATTTGGTTACTCTTATGATCACTGAAAAATGCGAAGAAACAATCATGAATCTGTTTCCTTACAATGACTAATTCATCTTCTAGTCATTTATCAGAGATAAATTATTGTCGGCATTTTCAAATGCCACTTAATTTCTATGATTCAGATGATTACTTAAATAAACCTAACCTGGCTAAAATAACCAGGTTAGTTTTTCTTGACATAGATGGTGTCCTTAACTTTGAGGGCAGTAATCTAGATGCCCTCAATTGGACTTGTAGTTTTAACGCCAATCAAGACGACAAATACCCTGGTATTTTTCCTGATCTTGTTAGTATTCTAAATAGACTTCATTCTACTTATCCCGATATTAGATATGTACTTTCAAGTACATGGAGATCTAATTATTACGGAACTATAGAATACCTTAAATTACAAGGTTTTACTGGTTCTATTATTTCTAGAACCAAACAAAGAAACGAAGGTAGTTTCTTTGTCAGGAGTGAAGAAATTAAGGACTGGATTAGCTATTGCAACTATACTGGAAACTACATCGTTATTGACGATGACGACGAATGTCTGGTATTTGGCAATCAATTAATACACAGTAACTATAAGACCGGTATTACATCTGATCTTATAGATTCTGCAATTAATTACTTCGCTAACCTTCCTTAATTTACTCATATAAAGAAAAGGGGCCTAATAGGAGGTTTCAAAATTGAGAAAAAAAATGCTTCCATTTTCTCTATTTTATTTTTGGGAATTATTCTATGACTAATAACATCCAAAATCTTGCTCGTCAACTGCAAGACACAGTCTCTTCTATATTAGGCCTTAATATTTCTATATCTGTCAATTTTGACAAAGGATTAGCTAATAAACCATCTATACTGGACATAACAGCATATTATGTTGTTCCAGGCTTTGAGATAGATGTTTTTCATTTTATCTTTCATCTTTATGAAGCTAAATCTTTTCCTCATCCTTATATAAAGGATTTTAACTGTCTCATGGTTGATCTTGCAATCATTCAGTATGAATCCCATAAGAATAAAGGTGTAGGTAAACTTATTTATAAGTTTGCTATACAGTTTGCCTCTACTATGTGGCCTGATTCCAAGTTTATGTTTGTTCCTGCTTTATACAGTGATACAGGCAGTACATCTGAGTCTGCTATTCACCTTTGGAAGTCTCTATCCAAAGAATATAAAGTCCAAAGCAATATAAATCCATACCCTTTGCTTATAGAATCTGCTAGTTTACTTAGTAAATGATAGAATCTATTAGGCAATTCAGCCCTGTAACTGGTAATTAAATGCAATACAATGGTCTCCACTATATACTTGACGCAATAGGCTCCCCTGAACTACTTAATGATACCAATGTAACTCTGGCTTTTATCAATAAAGCAGTAGAATTACTTGATATGACTTTGATAGTTGCTCCTTATTGCGTAGCATTTCCAATGGCTACTTCAGAGATGCATAGAAGTCTTCAGTCTCTTGAAGAAGAAGGATTGGGTAACTCTAAGACGGCCGACTTACTTAGAAAGTCTTTGTCTTATAGATCTGAAGGTGTATATGGACACACTGCTATTGCAGTTATAGCTGAAAGCCATATTGCTATTCATACATTTCCTGAATCTGGTCTTATTCAGGTCGATATTAGTTCCTGTAAATCTTTTCCCTGGAATTTTGTCTCTGACCTTCTAGTTGAGACATATAGTCTGACCACCAGGAGAGAGTATGTAATTAACAGAGACTTATATGAACTTGAGAATATGAAAAACACATCATCCTTAACTGTACTTTAAGTAAAAGTAAATGCCATATATATCTACAAAGAAAAATAAAAAAACATTTAACTTAACCTCTGGAGTGCATTCAAATTTTGAATCTGATAATTATAAGATTGTAAAGCTATATGATCTTAATAAGGAATCTATTCAAGCTTTAGAGGTTTACTCTGATATTCCAGGCACGATTCTTTATAATCCCTGGAGTACCACTTTCCATTTGTACACCAATGGTATGGACCTGAGGTTTAGAGAAAGGGAGCCAGAGCGGCCTATTATGGCTGACTATACGAATCATGTTCATGACTTGATTTCTTACTCTGGTATTCTTGGTAGCTCTGGTATTCCTTCTTATAACTTTGATTATTTTTCAGGTACTGAAATTTATACTTTATTCAGAAAACACTATCCTGAGATTATTGACTCTAACTGGTCACGCTGGAACAGGCGATATAAAGGTCTAATCGGTATAGATTACTTCTTTGGAGGCTTTAACAAGGGTTATGCAATGGGTGACTTCCCTTTGCTTACTCAAAATTGCCTAGATCTATCTATGGATTTTGTTAAGGCTTGTGTTAATCCTATACTAAAGTCATATTCACGAAAAAGCCACGATAACTATAGATACTTATTCTTCAATGTTCTTAATTATGTTAAGAAGATTTTAGTTTTCGAGCACATGAAGACTAATCGGAAGTTCTCTGATCTGCTTAGTATTCTTCCAGAAGAAGGCATCCTTCACAGTTCTTCAAAATATTTATTTCAGGGTCTTGTTCCTCAAGATTTTACTTCTGCTTTATATTCTGTTATTGAGGATCCTAACTTTAGCGATCAGATTGAGATAATTAACCAGTCTATTCTTTCTGAGTTTTCGTTTGAAGATTTTTCTTCTCGTCTAGCTAAAAGATCTCACTCTAATAAAATGTTTGCTTCTTTAGATCTTAGCTTTGCATACAAAGCAGAAACTCAAGAGTCAACTAGCAATACAATTGCACAATGTAATGAGTGGATTACTGCTGTAGATTGGTTTAATAACCCTACTTATACGCAATCTTACAATACTGAGTCAAGAAATACAAGTACTCTAATTAAAGATATGGATCCTAGTCCAATTATTTACTGGCAGCCTTTGAGATTTGACATTATTACTCGATTTAATGACTACAGATCTATGGGCGTCAAGTTTGGCTTTAGAGATCCACGCTATGACTTGCCGTATTTGTATCTAAACTCTAGTGCCTATGCTGCATCAAGTCGAAAGAGCTGTTCTGTTCTTATGATTCCCAATCAACCAACTGAGCCGATCAATATAAATCAAGTCTGTCAGTACTATAGTTGATACCATAAAAGTATACCTTAATAGGAGTTTTTATGTATCTACAGGCCATTCAGCTTCTTGCAGCAGCAGGAACTAAAAGTGTTCTCTTTGACATTGCAGTATCAACTGTTTCTGCTTTCCTCGGAACAGCAGCGACTGTAGCTGGTCAAATAGTTGTCGAGAAATACTTTGGCCTTCATGATAAAGAGGACGAAGCAGAAGAGGAGATTCACACAATACTTGTAGAAGAACCTCTAACGCTTAAAAAGCCTCCATTAAGAGCTCCTAGGCTTAAAGTTGGTAAGCCAGATGCTCCCTCAGAAGGAGCCTCCAGGATAGCCAAATACAGGCCTTTTACAACAAAGCGCCTAAGAACAAGGTTAAATGTCAAACCGTTTAGATATTAAAAAATACATTAAAGAGAATCTTGAGTTCATAATTTTTACATTAATTATTGGCGTCTTAATAGGTTATCTCTTTAATTCTTTTGCACCTGAACCACTTGAGTTTGAAATCATTAAGTGCTGGGAACTTGATGACTTTAACTTTTGCTATGCAGAATTCACAGAAACAGAAGGTCTAGTTACCTCCGTTATCTGTACATCAGATAACATGGAATGTATTCCTTACGAAGTTTTTCTACTTTCTACAGAAGATTAGCTTACTAAGGAATAATTTCGCTTCGCGAAATTTATGTTGCATGTCTCTGGTGTGGTGTTCTCCCTGGAGTAAGGCACTGATACTCAAAGTATACTCTGTAAACTTAGGTTTCAAAGTTTCATTTTTAATTAAATGAACAGTGTCTTGCTCTGGGGAAGACATTTCGCTTCGCGAAATTTGCAGTGCATGATAAGGTAGCTCCAATGAAGAAAGCTTAACTAGTATTAATTTACTACTAAGAACTACTTCTCGGTAGAGCGGAGGCTTGATACACCTCGCGTTGTTGGTTCGAATCCAACCCTTATCACTTTAGAAGATAAACCCCATAAGGGGTTTACTTTTACCTAAACATGAGTATAAATTACTCTGTTCCCAAGAGGTTGTAGGTGATAATCCAGGTTCTTTTATTCGGATTCTTTGCTTTCATGGCTTTATACTTTATATATGTAAAGCTACCTATTACTATCAGAGGCTTCTTTAAGAAGGCACCCTTCTTATCTGAGGTACTAAGCTTGGTCTTCTTTTACTTTACAATTACTTCTGTTACTAAAAGTATAATTGGAGTATTCGCTTCTCTATTTGCCGGCTTCTTGTGGACTTTGTATTTTTTCTTTGAGAGAAAAGAGTGATTCAAGTCTTTTAATCTTTGAATCTCTTCTGGCTCCTGTGTGCCAGTACCCCTTAGGCGGCAATTCAATATTAAGCTCTTTGCATTTTTTTTCAATTGTTTTATTAGATGTCTCGAAGAACAGGGATAATTCAACTAATGAATAATCCCAAACAAGTTTTTCGAGCAAATCTTTGTCTGGTTTAATGTTCCAATTCATACTATACCTATAACATATAATCTTATCATACCTTAAAATGAACAAAGAACTTAATTTTAGTGAAACTTTAGAAGAACTTAGCGAGGAACTTGAATCTGTACAAGATGAAATATATAATCTTGAAGTAGAGATGAAAGAAACTCCTAAGGGACCTGATTATCAAGGCCTCGTTGTTAGCTTACATGAACTCAACAGAGCACAAAAACTTTTGATTTCCAAAATCGCTGCTCTTAAAAGAAATGAATAATAAGTTGTTTACTAAAAACAAATCTGCTGAAAAATTACTTCTTGACTTCTTTAAGTCTAACTTTTCAATTGATTTTCAGTACCAGAATATTTCTTCTTCACACATTTATGCTTGTGATTCATTCTTTGTTTCATTCAATGAGAATGATGACTTCGGTGACTTGTCATCTCTCAAGATGAATCTTACATTTACTACCTGCAATATTCTTAATGCTTCTAATCCCATTAAGACTTATGGTAGGAACGATATTCAGTTTGGTTCTTCTACTTTGAAGAATCTTTCTCAGGCGATCTCGCCCAATACTGTTCTTAATATTAATACAAACTTTGTAGACTTACAGAGATTGTTTAAATCTCCTAGCACTTATAGGTTGCCATTCTCTACTTTTGTAGAAAATACAAATCTATTTCAATATGTACTAGAGCTACATACTTACTTACTTTCTAGTCAGTATGCATCTTTACTAGAGCTAAAAGATAGGATTACATTGTGTACTTCATCTATTGGCTCGCAAAAATCAACCAAACTTATTTTAGAGGAACAACAACATGAGATCACTTTCAACTCCCAACCCAGTTCTTTCGTCAATTCTAGCAATCTTGATTATTCTGTCGATCCTAGGATACTGGGTTTTTAGCCCTCAAACTCCTGCCGTTCCGGCAGATGGTTCGGCACTAGAAGCTAGCGCTCAGACTGAAGGTACTGGTCCTTGTGGATCCGCTGACGCACCTTATGCAGATTGTAACTTGGACTTACAATCGGATGCAGTTCCTGCACAAGAGGCATCAGCACCTGTACAAGTTGACGCAGGAGAAGTAACTGAAGCTGGTGCACCTCAAGTGCCAGTTGAAGCTTCAACTACTCCTGTAGTTCTGGATGCTGTTGATGAGACTTTGCTATCCACCCCTCAGGAAGGAACTTCTAACTAAGAAGACTTCCTGTATATTACCTAAGGACTTTGATGAAATTTATTTCTCTAGTAGCTTCAATCATTACTGATTATGTTCTTGAATTTTTCATTTCTCAAAAAGGTAGAGATTATGTTTTGAATTTACTTGATGAAATTACTCAATATATCACTCGCCTCGTTGAGGCTTTCGTTAACAAAATAACAAAGATGTTATCTAATGGCGACTCAGATTCCGCAGCAAAAGATCCCTTCTCAACCTACTGTTAACCCTGATAGGATTGCTTACCTCAATACGAGTAAACCAAGTCTTATGAGGGTCGCCTATCGCGAGCCTGACGGTACTTATTTAAACTCACAGTCTTTCCCGTATGTAAATACGGATCGTCTTGATATCTCTCCAGATAAAAACTATGAGTTTAAATTTAGTAAAGCTGGAACTTCAATCATCTTGGTTAACTACGCAACGTTAACTCGCTAATGGTTGCCATTAGTATTTCAAATGAAAAAATTCCTGACACTAGAAGCTACAACTTGAATCAAAGGGGGGCTTTGCCCCCCTTTGATTCAAATGCTTATCTTATTGCTGAGTCTTTACTTTCTAGTAAAGCTCATTGCACTCAGAATAGAAGTCTTAACGTCTTTAATCCTGACTATGGATTGCTAGAAAGACCAGATAAGATGATTTCTTATTTACTCCAGGCTTCCCATTCGGCTCAGGGTGATACTCCATTCTCAAAAGTTGAGTTTCATAACTACAGCAAGAATAAAAACCAGGATAAACCTTCCAATGTTAATCTTTATTCTATTTTTATGTCATCAGCTGTTAGGAGTCGACTTAAGAAGGTAGAAGAAGAATATACTATTGTCTTTACCGCTCATCACGACATAGTAAACTCTTACAGTGATAACATTCAAGATAACCTTGCTAGCTGTTGTCACCTGATTGCTCTTAACAAAAGGATCTGTAACTACCTTGCCAGCGGAGGATTGCTTTATCATAATATTATGATTGCGATCCTTGACGAAGAAGAGTCAGGCATGGGAGGCAGCAAGGCACTTGCTAATGTACTCAGGGCTACAGACCGATATGGTCAAATCGGGCTGATTCTTAATCTGGAGCTTACAGCAAGGGGTACTCACTATTGGATTGACCAGAGCTACAACTCTGCTTCTATGGTGTTTAAGGAAGCTGTAAAGAACCATACTTGTTCTACTTATGCAAACATTAACTGCCCTCCTAATGACGCAATGCCTCTCAGGACAGCTGGTTACAATGCTGCTTGCATTGGTACGCTGACAAGAAAGGAGATGAAGAAGGTTCTTTCTAAATCAGAACCCATCCCCCACATCTGGAGCATATGCCACAAAAGCGAAGATAAATTCATTTATGCCAATGAGCATGACATGGATTACTTCACTTCATTACTCTTCAAGATATCGACTAATGAATGGTCTAGTGAGATTGACAAAGGCATATTGAACAATAAGCCTTATGGTTCAATTAACTACAAGAATAAGAAGATTACTACTACTGCCAAAAGTAATACATATGTTTCTGATGCTTCTGTTAGTATCGGTTATCCTTATAAGGAGCTGACCTTTAGTGGGACTACACCTAGTCAGTCTACTTCAAAGACTAACAGTAGAAGCAAATCTCTTATCAAGAATGGTAAGTTTGATTACTTTACTGGCACTGAATTGACTAAAGAGATTAACTATTGGTCTGAGTTATTCAGTAA
>Ga0129333_10007260_pt1 | contig 10472 bp, 1 predicted proteins | sample CPB6_08_DNA_FD_94474 | JGI IMG/M metagenome (GOLD analysis project Ga0129333, IMG submission 94474) | Freshwater to marine salinity gradient microbial communities from Chesapeake Bay, USA - CPBay_Sum_0.6_0.8_DNA | ecosystem: Environmental > Aquatic > Marine > Coastal | place: USA: Chesapeake Bay...
GTAGGACTATTAGGAGAACAAGGATACATTGGTTGGGCAAAAGGAACTACCGACGAACAAATTAAAAGAAGAGATAATAATACTAAAAACTATTTAGGAAAGAAACAAACAGAACTTGCTCCTTTGCTAGAGTTCTTTGATTCTTTTGAGACAGAGTTTAATAGTGGTTCTTATCTTACAGCAGAAAACAAAAAGAAGTTTAGTAGAAACAGTTGGTTTTATCTTACTCAAACAGCAAGTGCTGTAAACAATGCGAATAACTACGAGGAGTTAATTAATACTCCAGGATTTGAAAGATTTGACTACCGTAAGAATCCTGACATTATTGGTTCTATATGGCTAAATAGAATATTTGGACTTCCACTTAATAGACAAGAGATTGAAAAGAAACCACTGAGTAGTTATAAAAAACAAAGAACAACTAGTGGGATTAAAGCAGGACTAGATGTAATAGACTTTGGCGGTATGGAAGTTAAATCTCAGTCAGGTAACAGAGGTTTCCATACAACTAACTTACACCCTGATGATAAAGTAATGCAAGATGTATTCTCCTTTTTCCAAACAGGATTTATGGAGAACATAAGGTTTGGTGACAAGACAAGCTCATTTGCTATAATGTTTAGTGACCCAATGATATCTAACAAAGTATATATACCTTTTAACTACGATATGATATCTAATCCTGTAAAGGATTTGGCAGTAGAAAATGAACTGGTAAGTATATTTACTAACTATCTAGGGTCAGAAGTAAAACGTATCCAAACTATACTAGAGGAAGGAAATAATGTTCCAAAGTCTACATATCAAGAAGCAGGTAAGAGACTATTCATATTTAAAGAAATATTACCTGCGGAAATCTATTACAAAATAACCAAAGCAAAAAACTTAGATGATTTAATACAAGGTTATGGAGAAGCTAAATTAGCTTTACCTGAAGGACTCAAAACTTACTTTGATAAACAAACAGACAGACTAGTAGAAAGAATTGTTGAAGTATATACCCATGATGTAAATCTTGAAACGGGAAATCCACTTCCTTTTAATATAAGACTGGAGTCTACGGCAAACATATTAAATGCACACAACTTTGTTAATCCGCAATTACTTCCTCCTGATGTAAGAAAAGAAATCCGGGAGAAGAAAAATAACAAGATTGATATTAATGCAGATAGTTTAAGATACCTAGCAGCATACTACATTAAGAATGGATTTATCCATAACGTAGAGTTCTTAAAGTTTTTTGTGGGAGACATTGCAAACTTTGATAAAACTTTGGATAAAGTTGATGATGCTAATGATAACTTTAGAGAATTATTCAAACGTGTATCTTTTACATCAACACCAGGTAATCCTCCTGTGTGGAGTCCAATAGTAGAAGCATTTTTTGAGAACGACGTAAACAGAGATGCTTTAAGTGTGGAGATTTCAGGAATAGAAAGAAACTTTACTGACAAAGTACGTACTGTTATTTATGAAGATGTAAAAACATTTACTAAAGAAGATTGGGGTAAATATATAGACGCTTACTATGATAAAGGTTGGGAAGAACTAGGTATAAACGAAAAAGACTTTGAAGCTTATGTAGATAACCCTAAAGAAGCTGATGGTCAAGGTGTAGTAACACTTGACTTTTACAGAAACTACTTGATAAGTATTGGTAGGTGGGATTGGGATATCCAAGAAGCAGCTTTTAACCAACAAGTAACTTTAGTTAAAAAAATAAATGAATATAACAGGACAGGAAATCCTGAACTAGCAAAAGAGATTAGTCAACTTCAGACTAATATGTCGGCTCCTTTTCCTCCTCTTAAGCTTGGATACTTTGGTTCTATAGTAGAAGATGTAAAAAGAAACGGACTTCATAAGTTTTCTCTTGTTCCTCTTATTCCTTCAGCTATACAAGGAACTCAGATGATGGAACAACTTAATCTTATGTATAATAATCAGATTGACTATTATACATTTAAGTCCGGTTCTAAAATGGGTAACTTTGGAGAAGTTGCAAAATTTTATGTAGAACAAGAAGTAAACGGAGAAAAATTACTCGTACCAAATCCTGAGATTGGGGAACAGAATGTAACTACATTGTTTATACAGAATCTAAGAGAACAGCAATATCAAGCTCCTAAGTTTAAAGGAGAAGCTACATTGTCTACTCAGATGATTAAACTATTGTTTGGTGACTTTTTTGAGTATGGTGAAGTAAATTCTTCTTTAAGTGAATCTACCCAAGATAAGATTCCAGGACTATACCAAAAGTTTAATCAAAGAATAAAAAATATTGCAGCATTTGAGCAACTTAAACTAGAAAGAAAGTTAGGAATAACAAGAAACGCAGCAGGAACAATAGTAAGTGTTGACCAAATGCAAATGGCTCGATATCTTACTAACGAGCTTGACAAGAAAGATGGTAGTGAACTACTGAGAAAATACATTCAAGTAGACGCAGATGGAAAATTTATAAATCCATTAGACGCTATTAATCAAAGAGGAAAAATTGAACAGATTATCTTAAGTGTAATCAACAACAAGATAATCAAACAGAAGTTAAATGGTGAAAGTTATATACAGGTAGCGGGCACAGGATTTGAGAGCAAAAGGTTTTCTAAACCAACTGCACAACAACTAAAAGACTACGGTGCAGCAGGTCTTAAGTTTTACGAGGTAGATGAGAACGGAAACAATCAACCTATGGAGGTAAAGGTTGGATTCAACCCAAAGAAACACTCTGGACTACTTGAGCTTAAGTTTAATGGTGTTAAGATTGAAACCTTAGCTAAACTTAATGACATACTTAAAGGAGACACTCCTGCAAAGAAAGATTGGATAAAAGCTAATAAAGAAAAGATAACTATGGTAGGAGTGAGGGTTCCTGTACAGGGACCTCAGTCAATGGAGTACGTACAAGTTAAAGAGTTTTTACCAAGTTCAGCTGGACCTATAATGATTCTTCCTGCTCAGATTGTAACTAAGTCAGGTGGTGATTATGATATTGATAAACTAACTTTCTTCGAAACAGCAATAGATGAAGAAGGCAATATAGTTCAATCAAATGTATCAGTTAGGGATTACGAACAAGCACTTAGCAATCAAAAAGAACTTCAATCTCGTAAGATTAAACTCAAGAACTTAAGTGAAGCGGTTGAGAAAGAAGTTAGTGCAAACCCAAGTTATCAAGATAGAGAAGTACTCCGTAAAGAACTTAAAGAAATAAGTAAGAGCATAAACGAAGCGATTGCAAATATAGACGAGTATCTAGATAACCCTGACTCTATATATAGTGGAAACTTTACTAGTAAAGAACTAATAAAGGAGTTTAAAGGAGACATATACCAAAAGGTAGCTGCTTTAGCTAGCTTTGATGCTGCAAATAACTTAACTAAACAAATTGATTTCCTAAAAGCAATAGGAAAAGAGATAAAGAAAATAACAGAAGAAAGTAAAGAACTATCTAGTATTTTTAGTTATAAAAAATCACTAACTAACGAACTAGTTGATGTTATGAGAGAAATGATGTCCTTACCTGAGTGGTTCGGAAAATCAACTGCTCCTAACAACAACGACGTTATGGAACAGTATACTCCTCCTAGTTCTAAGTTGTCTAGTACTGATGTGTTTAATCCTTTGACATCCTGGCAGATTTATAGCGAGAACATTCTTGCGAAAGATGCACTCGGTATTGACGCTAAGATTAACACAATGCAAAAAGAGTTTCAGTTAGCCGGATTAAGATACACAAGTCCTTTCTTGAATGCTTATTACTTTAAGGCAAACAGAAATAAGGATAGAGAAATCCTTTTAGGTGGAACAACTGACGCAGATGGAAATCACAAAATATCTAAAGTACTAAGTGAGTTTATCAATGGACACGTAGATATTGCAAAAGAAGACTGGATTATTCTCTTAGGACTTGACGAAGAAACAAGTCCTCTTGCACACACTATGATACTTGCAGGTACACCTGTAGAAGATGTACTTAATTTTATTAAGTCAGATGTCATAGTGACGGTTCGTAAGATGTCAAACAAGAGTGAGTTATTTAAAGACCAGTATAGTAGCACGTCAGCAGCAAAATCTTATGTGTTTAAACCTAAAGGAGCTATCTTAAAGTTAGTTTATGCTAAACTAAGACAGTCAACTGACCCTAGTATTATTTCACTTAGAAATGCCGTAGAAGAAATAATAGCTAAAGAACTAGTTAAAAACGAAGGAAAGGTGTCTGATACCTTTAAACTTTCTACTTATGTTAATGTACTACTTAAGAGTAATGAATTCAGTAAATATATTGAAAACTTTGACCCTAATGAAAAACTCGACGAGCAGACTAAACTAATAAGAGACATTGCTTATCTGTTGCAATTTGGAGTAATACAAAGACAGCAGGAAAGACTACGTGAGCTGACATCTAATGCTGACTTTAACACTGATAACATAAGGACTAGTTATACTTCTTCTATCAGAGAAAAGAAAAAATCAGAGCTAAAAAACGACTTCAATGATGAAGCAATCGACTTTATGTTTAAAGGTTCAGCACTTTCTGGGTTTAACTCAAATGGATTTACCCAGGAAATAATGCAAACAGTATTTCCTATTACAGATTCAGATACAGTTAATGATGCTATAGGTGTATACTTAAAGAAGTACGAGATATTCAAGGACGCCGACGTACTTAAAGCAGTAACTAGATTCAAGAACAACTTAACCTTTGGTCTTGCCCAGTTAACTGCTAGTAATGAGAATGGTAAGTTGTTAGATTATTATAGGGGAGAGAATGGATTATTTGTTCGCAGCAATCCTAATAACATGAAAGTTAGGTTTGAGCAACTAATAAAAGATTTTCCTCACTTAAAAAACAACTATCTGTTTAGTAATCTTTATGTTGTAGACCCTAATACTTCTAACTATGGAAACGTAGCAGCTGATTCTAGCAGAGAAATAACCTTTAAGGTAAAGAACATAGATACAGACGATAGCGATGTTGAGTACAATGATGCTTTTGAGGAAGGATTAAACCACGATAACCCCGTAATAAGGGAGTTCTTTAGAGACCTTGCACTTGGTTCATTTATGCAGTTTGGTCCACACTTTGAATCAGGTTCAGTTGCTAGCATAGTCCCTCCTTCAGTTTATGTAGAGTACACCACCCAAGCTTATAATAAACTAGAAGAGATGAGCAAAGATGAGATAGCTTTTGAGGAATACTTATCTTTGACTAGATTCAATACTGAGTTTACAAGAATCTTTAATAGTGTATTTTCGTTGTCTCCATCTTTTGTACTAGCAAATTATTCTGAATTAGCTATGATTAATCCATGGGTAAATAGTACACTAAAGGCAGCAGTAACTCTTGAAAGCAAAGTTCTTAGTGAAACACCTAGAGTTACTTATATATCTGAGGTTACACCCACATTAAAAGAGTATGCTGATAGAACTTCTGTAATATTTTCAGATAATAAAGAAGTTTTAAGAAAAGATAATATAGAGTATTATAATGATAGGGTTAATGATTTGATAGAAGATAGACTTCAATATGCTTTATTTCCTTTAGAAAACTTAAATAATAAACAGTATTTGCCGTTCATTAACAAACTTAAAGAAAATGGATTTATACAGGTAGAAGGCCTACCTTACATTTTTTCAAAAAATGGTATTAATCCATATCAGGAGTACGAAAGACTGTATAAACCTACTCAACCTACTGTAAAAACTGCACTAGAAGTATACAGTCAATTAGGCGACAAAACTGTTACCCCGAATATAACAATCGACAATGTAGCAGGAAGAAAACCATCTACCGATGGAAGTATTGTGGCTTATCGTACTAGAGATAATGAGTTCTTAGAAGCATTTAATCAAGATGGAAGTATTGGCAATCCTTGGAATAGTAGGGGTTACGGACTGTACAAAACGGATAACGTAAAAGAATCCGTAATAGAGTTTACTAAGTGGCTAATTGGAGAAGCACATACTGATAAACTACAAGACTATAGACAAGCTATTCTAGATAATTTAGACAACTTAAAAGGTAGAAAAATACTTTATTACGAAGAGCTGAACGAACCGTCACATGCTACGGCACTAGATTATCTTATTAACAACTACGACTGGACAGCAGTTATTACTGATACAGCTGTAGAAACTAAGGAGTATAGCATACAAGGAAAAGTAATTAAGTTTGGTGAAGGAGCAGCTTATGTAAACAGAAGTGGTGCTGCTAAAGGTTCTGACGCTTATTGGAACTTTGCGGCTTCTGGTTATCCTATTAGTAATATGAACTATCATAACCAAGATATGATAGAACGTAAAAAGAAAGGATTAGAACCTGATTTAGTTCTTGGTCTAATGGAAAACAATCCCGAAGCTCTAGTTACAGATGAATCTGAATATCAAAATGTAGTTAGTATAGGAGCAAAGAGGTTAGGTAAACAAGCCAAGAAGCCTGAAACAATAAACAAGTTGGGTAGAAATTGGTATCAAGTAAAAAACTCTGATGCTATTTTTGCAATAGTTGAAGACTTCTATACTAGACCTGATACTAAGGAAAAAGATATGTCTAATGTATCCGGAGGTACAGGTTGGGCAGTAGCTTACGCTGCTGAAAAAATTGACGGTAAAGAAAGACCTATCTATGTATTTAATCAGTCAACTAAAAAGTGGTATCAATATAACTACTCTAAAGGTATATTTGAAGAATACAAAGATACCCCAGTTCTAACTAGAAACTTTGCAGGTATAGGTACTAGAAAACTTACTGATGCTGGTAAAAAAGCTATTGAAGATGTGTATGCAAAAACATTTAAAGCCACTCAACCTACAGTAAAAGAAACTATACCAGGACCACAAGCTAAGATTAACATCTATGCTGGAACAGGAGAAAATGTTGAGTTAAGTAACTTTGCTGAAAGACCTGTAACAATAGGTAATGAAACTTTCAGAACACCTGAAGGTGGATACCAAGCTATGAAGCTTTTGTTTACTAATGCAGCTTTGTTAGGTGCACCTTGGAGTAAAGAGAATATCGAAATATTTGAGAAACTAAAAACTGCTACAGGTCCTGAAGCAAAAGCATTAGGTAGAAAAATAACAGACCTATCAACTGCAACTTGGGATAGAGATTCATCAGGGGTAATGAAAAATGTTCTTTTGCTTTCTTTCCAACAAAATCCAGATGCTCTTGCTAGACTAATTGACACAGGAAATGCTACTCTTACACACACCCAAGATAAAACAAAATGGCAAACAGAGTTTCCAAGACTTCTTATGGAAGTAAGAGAAGAACTAAGAGGCACTCAAATCAATCCTAATCAGGGAGACATAGATAACTTAACTGATATAGACCCCTGTAATTAATAAAGAAATGGCTAACGGTTGTAAAATATCATCAAGAGAAATACAGAAGGGAATGACTGATAAAGGGCTTGCAGTTGCTCAATCAGTTGATTCAACATTTAGGTTAAGTTCTATTGGAGAACTTGTGCTTCCTCTTGACTCAAGTAACAAGTCCAAAGACGAACCCTACAAGTTAAGAAGAATAGTAGACAAGACCGTAGAAAAAATAAACAAGGAGTTAGGTCTTGACCCAAGAAAGTTTGGAGTAGTGTTCGGAGGAGTTACTTATACAGATAGTGCTGCAATACAAATCTTAGTTACGCCTCAACTGTTTGCTGCATATCAAGTAAAGAACCAAGAAAAAACAATAGAACAAGCTTTTCCAAAGAAAGAAGTCCCGGCATTTAGTAGGGAAACAGCATATAGACCATCTGGGTTTTATAAACAGGACTATGCTCTTATGGAGCAGGAACTAAAAGACCTTGAAGAACAACTTTCTATATCAACGGAACTTCCTGGCATGGATAAACCTGCAGATGTAAAAAGTGAATATGTGGCACCTCAACCTCCTGTTCAACTTAAACTAGACTTAAGGTTATCAGAAGACCAGCCTCCTCAGAAAGGAGACCTAGGTTCAATAGGTTTCGAAGAGATTGCTTGTGATGTTTAAGAAAACTTGTGTAACTAAAAAAATAAACTAAATTTGTACTGATGTCTTGCTTTGCTAAAATAAAATCACCCTTGTCAGGTAACGATGTTACGAGTGTAGCATACTACCAAACAACTACATTCTTTCCACCTGAAGTAGGTAGAAAAATATACGAAGCCACAACTACTACTGCATTTAAAGTAGACTTGGGTTTTGACTGGACTAAGAAACAAATAGGATATTCTTCTAGGTTAAACAAACATGGTGAACCTACTATGGAGGAGATGAATAGTATCCTTAATCTTAAACTAACTCAAAGACAACTTGACGCAGCAGGTGAGATTGAAGAGTTTGCAAACCAAGGATACTTGAATGTAGGATTTGAAAATCCTCAAGCCTTTGAACTAATTGAAGGTGAAATCAATCTTAATCCTAAGTATGAGAATGTAGAGTCTGAAATCACAGTTCGTGATGGCAAGTACTATATAAACGTAAAGCCGAGAGCAACTGGAGACAAAGTACAAAAGCCGGTAAACAAACAGTTTCTTAAGAGAGTAGGATTTACTCCTTTACTGATTAATAGTGTAAAAGAGTTTAGCAATGCAAACTTAAGTGAGTTGATGGATTCTTTGATTCAAAGCACTGAGATAGAAGAGTTCCAAAGAGAAATGCTTAAGAGACTTCGTAGGTTAATGAAAGTTAATCCTACACTTAAGCTTACTGTATTTGATGACACAGTTGTTGATGAGAACTTCCAAAGGTCATTCTACGACCCGTCAACTAATACCGTATATATAGGTAAAACATTAAGTTCAAAGTTTGGTGACAAAGAACTAGTACGTGACCTTATCCACGAAGCAGTTCACGCATACACTATTTCAGCAATAAACAATCCTAGAACAACTCAGGAGTTACAGTTTAAGAACGAGATGGTGAAGCTCTATGAAACTTATAGAGACACGTTTAAACTTGTTCAGAACTGGTATGGACTACAGAATGTAGAAGAGTTTGTAGCTGAGTTTGTTTCTAACCCGTACTTTAGAGAGAATCTTAAGGATGCGGAAGAAGGAACTACACGCAATCAAAACTTTTTCCTACGTGCAATAACTAGTATCCGTAACTTCTTTAGTTCTATTTTCTCTGGAGTAGTGGACAGAAATACAACTATGTTTGCTCAGGTAGAAAAAACACTTGATGACTATTTAAGTTATCTAGAAGAGTTAGGTGATATGCCTGACCACTTTGCTGAGCACCACATAAGATTTAACAGTACTTACCAAGGAAGACAAGCTAGACAGATTGGACAAAGAACTCCTTTGTTTAACAAGTTTTACAACTTTGTTGAGGGCACAATAAGCAGTTCTTCTTGGAAACAACTAGCTCAGTCAATCAATGAACTTGACCCAAGGATGCGTTCAATAGAACGTCTTAAAGAAAAATATGGCAATCTTTCTATTCCTTCAGTTAAAGGAACGCTTAGCGACACAGTAGGGTATTTGGAGTCAATGGGTAAAATAGTAGACAGTCTCCAAAGAGATATTGATGGCTTTGGAAGAATGTCACAGGAGTTTACAGCGGAAGAGCTTGTTAAGATTTATAACAACGCAAAACTAGTATCTGAGTTATTTCAAGAACAACTTGAAGGTATTGAAAAACTAATTCTTGGTGAACTAGACATTACAATGTTTAAGGAAGAGTACGATGAGCCAGGTAAAGCTCAAGAGTATGCACTTAAACTAGAAGAGATAAGAAGACAAATACCCAATGCAAATACCTTAACAGAAGAGTTAAGGATTACAATAAAACAAACTATAGAAAAAGTAAATAGACTAAACAGAGATGCTAAGAATACACTAGTTAAAGCATCAGCTGCTCAGATGGTTCCTATATTCAAAAAAATGATTGAGGACCAGAGCAAAGAAGATAGTCAACTTAATCAGGAGATAAAAGCTATTGATGCTGAAATAGCAATACTTAAACAACAGCAACAAAGTAATGTTTATCAAAAAACTAAAGGAGAAGCTGTTCTTCAAAAGATAGGCATTGATACTAAACTACAAGACCTACAAAAAAGAAAAAAGCAACTAGAAAAGTTTAAAAGCTTTATTCCTACTGCTTCAAATATAGAAAAGTTATTTACTGATGCTACTTATAGTGGTGTGTTTGACAGAAGCATGATAGCCAACTTTTTTATTCGTTATATGTCTGTTGCTAACATGACAGGTAAACCAATGCTTGATATGATGAAGCAGTTTATTGATGTTCATGTTATGGAAGCAGAAAACGAAAGCATGAAGACTCGTGCAAGAATACAAGCACTACATGAACGGATAACTAACTTTAATAAGAAAAGAGGTATATTAAATAGATTTGGTTCTTTTGCAGGTTTCTATGAAGGATTTACTCGTGAAGTAGATATGGACTACTATGACGAGAATGGAAACAAAACTACAATAAGACAATTTGCTTATCAAACAAGGTTTAAAGAAGCTGA
>Ga0129333_10007261_pt1 | contig 10472 bp, 6 predicted proteins | sample CPB6_08_DNA_FD_94474 | JGI IMG/M metagenome (GOLD analysis project Ga0129333, IMG submission 94474) | Freshwater to marine salinity gradient microbial communities from Chesapeake Bay, USA - CPBay_Sum_0.6_0.8_DNA | ecosystem: Environmental > Aquatic > Marine > Coastal | place: USA: Chesapeake Bay...
ATAATAAACGGAGAAGCTGTAAATAGAACATTCTTCTATACTTCAGATTCTAACGCTACTGCTGCTGAAATATGTGCTGCTTTTGTAGCTCAAATCAACGCTTCAGAAGTTAAGATTACAGCTTCAGGTTCAGGTTCTCCATTAACCTTAACTGCACAAGCAGGTTATCCAATCTTTACTGTAACTTTAGTTGCTAATTTTACCTCACAAACTACTGGTACAGCAGGTATTGCTGCTGCTTACACAGGCGACCAACTTATCGCTTTAGGAGTTGCTAATGCTTTGTCAGGAACAGATTACAACTACTGGAACTTCACTTATGTAAGAGATTTAGTATCTAATAACACTTTAGCAAAAGGTGAAGAATTAGAGCATACTCTTTTCATAGCTGCTGGAACAAATGGTGATGCACTTGCAGCATCAATTCTGGGAATGTTAGATGGCACAGATGCTACATTCTTCCCACAAGAAACTAATTCGGTTGTTGCATAATAATCTCCGAATGTTTTGTTTGGTTCAAGAGGGTGGATTTTTTCCACCCTTTTGTTTTTTATAAATAATTTTATATCTTTGTATAAACCAAACATTATATATAAATGATAAGCAAGTACATTTTAAAGCCGATTTATCAGAATCCAGATGTGATTTATGATACTAAATTAATTTGCAAATTCTACGACATTAATTTGCGTAGAGAAACAGCATTACTAAACACATTTGAGATTGTTCAAAAGGGAGAAGTAAAGTTTCCTGATGTAGTACATTCATTTTCTTTTAGTAAAAATGTAAGAGAGCATTTTATATTAGTAGATGAATCATTACATAATTGGGAGAAGCCAAAGCGTATCATTGAATTTTTGGAAAGGATGCCATCGGTAAAGTGTCCTCATATACCGAGCAAACACATTACAGAGCCATTGTGGGAGCTTAAATCACTCACAGCGATAACTAACTCGGAATACGATGAAAAGGTCGTTAAAACGAAAGTTTTGAATAGACTATTTGAAATGACTGACGAGCAATTAGAAGATATAATTTATCGTTACGGAAGTACATCGGTAAACAAAACAAAAGAAGAAATCTTTAATGAATTAGCAGATTGGACTAATGGATTAGTAATGAAAAGTCCAAGTAAGTTCTTATCGTCATTAGAGAATAAAGATGAAGATATTAAAGGAGTGATTAACAAGGCAGTAGAGAATGGATTAATCTCTAAAGTAAATATGCTTTACTATGTAAATGGTCAAGTAATAGGAAACTCGATAGACGAATGTATTTTATACTTTAAGAATCATCCTATTGAATATGATAATTACATTGTTCCTGAAGTGAGTAAGATAAATATAGAAAAACCAAAGAAGGGCAGAAAAGCGAGAGCAGTATAATAAAACCAAACCAACAAAACAACGGAAGGGGGAATCATAAAGGTTCTCCCTATTTTTTTTAAAAAAAACAATTAATTGTATGTTTAAAAGTATATTTATGGTATGCTTACTACCAACGATATATACAAGTTATTTAATCAAAAAATAGATAAGACATACACAGCATACTTCGATAACACTAAGTTAAACAGATGGTTTTATGAAGCGTTATTAGAAGGTATTGAAAGTAAGTATCTTAAATTAGACCAGCAGAAGATATACGATGAATTAAGATGGTTAGTATCAACAGAAAGGCTTTTTACAGCTTTTGATAATAAGGTTTTCTTACAGCCTATGTTAATTACATCAATAAGCTATACTGGAACTGATGCTACATTTACGACAGAATTTGACCATAATTTACAAGCAGGGGATAGCGTAACAATATCTAATTTAAACAATCAAATCCTTATAGCAGGTATAACTCCAATAGAAGGAACATACTCTGTTTCATCTGTAACAAATAACACATTTACATTACCATTCTTAGGATTAACAGGTTCATATACAGAGATAATAGGACTTGTAACATCTCCTATTTGGACTTATGACTATTGGCATCAGCTAACAGTAAAATGTTCATTTGAAGAACCATTAAGCTATACAATAGAATCAATAAAGACAGGATTACAAACAGTAATAAATTTTGTTCAGCCTATTAATTTAAGACCTAACGAGAATATTGTTATAAGTGGAATAACAGGAACAGGAGCTATAACAAACTTAAATACTGATACTGCTGTATTAAGAAACACAGATTATTCAATAACATTAGATATAGACACCACAGGTGCAACATATACAAGTGGTGGTACATTCATAAGAATACAAGAAGAATACGCAAGATATAACTTTAGCGATAGGAAGATTTCTGATTTCGGTAAGCCATCAGTAATACATCCTAAATTTGAGATAGCTGACTTATATATGAAGTTATATCCAGAAAATAGAGTTTGTAGATATATATTATTAGATTATTTAAGAAAGCCACAATACTTAATTGACTTTGTAGATTTCGATAACACAAGTTTATTAAACTTTGATTGGGGAACGAGATACCCTGAAAAGTTATTATATTATATAATTGATAAAGCTGCATTATTAGCATCATCTGGAATAAGAGATACTGAAATGATACAGATAGAATCTAAACAAATAATAGAAAATCCATAATGCCATTACTTAGTGAGATAACAGAAAGTATTATACGAGTAGATTCGGCAGGAATATTCACAGATGAGAATAGAGCTGCTGATAATCCTTATATTGATTATTTAGTAACTAATGTAAGAGCTATTTTAATAGCAGAAGATTGGAAGAAGAATAAGCGTGTAGATACAGGAAACTTACAAATAATAACATTAAAAAAAGTAAACACATTACAGGATAGTGATTGTTATGTAAGATTTGAAATACCTCCAGCTCTTTTGCTTGATAAGAATAATGATGGATTTAGATTTGTAGGTTCTGCAACAGAGAACATACAATATATGAGAGCAAGAACTCGTGGAGAAGCGAGTGTATATAGACATAGAGTAACTACATTTAATAATCCAAAATTTGTTACTTGGTTATATGATGGTCAGTATATTGAGGTTTATGGAAACCCTGATATTGAAAAAATAAAAGTAGAAGCGATATTTGATAATCCATTATTGTTACCAAACTTTAATGTATTATTAGACCAATATCCATTAGGTAATGATTTAATTCCATTAGTGGAGTTATACATTAAAAAGAACTATATGGATTTCATTTATTCAAAGCAGCCTGACATGATTTCGTCAAGCGAAGATGTTAAACCATTACCACCTGTTAGATTATAAAAATGCAACCAAATCCAGGAAAACATAAAGAAGTAGATATAAGAGATATTATCTCATCAGCTAAGATGGAACTTGGCATAGATAATATGGATATGGACTTATACTTCTTAAAGTTAGCCAACGAAGCTATAAGGAGTTTAGGAGCATTAAGTATCTTTATACCAAAGAGAGAGTGTTTACCTATCTGCGATAATAAGGTACAACTACCATGTGGTTTCAACCAACTTATTTTATTATCAGTTAATGATGGTCAGAATAGGTTAAACGGACTAAATCAATATTTATATCTTGATACGAATTTATTGTCTTTAAATGGAGTTTCATTAAACAACGGACAATATTTATATTACGGAGGTTCAATACAAATCGTAGGCGATTATATTCATTTTGCATCAACACAACAAGCCACAGAATGTACTTTAGTGTACTTTGGTTTGAATGTAGATGAGCATGGATTTATGAAAGTTTACGATTACTATGAGAGAGCATTAACAGCTTATTTATGTTACAAATATGCTCGTCAGAACTTTAAGGAATACGGACAATATATAATAGAAGATTATAAGCGTGAGTGGATAAAGCAGAAGCAATACATTAAAGGATTGGATAATCAATCATTTGCACAAGACAATATGTGGCAATTAAAACGCATATTTGGAGCTTGGATGCTTAATCAAAATTCACAAGAGTTTAACTTTAACGCTATGCCATTTTAAGTATGATATTGCCTATTAAGAACAATCCGACAGGAGGTATGAGCAAAGATATTGACAGGCTATATGTCGGTCAAGGAGATTATTTAGATGCGTTAAATATCACTCATATAACAGATACAGGAGGAACGACACAATCAGTTCAGCCATCATTAGGAACAGAATATGCTTTTGGAATAGAAAAGCCAACTGTTCAGAATAAATCTTATGCTATTGTAATAGCAGACATAACATCTCTTGCTTATGCAAATACTGTTTTAAATATAAGTTTAACAGGTGCTTTTGCAGGAACATACTCACATACCATTGTATCTCCATACGGAAGTTGGGTATTATTAGAACTTGAAATAGATACTTGGTTAAATAGCATAATACCAGGAGGATTTGATGTAAACATAGATGGAGGTTTAACACAAATATCAATCGAGATATTAAATAATTACGAAGGAGACATATTTACATCTAAGATAACACAATCTGGAGTTGCAGCATTTCCTATATATTGCACAGGAGAAAATATATATCCTGCGTTAATAGGTCGTATGAAGATAATAGGAAGTTTTGATTTGAATGGCGATTTATTTATCTGGTCTTGTGTAGATAGAGATTTTACTTTGCCTGATATTAGTACAGCATTATATGTTGGAACAGGCATAACTCAAATTACAACATCAACACCACATGGACTACAAACAGGAGATAATATATTAGCAAATATTACATTTACGACTTCATCAATATCTGGAGAATATTATATAACTTATGTAGATGCTTTGAATTTTACAATAGTTTCGGGTGTTATTACAGGAACATTTGTAAGTGGAACATTATCATTTGTAGACGAAAATTTAAGTGAAATAGGAGTAGCACAGAAAGATTTCAATAAAGGTGTTAATCAAAATAAGTGGACTTATACAAAGTTAATAAGGTCAAAACAATTAAACTTTAGAGTAACACATCAAGTAGATACCTATTGTGAAATAAATAATTGCATACCATCTTTATATTGGACTGATAATTACAATAAGCCTAAAGTAATGTATTACTATGGGCAACAATATTTAGCAAATGGATTCCTTACAATATCTAATCCTGAAGCTATTTATGATTACGATACGATAGGAATAGAAAGCAATTTAGTATTAGGAAGTCCTAATATAAGAATGACTGTAACGCAGTCTGATGATGGAGGTCAGCTAAAGGCTTATGCAAGGCAATATGTAGTAAGATTTTCTACAAACAAATTTGACTATACGGAATGGAGTTATGTAAGTAACTTAATCCCTATGACAAAGCAACCCACAACAACTTCTTGGTGGTTATGGGCAGCTTATCCAACAGAACAAACATCAAAGAAAAATATAATTACAGTTGAGAATATAAATTATAGTATTTATAACTATGTTCAACTTGGTGTAATAGAATATCCAGGAACAGTAAACTCATTAGCAGTAACAGGATATATAGCAAAAACAGTAGATTTAATAGGTCAGAATGGAGATATTTTAACATTAGACCATACAGGTTTTGAAACACAGATATTAGATTTAGATATAACTACAATACCACAGGTATTTGCACAATTTGATAAAGCATTAAATATATCTGCTTTAAATAACAGATTAATATTATCTAATCTAACTACCGATACAGAATATGATTTAACTGCTTGGGCAAAGACAATACATTACGATTTAAACATAAAACAAATACCAGGATTTCAAGGATATAATGTAGCATTAACAACACAGGAATATCAAATAGCAGACAATCAATCGTTATATACAGGATATATGCGTAATGAAACATATCGTTTTGGTATTCAAGTTCATTACAAAGGAGGTCAATGGAGTTCAGCATTTATTATAGACGACATAACATTTGATACTACCATACATAATCCATCTCAACAAAATTCTGCATTATCTACATTTAATTTAACAGAATTTACATCTGGTTCAATAGGAACTGCAATTTATATAAATGTAGCACATCCAATATTTACAAACATAGACTTAAACTATATATTACCTGATGGTAAAACATTATCGCAAGTAATAGATGGATTTAGAATAGTAAGATTAGATTGCGTTCCAGAAGTGTTGTTTACAGGAACAGCATTTATGAGTACACAAAATATAAGAGGTCTTAATAGTCAAATAGATTTCTTTGGAGGTGGAACATATACACCTGCAACACCAGCAGTAGAAAGATTATATGCAAATATTTTTTCTCCTGATTTAACTTTTGGATTAACAAAGTTTAACTTTATAAATACAGATATTATAAAGAATATAGGTTCTGGAACTATTTTCGATACATATACAGCAACAACATCTGCAACACTAAATGGTTATGTATATTCAACGGATGGAGAGTTTAATAATGCAGGTGGTTTTACAGATATAACATTAGAAGAATTAAAGATAACACCAGGAACACCTAACTCAAATGTATTGAATTTTAGTGTAGTAGGTGGTAATAATTTTTATAATGGGTTTTATGACCCAGCAATACCTGCACTTGATTCATACACAAACTTTCAAGTTGTTGCTGCAATAAAAACAGATGCTACAACACCACTTAATAATGGTGGAACAAATACCGATACAGGGTTATATTATGTTCAATACTTTAGAGCAAAAACTAACAAGTATGATGAAATATTAAATCCACAATATAAATCAACAGGGCAGACAGAATTTAATTTATCAGCACACACTACGGCTTCTACTTATGATGTTTTTGGTGGAGATACATTTGTTCAAAGAACTTACTTTTTAAACTATGTAGATAGTGCTTTTTTTGCTGTTAATCCTGATAATAGATATGCTTTAGGATTTTATAGTGAGAATAGAGGAAATCTACAATACAGATACGGAGATACAGCGACATATAATCCTGATAACTATTCTACATTTTTGCCTGGAACTGATGCTCAAGCAATATTACAAGCAGCCGATTTTGCTTCTACAAATGTTGACCAAATATTCTATACCACAGCAAATAATCCAAAGCAACAAATAACATCTTATGTTCAGTATGACCCAGCACAGATAGCTAATTGTTTGGGAACTCGTATATACTATTCTGCTGTAAAAGTTCGTAATGGAAATCAAGATGGTTATAGAGTATTTTTACCATTAAACTTTAAAGACCTGAATCCTTCTTTTGGTGATATAATAAATACCGAAATAGGTAATGGTGAATTACTTACTTGGCAACAACAATATTTTGAAAGACAATACTTTTCAAATAGTGGAACATTATTAGTTGCAGATGGTTCAAACCTATTAGTAGGAGATGGAAGTATATTGGCGAGAGAACCACAATACATAACTAAGTTTGGAACTAAGTTTAAGTGGGGAGTAATCAAAGGAGTTTCCAAAGGAGGAAACGATACATTCTATTGGATAAATGATGACTTCAAAAAGATAGTAAGATTTGGTTACGATGGAACAGTAGCATTATCAGACATACAAGGAGTTAAAGCATTTTTAGAAAACAATTCAACCTATGCACAATACTTTTTAAGTCCTGCTGCTGGATATGGAATACATGGAGTATGGCACGATTACAAAGGAGAAGCTATATGGACTTTAAGAAGTTATAAGCAAGAGGCAGTTTGGGAAGAAGGTCAGCCATATAATGAAGGAGAACTTGTAATAGTAAATGGAGATACAAACACAATAGGATATGAACAATATCCACAAGTGTATGTGTCATTACAATATGGCATAAGTCAATATCCACCTGATACATTAGGAGAATATTGGGAGAAAGTACCACTATCAAATACAGAAGTATACCAGAACTTCACATTAGCATATAACGAAATAAAGAATAAGTTTACTACATTCTATACCTATAAACCTACAATATATTTAGCTTGGAGAAATACATTCCTAAGTCCATGTCCTATTGTAAGTATTGATTCAGCAATAGAAGATTATGAGAATGTTTACGAGCATAATTTAGGAGATATATCTGCTTGGTATTGCGTAAAGAAAGCTGTTGGTGGAACTTATGTGTCTGCAACTTATAGTTCAGAGTTAGATATTACAACACTAACATTTAGTGGAACTACATTCCTAACTGAATTTAATTTAGGAGATGGCAACTCTTATTCTATATTAGATGCAAACGGAACAGAATATCCTGTACTTGAAGTAGTAGATGATGAGGTTATAATAGTACAAGGTAGCTGCACAACACTTGGTGAAGTGGAAGTTATTTCTTACAAATATTGTAATGCAGAAGAACCATATATAGAAATGGTAACTAACTATGAGCCAAACGATTATAAGGTATTTTTAGCATCACAATTCAACTGCGAAACTAATCCACAGAAGATAGAATATAGAGGTCAGAACTATGTAACAGATACAGATAGCTATACCTATACAGAAAGATACGAATTAGAAAAAAGAGAAGGCTATTGGTACACACCTATATACAATGATGTAACAGGTTCATCAAATGGTAGTATAAGAACAGAAGATACGAGTAGAATGTTCGGTAAATATTTAAGAACAAAATTCATATTTAAGCTGTTTAGAAACAATAAATTGTTTAACTTTATAACAAAATTAACTCTGAACTCAAGGAGTTATAAAAAATAAGAATCATGGCATTAAGACGACAAGCATTAGACTATGGAGATGAAGCATCTCAATATGGTTTTGAATCGTTTAAAGAATATAAAAAACAAAATAGAGGCGGTCTTAAAGGTGCTGCTAAAGGAGCTGCTACTGGAGCAAAAATAGGAGCAACTGTTGGTGGTACTATTGGAAGTGCTGTTCCAGGAGTAGGTACTGCTGTCGGTACAATAGCAGGGGCAACAGCAGGTGCTATGTATGGAGCACCAATTGGTGCAATAGCTGGAAATAGAAAGATGAAAAAAGAATATTTGAAGTATGCAAAAGCTATGACAGAAAAGGGTATTGCTGAAGAAAAGATGAACTCTGCTGAAGAAGCTGCACAAAGAGCTGATATGGCTGCAAGAGAACAAGCAAGACAAGAAGATTTAGCAAGACAAAGAGCATTATACGGAACAACAACCACACAACCTATTGTTGGTGGTGAATTGCCTATGTTTAAAGAGGGTGGAGTAGCTAAGATGGTTATGATAAATGTAGAGAAGGGAGAATTAGCTATTGACCCAAGAACGATGAAGGTCATAATGGACTTTAATCAAATGCCAAAGCATCCAAAAGGAAAAGATGTTATCAATCAGAAAGGTAATGTAAAAGTGCCTGTTGGAACGATTATAATACCTGCTGACAAGCGTAAAGAATTTTTAGCAGCAAAACCTGCACAAAGGATAGAGATTGCAGGAGAGATAATCGAGAGCCAAAGAGAGAAAGAGGAAGGCGAAGAAATGGAAATGGAAGAACAAATGCCTATGCAAGGACAAGGAATGATGGCTATGATGGGTGGTGAAGAAGAAGATGATGAAATGGAACAAGAGAAAATGATGGGTGGAGGATATGTTAAGAAGTATCAGGGTGGAGGTGTAGGATTAAAAGATATTGCTACTCCGCCAGTATTTGATACAACTCAAGTAGATATGTCAGTTCCTTATGATTTGCAAGAATCAAGTTCAACATCTTCTATAAATCCAAACTTATTATTTGGTGGAATGTATGGAACAGGAAATCTTGACAAAGATTATCCTTTATCTTTTAGTGGAGGAAAGCCAACAACTACACAACCATCTGCTGCAAAAACAACAAGTGGTAGTGCTTCTGCTGGTAGTGGCTTAATAGGAGGATTGGCAACAGGTGCAGGAATGGTAGGCTCTGCAATACCTCAATACTTTTTAGGAAGAAAGCAAGAGAGAGAAGCTAAGAAAGCCTTAGAAGAATTGAGTAAAAAAGAGATGGCAAGATACAAGCCTACTGCTGAATTGGAACAGCAAAAGATGGATGTTACTGCTGCTCGTAAAAGAGCTGAATATGGCTTTAGTCCTGAAGAACTTGCTGCAAGACAACAACAGGTATCACAATCACAAAGAACAGCATATCAAAGAGCAAGAGAATCGGGAATGGGAGGGCAATTAGCAGGTGCTTTAGGTGCTTCATTGGCTTCACAAAGATTAAGTGCTTTAAATGAGATGGCTATTACAGATGCAAGATTGAGAGAGCAAAAAGCTCAATATGCTGATACTGCACAAAGAAGTTTAGCACAACAATATCAATCGTTAGCTAATCAGCAAACTGCACAGGATATTAATTACAGATTAATGCAAGAAAGAGCATACGGACAAGCTATGCAACAAGGAATTGAAAATAAGTATGGTGCATTTTCAACATTAGGAGCTGGATTAGGTTATGGAGCTGGTGCAGCAGCAGGTAGTGCTATTCAGAGCCAACAAGAAGCAGGGAAATCTTTAACATCATTATTATCATTATTAGGTTAATATAAATATGGCTGATTTAGCGACAAGTGGAAGTTTAGGTTACGGAATAGGATTACAGGCAAAAGTTCCTGATAAGACTAATTTAGTA
>Ga0129333_10007262_pt1 | contig 10471 bp, 11 predicted proteins | sample CPB6_08_DNA_FD_94474 | JGI IMG/M metagenome (GOLD analysis project Ga0129333, IMG submission 94474) | Freshwater to marine salinity gradient microbial communities from Chesapeake Bay, USA - CPBay_Sum_0.6_0.8_DNA | ecosystem: Environmental > Aquatic > Marine > Coastal | place: USA: Chesapeake...
AATCCTAATAATAGCAATTGTGCTATTTCTTTAGGAGGATCAGCATTTAATGCCATTGATATACCAATAACTGCAACTAACGGTGCAAATACAATAACCCACTTAAGTATACCAGTAAAGAAAAAATTAACTAAAGTTGGATTGGTACCTACTCCAAATGCTACACCCATACTTACTAATATTGCTAAAAACATCCATTTATAAACACCTGCCATTGCAGTGTTAATTTCGCTTGCAGTTTTATATAATGGATTTGAATAAGTATCAAAAATTGTTTGCATATTTAACTCCTTATATTTACAAAAGTAATAATCTTAGCAAGTTCTTCACCAAGATCCTTATCGTCTGTAATGATATGTAAACTGCTATCAGACCTATCAGTTTTTCTATCATACATGCGGTGCTCAATAACATGCCCACCGTTCGCTCTGTACACTGTAAAATTCATACCTCTAGATTCAATACTATGGGTTGAACGGACTACAGGTTGGCTAGCTAGTCCTTCTTTTTGTTGGTCGTGTCCTGCAGACATTATCCAATTGTATAATTTATTTCGGAAATATTTAATCACTATCTTTTTCTACTTTCAAATCGCAATAAACCCAACACTCAGTATCAGTTTGTATCCAGCCCTCACCTTCCCAAGCCTCATAAGAATCTTCATCCCACAATTCTTCTAAACGCTCTCTTTCTTCTTCAGGCATGTCATCAGGCCAAATTACATCACTATACCAACCATCGATTAATGAATCTAGTTCGATATCTTCAATGTTATTTCCATAGCTATTATTCATATCTACACAATTTTGATCGCTATGAAATGGTCCTGCATTTTTATCAAATTCAGGTTCGTTATCATCAGTTGTAGTTACGAACCAAGTGCCCCAACGAAACCCTGTAATTCTGCGTATTGCAAATTCATCCTTTTCCCAAAATTCATGTTCCTCTACAGATTTTTTGTCAGAGGTTGTTACTTTCCAAATAGCCATATTATACCTTATCACTCATTGTGTAATCATTAACAGGTTCATCACTTACTAAAAGGATATTATTATTATCAACTTTTCGTATTGTTTTGACCCCATCACCATCATCAATCTTAACACCTCTTGTCCAACGACCGTGACTAATTAGGATATATTGACCAATCTGTATGTCCTTTTGTTCAGGACCAACAGCATATACCTTACCCCATCTAGGTCTAATACCAGATGATTTCATATCATCATTAGGTATTACTATACCAAACTGACTAATTCTTTCATCAAAAGCCATGTCAGATACAATCACAGTGTCATTAAGTGGTTTCAGTGCTTTTATTTTATACGGTGCAAATGCTGCCTCTTCACTCATTTCTTTTTCTCTTTACCTTTAATTTTTTGTATTGCTACTTCATCTTCATCAGGCATTTCAAATTCTTTTTCAAATTCATTAAGCTGACTTAAATCAACCTCAGGAGCTGTCTTATGAACAGTTTTTTGCTGTAATCCTGAACCTGCTTCCTGTACAACTGCTTTATTAGTTACTGTTTTTTGGTACCTTTCATTTACTTTGTCAGTTGCCTTTTTAATAACATTGTTATTACTATCAACAATGTCACCTCTAGCATTTAATTTTAGGTTACTAACTGCCCTTGTAGTTTCATATTTTGTAGCAAGAGCTTCCATGTCAATTAATTTACCATTCGCTGTTCGTCTTAGTGGCATAATATCCTCACTTTAAAAATTCCTCAATTGAGAGGTCATAGTAGAGACTATTTATTCTATGTACCCCTAGTAAAAACAATACAAAACTGGCAACACTTGATCCTCTACCAACACCCCAAACAATGTTATTCTGTTTCATTGTATCCACAAGATATTTTAAATACTTTAATAAAGTAAACATATTCCGTTCTTGGAATAAAAATAATTCTGTACCTACTCTTTGCAATTCAGCATCATTTGAACATTTGTTTAAAACAAATAATGCTATATCCATATTTTTGTATTCATCTGGCATAAACCAATTATTTTGGTTATTCAAATCAAAATCTTGCAATGAAAGGTTTGATGATTCATACTTTATGAACTCGGGTATATCCTCAATATCAAGCACATCATTAAAATCTATATCCTTATTTACAAAAACAGATTTTAATTTTAAGTTGGTATTTGACATATACAGTTCAAATATGTCATTTTCAGAATATATTTGTTGACCATATGAATCAGTTTTCATCATTTATAAATTTTATCTCAGCAGATTTTTGTTTGGTCTTTTTTTCTTTGTAGCTTAGTCCTAAGCTATCCCACTCATTGCCATTTTTTACAAGTCTAACAATCTTATCTTTAGTATTACTAAATTTTTTATCTGACAACTTAGTATCGCTGCTTGACCACCATCCTTTAGCATCAAATGGCCCTAAGTTATCAGTAAGATTGCAAATAAATTTAACATTATCACTTATACTGCTTGATATATTGATTTCATTTGTAATTAATTTCCCTTCAGTAATAGCATTTAATTTAAGAATAAGCATAATAGCTAACACTTGGTCATATGGTTCTTCTGGAATAGTACATACTTTAAACCCACAATCAATAAGTTTGTTTATTTTTTCATCATATGCAGAATGGATAATTACCGCACTGTCCAAAATTTCGTATAAGAAAGCTTTGATTCTTTCCATTGCTATAACTTGTTCTCTTTCAACATCACTTGCGACATGCATTTTAATATCGCATTGGTATTGATTTACCAAAAATTGATTATTAAAAAAGATAGTATTAGAGAACAAAAATGTTTTTATGATTTGCATTATGGTTTACTAATGTCTATTTTAACATTCATTTTCTGTTTGTCAATCATTTCGGTAATGCGTTTTTGATATTCTTTCCGATAGCTTTCAATGACCATTACAACCTGATTTGCCAAACTACTATTTCCCATTCTACGGGCAAAAGTTTCTTTCCGTTGTAAATCGGAAATTGTTGTTTGAATTTCTTCTAGGGTTTTATTTGATAAATCTGATATGAAAGGATGTTCCATCATCCTTATTTATTACCAAGTGCTGAGTGATACTCTTTTCCAAATGTCTGTACCATTATAACTGGATACGGCAATTGTACCTGATCCATTTGTTAACACTAAGTTTGCGCCCGCAGTGCCTGCTGTTCTAGTAGCACTTACTGTTAAACTAGTACCACCCACAACTGTGTTAATGTAATAAACTTGGTTAGCTATAATACCACCGATATTTGCTGCAAACACAATTGGTTTATTTGCTAACATACCAGTTGTACTATTAACAATAACATGGTTATTACTACTATAAGTTGCTGTAGCTGTTGTTGTTATAGTATTTGCTCCACCTGAGTTAAATGTACCAGTACAAACATACAGATAATTAGCATCTACTGCAACTGTACCTGTTATGTCTCCTAAATAACCAGTAGGAGGAGGAGTTCTTGTTTGAACCTGTGCTGTAATTCTGTCTCGATTAAATGGCTCAATAACAACTGTATTACCACAATCTGTAGATGAAAGTCGATAATCTAATTGAGTAACAGAATATGGTGCAGTTACAGTTGCAGTTCCACCAATATTAACATAATTTTCTAAAGTAGAAACAGTATTTCCATTTGCAACACTATTTGGAAAACTTATAACAGCATTAGCATTACTTATAGAAAATAATAGTTGTACATTACTTTGGGTATTGGCTGGAGCCCAATTTGTTAACTGCAAAGTTGTGTTACCAGCTATAGTACCAGATTGTACATCTGCTTGACTTACATCGATAACCAATGTACCTGAAATTGAATTACCTAAATTATATGTACTTGCTCTAAAATTTTTGGTAAGTGCATTGCTAATTAGTGTATTAGCCATGTCGTTATTAAGCGTAGAGTTATCTAAGGCTGCTTTTAAAACAACTTTATTTTGCAAGTCTGTAATTTCAGTACCAGCAGTGTCTAAATTAGTTTTGATAGCAGCAAAATTATCACGAAAACCCTGTGAGTTATTATTAACCCCAGGTACGGGATAATTTACATTGATACCATTAGTGTTTATTGAACTCATGCTTTATTCCAGTATATGTTATATTTATATTTTATCTATTAGGCAAAATTGTTTGTCTAGGGAACAATACATAAAAGTCTTTGCTATTTAATGGATCAGGAACTGGATTTGCGCTTGGCAAATTAGTCCAACTTGGTGGAACAAAGTTATTATCATAGTCGTAGGTTGCGCTCTTGTCAACAGTAAATCTATCAATTTCAAAGTTTATAACATTTAACTTGTAAGGCCAATTGTTATTAATGTTATTTTTAATTGTTTCGCTATAACCTGGTTTAGTGTAACATATTACCCATGCTTGGGTATAACCCAATGTGCTACCATTAAGTTGTTGACTAGTCATCCATTTAGGTAAAATTCTACTATCTTGTTCCTGACCCAAAACATCTGCTACTCTATTACGCATATTATATAAGCTATTTGGATATAATGTCCGAACTGATCCAGGTGATAAACTTGTATAGAAATATGGTTGACCTGTTGTAGTCCAATTGTTAAAGCTATAACTTGTGTAAATATTCGTAACACTAGTGAACCATGGTCCTTTATTTAAACTTATAGGAACTGGCCAATGAACGCTACTTGATACACTTATTCCTTCAGGATTTACTAAATTATCAATTACTTCACTATAAACAACTTCATATATGATATCACCATTTTCATCTCTAGCAATAGCTGTTTTAATCTCACCTAAAGTTATATTTCTCCAATAGTGATTTCTTGTTACAGCAGTCAAATATTGGTCAATATCACTCGCATATATACCAAAAGCATGTTCATAAATTACATCGGTTGCTTTACCAAAATAAACATCAAATGGTCTATAAATAGCATCTTCAGGAATAAGCGAGGTATTGTCTAATAGTGTTCTTAAAATAGTTCTGTCTGATAAATTTGGTGTAGCTTTTATGTAAAGAGTTTCAAAAACTTGGCTGTATTCTTGTAGTACGGTTACTGTAAAAGTTCTAATACTTGATATTAAAGGAAATGCTGGACTAAAAGCTTCAACTGTAGCTGTAAATATAGTTGTTGCATTTTGTCGTTTAAATGTTGTATCAGGTTGTTGTGCTATTTTACCAATAATCTCTCCTGAATCTAAAAATTCAGTATTAGGAGGAAAGTTTCCAGATATTACTCTGTATTTTAAAGGTACACTTGCTTCTGCTTCAACATTTAATGTGCTAATAGTGCCATTAAATATAGTACCTAAATCACTAGGTGTAATCCAAACTATAGTTTCGCTTACATTCTTAGCTATGTTTAATTGAAATTCTAAGAATCCTGAACTTATTGAAGGGTTTGATACTTTAGAAACACTAACTAATATTGCATACTGATTAATGCTATTATTATTTAGAACAGGTGTGCCAGTGATCCATCCTGTGGTAGAATTACCTACTAAGCCTAGAGGTAAATTAGCAAAGGTATATGATATTACATCATTATCAAAATCATATCCAATAATTTTAAATGCTAAATTATCATTACTTTGAAATGTGCCCAATAATGTAGAGTTAACAGATATATAATACCCGTAATATGGATCATTGGGATTAGGTTCTAATGTTCTAGGTCTATTGTTTAATATAACCGGTTTTCTTGTATTAGGAGGATTAGTTAAATTTTGATTATTAATTACTATATTATATGATGCATATACTACTGATATTATCTGCCCATCTTGCTCTGTTGTTAAGCTTAAAACAAATTGAAAAGTTCTAGTAGTAGGAGATCCATCTCCACTTAGTGGTGGTGTAGCATAGCCTCTTATACTACCAGTTGGGCTTATTTGCAAACCTGTAGGAAGTAAACCTTGAGCAATTTCAATTCTTATAAAATTATTAGGATTAGGATTGTTATACTGTATTTGATAATCTACCCAAATACTGTCTTGTGTAGTTAATATCAAACCTTCAGGCGTAGTAAAACTAGCATTAGCAGTTCCTGAAATGGTAATAGTAAATGTTCTATCTTTAATAAAACCTTTATCGTCTGTTGCTCTAATTGTAAATGTGCTTGTTGTTTCTTTATATACTGTAGAAGGAGTACCTGCAATGATCCCTGTATCGGACACTGTTATAGGACTAAGCGTTGTGCCACTTGGTAAATTACCACTTATAAGTGTATAGGTCAATGATGTACCAGGTAGAACAGGAGTAGCTGATAATGTTATAAGGAAAGGTAAGTTAGAAGGAAATACCCCTAAAGAACCTGCTGCTGTGTTCCATATAGGCTGTGCCATATTATCCTTGTAAATGTTTTAAAGCGATTTCATAATGATGTTGTCTATCTGCTAGCCCAATCGTTCCACCGTTGATTCTTTTAGTAAGACCAATAAAATCATCCCTATCGCAGTACGCATTTAATTTATTGTTGTCCCAAAACCAAGCTGCACTAACAACCGCTCCATTTGGTGTTTCTAAATATGCTATTGTTTCTTCAAGGCTTATACCTAATGCTTCAGCAAATCTTGTATAGTTATCGCGGCCTGTGAGTTGTATTAATCCACGGCCTCTGAATTTATAACCATCACCACTAGCTTCATCACCGTTTTTCATACGGTTAGCATAGACACGGTTGGCTATTTTTTCTGGTTTACGCTCATACTGTTTTGCCAAATCTTCAGTTGGAAAATACTTTTTAAATGTTCCCATTAATCCTTTAGAACTATAGTTTAAATTTTCTACAACAGCATTAAAACCACCAGACTCATGTGCGATTTGAGATAAAAAACCTGCTACTCTTTTTGGATTTTTATCCATCTCGTAATAATTAGCTACTGTATTTAAAGGCTCAATATATCCTTCCAATACTGTCTTTTTTGTTTTAGGGCACATTGCCTGTAATAACTCTATTGTAACCATACATTATCCTTATGCGTAAGTGCCACCAATTGTATACCATTGTGTAGTAGAAGGGGCATAATATTGAATTGTACCATTTGAAGGTTGTGTGTAAGCAGCATTAGCTGACAAATTATTTATAATACCATTTGCTGCAGGATATACTGCTAAACTATTAGCACTTATATTTGTTATAGTAATTACCATACCAGCTACAGCAGTAGGTAGTACAACTCCTTGTCCACTTGACACAGTACTAATTACATTAAGTTCTTTACTTATAACAGTAGCGGTTCCTTGCGTTGACCCGTTAGCACTAATACCTGTTCCTACAGAACGAATATGATAACCTGTAACTATTACATTTGCACCTGATATATTGCCTGAACTTGTTACACTGGTTAATGTGCCAACCGATGTAATATTTGATTGTGTTGCTGATGTAACGGTCCCAGCAGTAGTTGCACTAGTTGCTGATGTAGCACTTGATACTGTTCCAGTAACATTAGCACCAGTTAAATTTGTAAGTCCACTACCATTACCAGTGAAAACTCCTGTATTCGCAGTTATATTTACAGCAGTAATTGTTCCATTAACACCTAATCCAGTTAATGTACCTAATGATGTTATATTTCCTTGTGCAGCAGTTGTTACTGTACCAGCAGTGGTTGCACTTGTTGCAGAGGTAGCTGTAGTTGCAGATCCTGCACTTGTAGCATAAGTTGCATTGGCTACAGTTCCTACTACATTAGCCCCTTGTATGCTACTCAATCCATTAGCATTACCTGTAAATACACCTGTATTTGCAGTGAAACTCGCTGCTGTAATTGTACCATTAACACCCAACGATGTGAGTGTACCTAAACTAGTAATATTAGGTTGTGCTGCGGTTGTTACTGTACCTGCTGTACCTGCTGTAGCAACATTTAAGTTAGCGACTTGGGTTGTTGAAGAAACAACAAAAGGTGCAGTACCTGTAGCTATATTTGATGTAAATGTACTTGCCTGTATAGCACCATTACTATAAACATTACCTGCTTTATTTACAGCAAATTTTGTGCTTCCAGAAACTAAGTATTCTGTAAATAAACTATTTGCTTGGCTGCTTGTATCCGTTATATTTACATAAATTGGATTAAAAGTTACTGATGAGTTATTCCAAGTTTGTGTAATAAGTAAAGATGGTGAAGGGTTAGTTAAGGTTCCTGTAGCAATTGAATGTTGAATTCCAGTTTGTGTTATATTCCCACTTACTGATAAGCTTGTCAATGTCCCTACGGATGTAATGTTTGATTGCGAAGCATTTGTTACTGTACCTGCTGTAGTAGCACTAGTAGCACTTGATACTGCACCTGTTACATTACTACCTTGTATATTACTTAAATTATTACCTGATCCAATAAAGAAGTTTGCAGTAGCGGCATTACCTAAATTTGCACTACCAGTAACAGATAATGTACCTGTAATGGCTAGTTGCGGGTCATTAAAGAAAATATTTCCACTTGCAGATATTCCATTACTACCACTGCTGTATAATAATGCATTTGCTGCACCAGGTATATTTTGTGTAATAACAGTGTTAAAAGATAAATTACCATTACCGTCACTTTGCAAATATCCTGCAGCACCAGTCATTTTAACATTTGCGACATTGCCTAAAGAAACATTACTTGCACTAATAAAGTTAGCTACACCTGTACTTGTAATACCGGTAAGTGTACCCAAAGATGTAATATTAGGTTGTGCATTTGTTGTTACAGTTCCTGCTGTTGTAGCAGAGGTTGCACTTGATACTGCACCGGTTACATTAGCACCTTGAATATTACTTAAGTTGTTACCTGATCCAAAAAAGAAATTAGCGGTAACTGTGTTACCTAAATTTGCATTACCTATTAATGTTAAATTACTTGTAATTTTATCATATACAAAGTTTGCACTACCACCCAATACATTCGTGTCATTAAATTGTACCTGCGTGTTTGAACCACCTGCTGCTGTTGTATCTATTCCCCAACTTAAATTTCCGTTACCATCTGTTTTAATTGTATAATTGGCAGTACCACCTAATATTTTAATGTTTGCTAAATTACCTAAACTTACATTACTTGCGTTTGTAAAGTTAATTGTACCATTTGATGTTAAATTACTTAAAGTTCCTACATTTGTAATATTGGGTTGATTTGCTGTTGTAAGTGTACCTGTAACGGTTGTCGCTACAACGCCTGTAGCACCAATATTACCTACATTAGCATTACCTGTTACGCTTAATGAGCCTGTTGTTGATAAGTTTCCACCTGATATATTGCCTGTAGCAGTTATTAAACCAGCGGTACCTAAGTTTGCTACATTAGCATTTCCTGATGAATTTAAAGTACCAGCAACATTTATTCCTGTGCCTGTTACAACAAGTGTAGTATTACCAACTGCTGTTAGATTAACATTACCGTTAATGGTTGGTATACCAACATTGCTATTACCATTTGCTAATGCACCTATAAAATTAGCACTTGTAGTGTTTCCAGTGACAGACAAACTTGTAAGTGTACCAACTGATGTTATGTTTGGTTGTGCTGCTGTTGTTACTGTACCGGCAGTAGTTGCACTGTTTGCAGTACCATAAAAATTACCTGTAAAATAATTAGCACTAACACTATTACCTAAGCTTGCATTTCCAGCAGTTATATTACCTGTAACAGTTAAACTTGTTAATGTTCCCACTGAAGTGATATTTGGTTGCGCCGCTGTTGTTACTGTACCGGCAGTAGTTGCACTATTTGCAGTACCATAAAAATTACCAACAAAATAATTTGCGTTTGCTGTGTTACCTAGGTTAGCATTGGCGCTAGTTATTAAACCAGTGGTAGCAATATTACCTGAACTTGTATTTCCAGTAACAGACAAACTTGTAAGTGTACCAACTGATGTTATGTTTGGTTGTGCTGCGGTTGTAACAGTACCAGCTGTTGAAGCATTACCACTAAAATTACCAACCAATGAATTAGCAATAATTGTTCCTGTAACATTTAGATTGCCACCAATATTTGCAGCGTTAGCAATCGTTAAATTATTGCTTTGTATCAAACCAGAATTAGCAAAAATATTACTATTACTCGTAATATTTCCATTTGCAGTAATATAAGAATTAGATGTTATATATCCATTAGCCTGTACATTACCACTTGTTATAATATTTGTAGGTAAATCAATATATAGAAGTTGACCTGATGAGGTGTAATTTGCTGCGATTCCACCGTTAGCACCAATGCCCATACTTAATGTAGATGTTCTTACTTGAACTTGGGATATATTTGCTGTAATTATAACATTACCAGTAGGAGTATCAACCGTCACACCTGCTCCTGGTGTACGATTAATTGATTTTACAGCAGCATCACTTGTTGCTGCATATAGTTCATTAAAATTATTTTGTACTTTTTGAAATGCTACTCTAATTGCATCCGCATCTGGATCATCTGGAAAAGTACCAAAATCAATGTTTTGTTGAGCCATATCTTTTACCTTATTTTGTATTTATCGTTTTATAAGCAAAGATTAAAGGCAAA
>Ga0129333_10007263_pt1 | contig 10469 bp, 9 predicted proteins | sample CPB6_08_DNA_FD_94474 | JGI IMG/M metagenome (GOLD analysis project Ga0129333, IMG submission 94474) | Freshwater to marine salinity gradient microbial communities from Chesapeake Bay, USA - CPBay_Sum_0.6_0.8_DNA | ecosystem: Environmental > Aquatic > Marine > Coastal | place: USA: Chesapeake Bay...
AGCTTGGCTGGTTTCAGCTTTAAGGCTTAGTCCACAACAATCCTATGACACATAACGCTATTCAATTGCGCCGCCCTATATCGAGCTGATGACTCCCGAGCATTTTTTAAGATTGATCCTTAAAAACACCGCAAGGATGCGCTCTCAGAGCGCAATAGCGCATTTCTAATCGTATCGTTCTGAAACTACAAAGGAAATCAGGAAAAAGATAGAGGCGTATCTAAGCGAACCCATAGCTAATCAAAAAAACTACGGATCTAGCAATCATTAAACTCGCTTTAGAAATGAAAACACAGATTGTATGAGCGCGCGTGGTTGAGGGTTGATCATTAATTGACTGCACGACCAGAAAAGCAATCGTTTGAGCCTAACCTTTACGTAGATGTCTCAGGTGTCTTGATCGAAGACACGACGCCTCGCTAGAAATGAAAAAGAGAGCTTATTGATATGTTTCAGGCGCCAAAATCCCAATCTGATGAGAAAGCAGGCAGAAAAATAGAATTATCAAGCGCCCTGAATATCAACAAATAGGCCTTTAGGCTAGCTGCCTTAGGGGAATGAGTTTCTCTTGAATGACAGCGCGCCCGCAGTGGCGTAGAGAGAGGAATTATTGCACTAACAAGTCGACATCCGATTTGGCCCAAGAGAATTTTAAAAATGCGAATTAAAACCTTCCTGATTTTATTCTTCTCAAGCCTGATTTTATTTGCAGGGGTCAATACTACTCTTGGCTTCATCCTAGAAATTGTTGAAAAAGATATTGGAGAGTCACAAAAGAAAATGCACGAATCTTTTGAACTCGCCCAAGAGCTTGTCTTTTCTTCTCAATGGCTCACGCGTTTTTCACGAGGTTACGTCGCGACAAAAGATCCAACACGATTAACCTATTATCACGTTGTTGAAGGGATATTAGATGGAAAAACAGAGACGCCGCGGGATTATGACCTGGGCTATTGGGATCTTGTCGCCGGAGGCTTTATTCCGTTTGAATTAAATAACGCCAAAGCTGGAAAATCGATTGAAGATCGATTTCTGAGTCTAAATATTACTACAGAAGAATATAGTAAATTAAAAGATGCCCGCATTCAAATCACTAAATCATCCGTCATAGAAAAAATCGCCATGCATGCTGTTAATGGCGAGTATGACGATGGTACGGGAACATTTACCCGAAAAGGAAAACCTGACCGAGCTATGGCCGAACGCTTAATTTATAGCGAAGAGTATAATAAGATTAATGGCGATATTAGCCTTCTTGTAAAAGAATTTAATGATCTTGTTAAAAAACGCTTTTCTTTTGAAGTAAGCAAGAAAGAAGCCTATGCAAATAGTCTATTATTCATAAACCTATATACCGCGGTGGCGCTCAGCGGTATGATTTTAGTCGCCCTACTCTTTCTTACTTTCCGACTGGCGAAACGCGCCACTTATTTACTCAATTCCGTTGAAAAAATTAGCGCCGGAGATTTATCAGTTAGGACGCATATTTCTGGGAATGATGAATTATCTCAACTGTCAAATTCCATTGATCTGATGGCCGATAATTTGAGATCTGCCTTCGTAAAATTAGAGGAAAAAATAGAATTATCACAAAAAGCGCTCATTGAATTAGATAATGAACGCAATCGATCTGAAAAACTGCTTCATAATATCTTACCTGCAGCTATTGCCGAGCGCCTTAGAGAAGGTGAAGAAACTATTGCTGAGATCTTTCCTGAAGTAACCGTCGCTTTTTCAGATATTGTCGGCTTTACAGAATTATCTGCGACCCTTGGCCCCCATAAGACCGTTCAAATGTTGAGCGAGATCTTTGGCGAATTAGATGAACTTGCCGAAAAGCATAGTGTTGAAAAAATTAAAACAATTGGCGATTGTTACATGGTGGTAGGCGGCGTTCCAAATCGCGATAACCTTCACTGCCAACATATTGCAAATTTTGCGCTGGATGCGATGAAGGTCGTTGAAAATTTCTCAACAAATTTCCCAGTTAATGTGCGCATGCGTATGGGCATTCACACTGGAACTGTGGCTGCTGGCGTGGTCGGCAAAAAGAAATTTTCTTATGATCTTTGGGGTGACGTTGTGAATATCGCTAGCCGTTTTGAAACAACTTCCTCTCCCGATCGAATTCATGTTTCAGAAGCGATTAAAGTACGCCTTTCAGATGACTTTATCTTCTTTGACGGTGGCGAGATTGACTTAAAGGGTAAAGGAATGACTAGATCTTATTACCTATTGGGGCGCAAAGAAAATACGCCACAGCTCGACACATTGGCTTAAATCGTTGCCTAGGAATGACTTAAAAGGAAATCGAAAGCGTCATTAACGCCTTTTATGGGCCTTGGATGAATTATCTAACTATCTTGAATTTTTCAGTCCTGGCGCCCCGGGTGCGGAGCACATGATCTAAATCAAGTAGCTTTTTAGCGCATAACCAAATAAAGCTGGCTTTAACGTCTTAAAGCTGTATAGCTCAGTCGTGGCGATATTTTAATGTTAACTGGCGGCCCCCAGCCTATCGCGGGCCATCCCCCTAACGTTCTCATACAGTACTAAAGTATAGATATTTTTGGAGATACGCGTGCCGAACAAAAAGTGGCGTCTCACGCAGTTTAAGAAAATTGATGGAACGATTGACTCTAATTTTGCCGACTGGAGCCTCACTAACGCCCTTGATGAAACCTTCGCACGGGTCTTCCGCGTAGCAGAGGGAAAAAACCTAGGTCTTTGGTATTGGTGCGTAAATGACTCAACGTCATCAAAATTTGTCAAAGAAAATGCTGGATACAGTGCGAGTCTTGCAGATGCGAAAGCTGAATGTGAGGCGAGATTAAATCTGAGCAAGGTTAAAACAGCTTAAAAATCCTATACTTAATTTATACAATTTTTCACTACCTTTCTTTATCTTATTGTTAGTACTGTAAAAATACAGACTAATTTTTTTCTGGTATGAAGACTAGTGGCCATACCCGCTGAGCCCAAGATAATCTCATAACATGCGCCTTAACTTTAATAAATGATTTGACGCGCGTATGGAGGCTAGTTGATTTAGCGCGCGGTTAATCTTTGCAACAATTAACTGATTAATAGCCGCCCAAGGCTCTTCATAATCGAGGAGGTAATGGGGATAGAGCTTAGAGTGTTTTTGTGAAATTTTTTCCCAGGCAGATGTTCTGTCAGCTTTAACCCCGTAAGCGCAGCATTGATCAACATCAGCAAGTTATTTCATAGCGCGCACTCCAAGTAGGTTTTAGCCTATTCAACTGCCCCCTCGGCTCCGGCAGCTAGAAATTTGCCAAAGTCTGAGCGATTCTAGACAGCCTTGAGGATAGTCTTGGGCCTTAGTCCGGGAATCATAGGCCGAGCGGCCTTTTTAGCCTTGGGAGGAGCTAAGCAGGCGTTTAAACTTTCGAAGAACCACAAGCACTTTATAATTAGACATCATCCCCTAAATGATCTCTTATGACTTATCCAAAAATCTTATCCCTAAGATGGCGTGTCGGCGGATTGGAAGAGAAAACAGGTATGGACCCTCGAGTATTGTTTTGGGCCTTCTTAAAACCCTTTTTAAATGGGATTATTGGCATTGTTCTTTTGTTGATTAATTATTTTGGTTTAAGCCTGATTGCAGGTTTTTTCGGTTATGATTTTCAAAAGCTATTTTCAAATATTTTATTCTACCTTGCATTAGGACTTGCGTGGGTCATCTTTACCTTTAAATCTTCACTGATCGACGGAAGCCTTAATTTATTGAGCTCTTTTTTTGCATTGAACTTTGCATTGGGTCTCATTTTAACGCCCTATTTATCCTACATCCTCTGGACCTCAATTGGCTGGAAGTATCTATGCTTCTGGTTCATTTGTCTCGCGAGCTTAACCTTAAATCTTTTAACAACACCTGAGAAATAATTTTTGCGGCGCCAAATATGAGTTAGGTTTTTTTATTCCTTCGGCACCGTTCGGAACAATAAAGGACACTTTCCCAATTTTTTGTCCATTTTTTGCGCCAACTAAAGGCTAAGCCGCAGCTAGGACAGATTTTTTGTGGAAGATCAGCCTTCTTTTTAATTTTTGGCACAAAACAATACCGAATCTAACCAAAGATAAAACCAAGTAAAAGTCATTATGCCATCTCTGCCGCACGTTTAAGAGAGAATAAAAATTCATTTAGATTTTTATGGAGCTTTTTGGTAACCGCCTGAGAGGCGATTTTAGTTAGCCACCCCTCTGCGCTTTGTGAAACAAACACCAAAACGCCTTCATCTGTTCTTTTAAACTCCCAGCTCTGTACTGTTTTTACGCCAACGGATTTTGTGCTCCAAACTATTCGTTTATTTATAATTACATCCTCGAGCGTTGATCTTATATTTACGCCGCTTGTCCACCTGAACGGGGTTCCTTTGACAAAGACACCCTCAAGCTGAGCAAAAGAAATCGCCTTATTCCATTCTGGCCAGCGATTAACCTCGCTCATCAGCTTCCAGATTGTCTTGATCTCTGACTGAATGATGTCTGAAGCTTCAATTGTGATTAGGGAACCCTCTTTTGCCGCCATTTGCTTACCTTTGGAAAGAAGTCAGATAGAAACCAATTAATATCAAGACACAGCAAATCAATGCGTCTTGATAAGTTTGATCTCCCCAGGCCTTGAATTCAGTAAAGATCTTCTTAGGTACATAAGTGTCACTTCCCAATGGAACCTAGGTCCGGCCGTCCCCCGCGCCGGGCCTTTCTTTTTTTGTTAAAAATAAAATCTCTTTTAAAATTAGTGCCTTATTTGCCTATTGGCTGACGCCTTCAGGCGATCCTTAGGCCAAGCTGTGCGCCGTCGCACAGTCACGCGTCAATGAGCTTTATAGATTATGCCTTATTCCAAACTACAGAGGAGGCTCACATGAAAACCTATGCGACAAAAATGATTGGAGCGCTCCTAGGGGTTGCTTTCTTTGCTGCGATTGGCGGCGCTATGGCAAATGCCTCAGAAGCCAATTATGATTATAACCCATGTAAAGACTACCCTGATTTTTGCCTGGAGGATTAGATCTTTAGATTCTTACTGGATTTTCTACTTCATAGAATTATTTAAAGCGCCTCTCTGCTTTTCTTAAAATCAGAGGGGCGTTTTTATTTTTTTTTACCTGTAACAAATTTATTCTTTGAAATAAAATTACATTAAGCGCTATACAATTTTGTTCTTATCTGGCAAGGGTCATAAAGGTTAAATATTCATCCATAGCCCCATTGACTATGGAGACTAGACTAAATGTTTAAGGGCTGGATGTGAGTAGGTTACGCGCCGATTTTTTACTCCTCCTCAACGCGATCATTTGGGGCGCAGCCTTTGTCGCCCAAAAACAAGCGAATGACTTTTTGGGCCCGATAAGTTTTATTGGGTTCCGCTATCTTGTCTCAGCTCTTGTGATCCTTCCCTTCACGCTGTGGGAAGGACGACAAACGCAAATTGCCCTGACAAAAAGCGATTACGCTTTCGCAGGTATCATTGGCTTAATCTTATTTGGGGGCATGTCGCTTCAACAAATAGGACTTGTAACAACAACAGCCACCAATGCTGGCTTCCTCACCTCTCTCTATGTCGTGATCACTCCATTTTCAGCCTGGTTTTTCATGCGCCAAAAACCAGATAGACGACATATCTTTGCTTGCAGTGTTTCGATTATTGGCGCTTGGCTTCTTTCAACTAATGGAGCCTTTAATAAAATAAATATTGGCGATATTCAGATTCTCGTCTCTGATTTTGGCTGGGCGACATGGATTGTTTTTGTTTCTATTTATATGCGTCGATCAGATCGGCCTTTTTTCCTTGCATTTATCCAATATATGCTAGCAGCCATACTAGGATTTTCTTTCGGTCTCTCCTTTGAACAAATTAGCCTTGAAAGCATTCAAAATTGCTTTTGGCCTATTTTTTATGCTGGCGTCTTTTCAGGCGGTTTAGCAACTACACTGCAGGGCATTGCGCAAAAATATACGCCAGCGACGGATGCGGCCTTAATTGTCTCACTGGAAAATATTTTTGCAGCCCTTGCAGGCTATATTTTCCTAGCTGAACGATTAACCCCAATCGGCATTTTAGGCTGTGTAATCATTATTGTCGCCGTATTGATCGTTGAGATAAAGGTTCTGACAAGCAATAAGATCTAGCTGACGCTGATTAAATGAAAAGGCTTCGGCTGGTAGTTATTAAAGAATGCGGCAGTTAGCGCTCCGCCATAACACGCGCCTGAATCCAAATTACAACGGTTTTCCCTCACATCCGCCTGGCCCGTAAACGGCGGATTCTTCAATGTTGGCGTATGGCCGTGGACAACATATTTTGGAAAAGATGCTTGATAGGCAATAAATCGCTGTCGTATCCAAAGCCGATCGCGATCTGTTTGATCGCTAAGCGGTTTATCAGGATCTATACCTGCATGAACAAATATTCTCTGCTGATCTTCATAGAAGGTAGGTAATGAGCGCATCCAACTCATTGCCTCTATAAATTCTTCATTAACACCACCGTAAGAGGCTAGGGTTTCTACACCGCCACTAAGACAAAAGCGATCCCAGCTTGCGCTATTTTGCCCTGCTTCACTCATCATCTCTTCATGATTACCCTTTAGACATATCCTTTTATTCGGATCAATCGAACGAACTAATTTAACAACCTCCCGAGACCCATGCCCCCGATCGACATAATCTCCAAGAAAAATTATTTTATAATTCTCCCCACTCAACTCCTTATCTAGATACGCATCGATCTCTATTAAAAGTTTTGTGAGTAAGACCGCCATACCATGAATATCGCCGATCGCTATTGCAATCACCAAATTAACTTTCTTCAAAGCGTTGAAATTATTGATGAAGTATAGATAAATTTATAAAATTAGCTAGTCTAAGAGTTTCCCTTATCTTCTTGTAGTTATATAAATAAATTACTTGAAAAAAATTTCCTTACCTTTAATCCAAAATCTAAATACGCCTATATTTCAATCCTATTGAAAGAAAAGCTCCCTTTCTATGAGTGATCACAAGGCCCATCTTGCTCAAGGATCCCTAGGCGCAGTGGGGTCATTTGTCATGGCGATTGGCGGTACGGCGCCAGCCTTCAGCGTCGCCGTCGCCTCTGCTGCAATTATAGCCGAGGCCGGCGTCTTCTCGGTTGCTAGTGTTTTCTACTGCGGCCTAATTATGATTGGGCTCGTCCTCGCCTTTGCTAATCTTGGTAAGTCACATCCAAATGCTGGGGCCTCTTACACCTGGGTCAGCGCGATCTTTTCACCTTTTCTAGGCTTCCTTACTGGTTGGTGCTTGCTACTTTCCTCTATCATTTTTATGGCTGCGGCGACTGTTCCTGCCGCGACCTCAACGCTCATGTTGGTCGCGCCTCACTATGTTGATAATACCTATATTGTCAGCCTTGTAAGCGCATTTTGGCTGAGTCTTATTACCCTGGTAGTTATAAAGGGCGCTAAATTTGCTTATATCATCCAGCTTTCTATGCTGATGACTGAAATTATAATTATCTTGTCAATCATTTCTTGCGGACTTTACCTCAACGTCGATCACCCCGCTCATCTTCCAGAATTAACCTGGATCCTACCCTTATCCATCTCTTTTAAAACCTTTTCAACAAGCGCTATGCTTGCCTTATTTTTATACTGGGGCTGGGATGTAACGATGTCGCTTGGAGAGGAAACAAAATCCGGCAAATCAGAACTTGGGGCAATTTCATCAATCATCGGTTTGATCTTATTTTTCACAGTAATGATATCTGTTGTATTGGTTGTTCTCACAGATGACGAAATCTTAAAATCAAGCAGCAATATACTCTTTGCCGTTGCTGAGAAAATATTTCCTAAGCCGTGGAGTTATATTGCCATCCTCTGTACGCTGCTCAGCACCATTGGCACGATTGAGGCGCAGATTGTGCAGTTCAGCCGCTGCCTTCTCGCCATGTCTCGAGACCGATTGCTCCCGACAGCTCTGTCAGAAATTCATCCAAAATGGCAAACGCCCTGGATTGCAACACTGGTAATTTGGTGTCTAGGCCTATTGGTTATTTTAGCAACTTCCTTTTTGCCATCCGTCAATGAGATCTTAAAAGCCTCTATCTCTGCGATAGGATTACAAATTTGTCTCTATATGAGCTTAACAGCTACGGCTAGCGCCTGGCATTATCGTAAAATGTTTTATCATTCCTTATCAGAGGCGGTAATTTATGTTCTCTGGCCAGCTTTTGGGGCGCTTTGTATGATCCTCGTTGGACTAGCGAGTCTATTTACAACCGATCTTTATTCAACTCTAATTGGAATAAGCGCTATTCTTTTTGGTATTGGAATCTATTTTATGAAAATCAATCTTATCGACACAAAATATATCCGCTCTTAATTCATATAATCATAAGGACTAAAGAAGAAAATTCATTGTTATTTTAAATTTGATATTTATTGGAACCCTGTTAATGTTGAAAGGTCATTACACTTATTTATTAAATCAGAATGTGAGCAGGTTTTTTCAATGAAATATATAATGCGTTTGATAGTTATCGCTTGTATTTTTATGACTGGCGAGGTCTCAGCGCAATCTTCAGCCAATAATGCTTTAGGGAGTGGCGCTGGCGGCGGCGCGCCGGGTTCAGGATTTGTTGCCCCTAATTCTAATTCCAGCGGTTCGCAATCCGGCAGTTTTGGCGGGGGCACCTTTGGCTCTGGGGGCTTTCCATCTACGCGTCCTTTTACCGGCTATCCCGGGCTTTTGACTTATAACATGGGCGGCTTTTATCGTGGTCAATCGCTTAGTGATACACCAATTACAAATTTCTCTTCGTCTAGCGGTAATCTATCAACAGGCGTAAACAGCACTGGTGCTTTAATGGGCAATACAACAACCTCAAATAACACTCGCACCACTACAGGAGCTGGTGGAGGAGGAGGAAGCGGTGGGGGTAGTGGTGGAAGTAGTAGCGGGAGCGGCGGCGGTAATAATAATAGAAACGTTATTGGAGATGATTGGATCTATTAACTCAATTATATGAAGGTATAATAGTTTTGAGAATACTAGAATTTTGCATTCATTGTTAAATAAGCCGCGCGCGGCGATCCTGGTGTTATATTATTATTATTATGTGCTGATACATAATAATTGGCGCCTAGAATATTTTCTAAATTAACTTGACCCGTGATATTTTCTGTAACCTTAAAATAAGCAGCTCCATCAACACGAACATATCCTGGAACAATTACAGCATTGTCTAAAGCTGCAAATTGCTTCGTGTTATAAATAACACCAACACCTAGTCCTAGCGTTTCTTTTTTTTGTTCCAGCAAATTCGAAAAATCATATTTGTTCCAACAGTTAAACATATTAAAAGGAACAAGTGGAACAATTCGTCCATTATCTGATACTACAATTGTTCCTGGAGCGCCGGTTCTTTGAACATTTTCATAAATTGTTGAAAATGTTTTATTCGAGTTCGTTACATACGGTCTTTGGTTGCTATAACCAATCGAGGTATCCCAATCATCATTAATTTTACCTGTTAAAGCTACTTCTGCACCATTAGTATCTGAGTCAACTAGTGTTGAATAAAAAGTTCCATCATTCACAATTTGATTTGTTCTTCTTAAATCATAAATAGCTGCAGTTAACATAAGCGCCGGTGTCATTTCATATTTAAATCCGCCTTCAATATTCATAAAGGCTTGTGGCTCTAAGCCTCTCGTCGTTAAAGTTAAATTTGTAAACTGATCAGCACCAGAGCCACCTGGAAGAAATGAACGAGAGTAAGCAGCATAGAATGATAGTTTTTCAATCGGCTTGACAACAACTCCAAGCCGCGGAGATACGCGGTTGGTAGCGTTATTAATTTCCTGGCCCCAGTAATTATTATAGGATGGAGTCACGACTCCGGTACCAGACGATACAACTCCAGCGGTATTAATCCCGCTTAGACTTATTGCCCCTAAATTGTTGGTATATTTTAAATTAAAACTATCAAATCTTACGCCGGCTAATAAATCTACATATTTTGTAATCTTAATTTGATCCATAGCGTATCCAGCCATCAGATCAAGATTTGTATGACGTCTAAAATTTGGCTGATCATAATAAACTGGATTCCAGACCGTAGGCTGGAAGAAATATGCATTTACTCGCGCCGGTGCGCCAAAGCTTGAATTATTGAACCGCGCCTCGTTACGATTGCCCGTAGATTTCTGATTACCAATTTCCCAACCTGCTAGTAAATTGTGTTCAACTTCAGGGAACATAGTAAATTTATAAGTAAAATCCATTTGGTTAAACCAATTTTGCCTCGGGGTGTAGTTATTATAACCAACTATTGGCACGCATGGAGCTAATGCCCCTGTTGCATAAGGGGTATTCCCAGTTGTTGAAGAACATGTACCCGACGCACTACTTGTCGCACCCAAATAGGGAGTAGAGCCAGAGTTAAAATTTACTGGTCC
>Ga0129333_10007264_pt1 | contig 10469 bp, 10 predicted proteins | sample CPB6_08_DNA_FD_94474 | JGI IMG/M metagenome (GOLD analysis project Ga0129333, IMG submission 94474) | Freshwater to marine salinity gradient microbial communities from Chesapeake Bay, USA - CPBay_Sum_0.6_0.8_DNA | ecosystem: Environmental > Aquatic > Marine > Coastal | place: USA: Chesapeake...
CATCTTCAAAACCGAAAGGAAAGTGAATTAAAGTTTATTCACCCCCAACTCGAAAACAAGTTTGAGGAAGACGGTCATAAGGCAAGAGGTAAGAAATACTACATAAAGCCACTAACTGATCATCCTGATTGTGAAATAGGATTAGTCACTGGCAAAAGTTCCCCGCTTTATTCATTATCAACGTTTCCAATACCAAATGCCACAGATTCTTTTGGTGATTACCCAGCTTGGACTAACAGAGATGGCGATTTAGCCCTAAATAATTTTTTGGATTCAATCAAAGGGTATCTGGGTGCCAATTCCCAAAACTTACCGAATAGAAAAAACCATTGGATATTCCAAGGCAATCCAGATCAATTCGATGTCGATACATACCTGAAGAATTCGCAGAAGATCTACTGGAGTGTTCCTGTAAAAAAATATCAAAGCCAGATAAGAATCGGCGACATAGTTTATCTTTGGAGATCTCAAGGCAAGCAAAAATCTGCCTCTGGAATTATTGCTAGGACAAGTGTGATTGAATCATGCAAACCGAAGGATGAATTAGATGATCCAACTTATCAGTACGATGAATTGTGGACAGAACAAAATCAGGAGAAATCAAATTACAAAGTTGGCCTTCTAGTTGAAGAATATCGTCTTAATCCTTCAGATTCTATGATTACTTCAAAAGATTTCATGGCAGATCCCATTCTTAGAAATTCCACGATAATCAAAGTTCGTGTAGGTTCGAATTTTCCAATCACTATTGAAGAGGCAAACAGGATTGATGCCCTCTGGAGCGTAGCGGGGGATGAAGAAGTGGATGAATATGAAGCAAAAGAGGGCAAGATCCTACACAGGGTTCATAGAATTCGAGAAAGAGATTCGTTACTTCGAAAACAATTCATTGAACGTTTTTTAAACGCTCACAAAATACTTCATTGCGAGCTTTGTGGTTTAGAGCCTACTCAGAAATATCAGAGCATAGGTAAAAATTTATTAGAGGTACATCACACTGTGCCACTTCACAAACTGCCAGAAGGAATTTCAACGAAATTAGAAGATTTGATGCTCGTATGCCCAAACTGTCATAGGGCTTTGCATAAAGGAGATGCTGAGGAAAATCTTATCAAGCTGAGGCAAATAATTCAGCGGATAAGCTGATGTCTCCTGCCACAAAATAACCTTGTCCACTTGTCGTAAGCTGGTAACGTCTACGCAATGGATTTACAAGATCAGGCACAAGTCGTAGCTGCGCTTCAGCGTAGCAGGAGCAATAATGAACTCTCAGCGCTGAGGGCTGAACTCAAAAAAATGCGAGATGAAGAAGCAGCGGCTCCTAAATGCCCATATTGCTTTGGACCCATAGTACTCTCAGCCGTTAAATGCCGCCACTGTGCATCAAATATAGAATGGTGGTTTTTTGAGGGAGAGAGTGGCCCCGCAAAGGAAGGAGATGCTAAGAATATTGAAGCGCTAATGCACGAGGAAAAGCGGGAAGCGATAGAAGCACGAGAGAGAAAAGAAAAGGAAGAATTTGAAGCGAACTTAGCAGAATTTGAAAAACGATTTCCACTGTTTTGCCAAGAATGCAAAACGCCGCACAAATTTGAGACTAAAAAATGCATACTGGAGGTGTTGCATGAAAATGGATTATGTAAATTATGTTCTGTTAAGAAAGATAGAAATGCAGGATTTATAATGTTAGGTACTATTGCCGCAATTTTAATTTTAATAGTTATATATAATTTTATATCGTGAATAAAAAATTATAGAGTTTATCTTCTAACAAGGATAAATCCGCAACTCCTAATAAAACCTTCACCGTACGCTTTTAGAATATAAGTAAAATAACGTAAAAATCATTTAATGCACCTTGAGTAAAAACAATGCTTGTAATCTCGCTGATCTTCTTTCTTACATACATAAGAAAGTAATCGCTTTTGACTATCTTCGTCAGACAGTATTGGTTCATATCCGATCTTGATACTAGTTGGAAAAATTTCGCTACGAACAATATCTAAGATATGAGAAATTTGGTTGGTGCAATATTCAATCTTATCTAGTCGGCATTTTTTTCTTAAGCCATCCATAGAAATTAGTAGATGTAAGTGTCCGTTACCAGTATCTCCAAATTCAGTTGTTGCGAAAAAAATCATTTCCTTTTGCCTAAGACCTAGCCTTCTCTGAACTCTGTTCATGAAATCTCGCGCCTGACTTTCTCTTTTTGTGTAAGCAGCCTCACGTTGACTCGCAAAGAACGATCCGTCATCATGACAGTAAAACACAAGATGCCAATCGTATCGGTATCGCTTGAAAAAATGAAATTCTGGAACGGTGTTTGGTGGAAGTATGGTTGTCATCGTTTCGTTTAAACCAAAGGAGATGAAACCCATTAGGGTTTCTTATTCATCGTAAGCTACTCGATCTTTAGCCGCACATGCAGTGTAATATCTAAGAGCCGTTAATTTATAATATAAAACTAAAATCAGATTTCCAAAATTTCTTAAAAAAATTTCGTAATGACTGTAAACATATCGGTTTTCTTGTGTAAAAGATAGTGAATGGATTTTCTGGAAAGAGTATTAGCAAATGATTTCAGCGTCTGTGATAAAACAATAAATTCCTTTGATCCTCTTGCAAAAGAAAGGGCAAAAGCCTTTGAGCCAGTTCGCCGCGCCATTCATAATCAATCGCCAACTATCACCCGTTATGGATTTTCTGATGCGGCTAGCCAAACACATCAAAATCCTTTTGTTTCTAAAATCCTGAAGACGCTCAAGCGATCAGGGCTAGAGGGTTACTCCTTACATTGCGGTAACGCATTCAAGATTCTATACACTGGGACAAATCTATCCCGTGAAGAAGAGAGATCTGAAGAAGTCTACGAATTAAGAAACAAAAAAGAAGGTTTTCGATTGCAGTTTCGCCTCATTGAGGAAACTGACTTTGGACAACCCGCACTTCATGTTTTGTTTTTAATTAGAGAAACTGATCGGCAGGGATCATTCTTCGAAATCAAGCGAATGTTAGTGGAGGAGCTTTGGCGGCAAGTTCTAGAACTTTCTGGATTTGCTTTCCTGTATGGTCGCGCAATTTGGTCGAGTAATTCGGAAATCCGTTATTCTGGACTAGTCTCAAAAGATTGGAGAAAAGAATTATCCTATGTTGGACTCGATGATAATCTTGAACCGATTTTAATACCTGCATTACGCCTTCTATACTACAGGTTGGGCTTTGTTCAAATGGGTGTCTTAGATGACAGTTTTACCCCAGAATATGTCGCTTTACTTTCTTCAGCCGCCGCAAAAAAAATCAAGGACAGTATCGGTGATGTGAAGTGGCAGGAAATCAATCGTTATAACCACGCCAACGCAAAAATTTGGAGCGAAATAGTCGCACAACGAGAGTCGTGTCTTGAAGCAGATGAACTCGAAAAACGCATCACCGCCAAAAGGTCTTTGATGAATGCATCTAGCCGTTGAATTAAAATGAATAAAATTCCTGACAAAAGACGTTTTCTTGCACTATCTATTCTTAAAGATCTGCTCCGTTGTTTGAAGAGTATTCACGCAGATATTTTTTATGTCGCCCTTGCCGAAAACGGTTTCAACGATAACGAAAGATGCCGTTTGATTGGCCCATCGTTCCGTAAGGCAGCAAGCCGTGGGTGGATGAAAAGAACCAGTCTTTGCCTACAAAGCAGACGCAACCACTCAAATCTTCAAAGCGTTTGGATCTCTTGTCTCTTCCCAGCTTTTTCCAATAGTGGTGATCAAGCCCAAAAAAAAATTGCTGCAGCATACGCGTACTGGAACTCAAACAAATTATCCCCGCCTGATGATCTTGTGGAAATGTGGCAGGGCAGCTGAGACGGCCTTGTTGATCACACAATCAGCCATAAAATCACTTGTAGCGGTAAGATTGGGAAGATTTGTCGAAACGTAGTGATCAAACCCTCAGGGGACTTGTCCTCAAATAAACTTAAGTTAGAGTCCCTGTGGGCATTTTTTAAGATGCGATTTTCAATTTTTTTTGAGAAATCAGGGGGGTGATTTAAATTAAATTTGGGCGTATAAGAAACAAAAAATTTTCTGCTTCTTTGAGTGTAAGACTTGGGTTTCGATAGAAACGGTGGAAAGTTTCTGGGGCATGGCCAAGGTGATCGAACCAATAGTCTCTATGGTCTGGATCTACTTTGTGGATAGCGGTGCAAAATGTGTGGCGAGCAATATCCCTATTAGAATTTATGCCTAGAATATTCCAAAGTTTTCGGACTTTTCTTCTAGAGTAGTAGACCTCGCCATTTTTAGGAAGTGCTGACAATCTCTTGATTTCCAACCAATAGAAATTCATCCAAAGCACTCCACTTTCAATTAAGTCCCCAACCGTGTCGCTGTCTTTTTTTGCGGCACGAAACTTTTTTCCATCATGCTCGATGAAAGCTGGAATGCGAAATTCCACACCTTTTGAGACACTGCTCTTGTTTTCCCATCCCTGAAAGTTCTCGTAGGAAAACCTTCGCCTCTTGTCATTGGGATCAGCAAATATCAATGGTCGTTGACCTGAAAAGAACAAAAGCGCGAAGTAGGGAATCAGATCGTGAAGATCTTTTGTTTCTTTCAGCGTTTTGAAAAGTTTAGTGACTTCCTTTGGCGGCATGGTCGACGCTGCCGCTGCTTGCTCTTTCTTGAATCGTGAAGAAAGACCCTCAGCAGGGTTTGTTTCCCTTAATTCATATCGCTCTAAGATAAAGTCAAAATACTGCGTCAGGGAAGCGGAAAACGTATGTAGAGAGTTTGCGTGGTAAGTTTTGCAGTTTTTTGTTTTGAGGTTTTCGATAAACTTTTCCAGTTCCTTTTTAGGCTGCTGTGATCTTTGGCCTACATTAAGATCACCCTCTGTCCAGAAGAAGTAGCTTAAGCGATAGTTGCCAAATTTTCTCGTGAAGCGTTCAACAAAGCGCTTTTCTTGATTAAATCGGGATTTGGAAATTGATCCTGCTCCTTTCTTTTTGCCTTTTGCGGTTGGCCTTACAGCTAGCCATTCTTCGTAAGCCTCCCTAAAGGATACTTTGTGAATTGTTCTATCTCGTTGTTCCCATGCTCGCAAACCTAGTTCCACGAGATTTCCCAAGCTAGGACGCTCAATAGAAATTCCGCGATTAGCTCGTGCGCTAAGCTTTCGTGCTTTCCAGTCCTCAACTCTCGACTTGGCCTCGATTAACTCAGAAGCTTGGAAATAGCTCCAAACACTACCAGACCCTTGCTTGAGTTGGTCAGTTAGCCACAGTGCGAATTCTTTCGCCTTACGCTCTGAGGGGAAAGTTTTCCTCTGCAGATCTGTGGGAACTCCTTTCTTGCGGAAATCAGTACGCCATTTGTCGCCCCTTTGCTGGATATAACCCAAGCCAACCTTCTGGCGTTTGTCGGAAACTCCATTACTGGGCATGTCCAAAAATGACCCATTCTTGTCCCAAATCAAGACCCAAGTCGCATCTTTATGCCTTTAGTATCCTCTTAACTCATTGAAAATCAATGGAGCCGCTGGTCGGATTTGAACCGACGACCTGCTCATTACGAAAATTAAGCACTAACATAGTCTTCACTGTTTCCTTGGTAAAAAGGAAAAAAACAATGTGTTTTGTGAGGTAAAGTCGCATTTTGGCGCAATTTAACTGTCCCAATTTGTCCCCAATTTGACTCAGGCTGCCAATGCCAACTTGACCTTCTGAACGGTCGATGATCCACTCTTGCCAGTAATCTTTGCGGTGTTCTGCACGGAATGCCCCTCTCTCAGTCTTCGGACAATGTCAGAATGTTTCACCAAAAATTCTTTACGCTCTAGAATAGATCCTGAGGGTCTCCCCAGCTTTCGGCCTTTGCGTCGCGCTTGAGACAGACCGATTCTGATTCGTTCTTACAGCGTTTCTCGTTCCGCTCGCGCCATTTCTGCCAAAAGCGCAAACATTATCCCTGCAGCTGGGTAGACGCTTTCTGGTGGACAGAAACAAGGGGGCAATTGAATGGGTAATGACACTGTGATTAGGAAATATACTTGACAGGTGGAGCGCAAAAAAATTAATGGTCTACAACTTTAGAAGTCGGTTCTTCTAAATCAAATACGAACAAATAACATTAAAAACGCATTTTAAAATTATCATCATGCAAAATAATCAGAATAATTCATCAAGTAATTTGCCATCAATCTTGGGCTTAATAATTGGCATAGCATTAGTTGTACTCGAAATCGTGGGTCTAATTGCAGCCTTTACGAAAAGCATAGGGGTGGGTCTTGTGGCCTTTTTTATACCACCATACGCTTTGTATCTAGGGTTTAAAAAAATAACCGAAATTTTCTAATGAAACATAAAAAAACATTAATAATATCATTGTTGATTTTTCAAGTCGGCATAACAAATGCACAAATAGGCGAAAATTTAACGGATATAGTAGAGCGTTTTGGATCCGCCATTAAAGAACATAACAATGTTGAGATCCCAACAAAAATCTTTATCAAAGATGACATTCAAATTCAACTTACTCTTAAAAAAAATAAAGTAGATGCAGCAGTATACTCATCTGCATTTTTGTCAGATGGTTATAAAAGAAAGCCGATTACTGAAACCCAACTAGATAAAATATACAAATGGAACAACATTAGTGAAGATGATATAGTAGATGTAAAAATCGAAAATTATCCTCAGCTTGATGGAGTCTACAAAAAAACTAAGGATTCTAGATTAATCATAACTCATGACAAAAACCAAAATTTATTAACTATTGCAGACTCTAAGTCTTTTTTTGAATACTTATCTTCGAAAAGATAGCTAATAAATTGTGGTATGAATTTTTATATTCAATCAATAATCCAATGAAAAGTTGGCGAAGTCCGAATAGGGGTCATGTTGTGTGCTGAACGTTTCGCACCAAGAAGCGTCGCACAACCTCACCATGCCATGGCTTCCCTGTTCGGGTGGGGATTCCATCCTGATTCAGTTTCTGCGCGATAGCGGCAAAACTCATTCGCTCGCCCCCCATGGGTTTGCGTCTAAGCGAGCGAATCAATTCAAGAGTCTGCTCCTCTCCGTCACGCTCTCCAAAGGGTTTTCTTCCCTCACAGCGACCTTTCTCGCGTCTTACACGGGTTCTGGCAGCTTTGAGCTTAAGAACGATACTGGTCTTATCGAATTCTGAAACAGCAGCCAGAATCTGCCTGACAAGCTTTGCGGTTGGGTTCCCTGCGTCACCCGCTGAGAGATCATTACCCCCTTCTGCTTCGATCACACGAACGCCCAAGCGGGTAAACTCTCGCAAGAGTAATTCGGAGGCAACAAGATCACGAGCAAACCGATCTGCTCTCTCCACAATCACCGTTCGAACTCCATTAGCGGCTATTGCTCCCAATAGCTCAATCATGGCAGGTCGGCCTTCAAGCTCGTTTGCACCAGAAATCCCTTCTTCTAGGAATTCACGCGCAATGGTAGCACCATTGGTTTTTGCCCAATTAAGAATCTTTTCGCGCTGGCGTTCGAAGCTATCGCCGTCGATCTGGCCACGAGATGAAACACGGAGGTAAGAAAACGCCTTCATTTGCTCTTAGAATATAGCAAAAACTGCCAAAGTCAACACCAATTCTTTAGAATAAGTTTTTTAAATTAGCGCTGATAATGCCAGATCTAATAATGACTAGAGACATCTAAGCCGCATTTCGTTAAGGCCTCTTTAGTATTCTACCTCAGCATAGATTGCTGTTTCTAGCGAAATACTCTTTTAGCGTATAAGAGGCTAAGTGACACATCAAAACATCTGAAATATTTTGAGAGACATTTCATCTTCATCCTTGGAAAGGCTCTTCTATTTAACCTACACTATCCCACGTATGACACCCAACATCGACAAAAGTGAAGCCCATGAGGATGACTCTCTGGATAATTATGACGAATATGTTTCAGAAAATATCGGCCTTTCATTGAGAAAGCGACCCACTGCAAAGCAAAAGTCACTAATCATCAGAGAAATCCAAAAACAAAATCTCAACGTAGATTCTGATATCGATTATGATTCAATTTTCGAACAACACGCTCGCGATTGTTTCGAGCCACTACGTTTCAATGAACCCAAAATTTTTTCACGTGTTGAGTATATCCTTCGAAGCTTTTTAGCTGAGGATCACCCAATGTCTGATGATTTAGCGCTAAACGACGAAGAACCTCCACTTTGCATTAGGCAATTACTTAAAAAACCCACTGTTGAGCAATTAGCGGGAGTGATCAAAGCCCTTAATGAACAAGATCCCGATTGGAGTTGGTATGACAAGGGTGAAGGCGCAAGGAAACTCGTGCTTGCACTTGGTCATAATTTTCCAGAATTGATTAAAAAAAATTCGCGAAACCAAATTATCTTTGGGGAGAAAATCCAAGATTCAATTAGCAAGCGGCCGCCACCAACTCCAAAAGCGAAGAGAAAAAAAACGAAAGGCGGATGTCTAAAGCTAATTATAGTTTTTATAATCTTATTCGTAATAATAAAAAGCTGTACAAAATAGCAAATGCTCATGTATTTACTTAGATTAGTAAGATAACCAAAGTAAAAGCCAAATACAGCCTAATATTAAGAAGTCTGATATATCAATGTCTACCACATGTAATTTGTTCACAAATTAGTATTAGTAGAGATTATTAAATTATACACAATACTATGAACAAGTATCTACTGCTCATAGGCGCAGCATAAGCTATATCAAACTCCCTATACTTCAAGTCGGCATGAACCTGACCGCAATACAAATAAGAGAAAAATCAATCAATGATCTAAAATCTCTTGCTAAGAAATTTCGACTCAAAATTAATACTGATGACTACAAGAATTCCAAGACGAAATTACCATTCCTCTGTTTAGTGTGTGGCTATGAAGGAACAAAAAGTCTTGAACTGCTGAAGATAAGTTCACATGGATGTAAAAAATGTGCCAGCAGGATTGGATCGTCAAAACAAAAGCTAAGTCCCAAAAAAATTGTCGCAGATGCCTTAGCATCTGGAATCAAAATCACTCTCAACACCTACAGCAATATTTCACAGAAAGTTGCGTGTACCTGTTTGAAGTGCGCTCATGAATGGACTACTTCTATCGATTGTATCCGTTCAGGACGAAGTTGCCCAAAGTGTCGTAGACAACAGGCGGCCCTTAAAAATTCTCTCACTGAAGCAGAGGTTCGAACGAGATTGAATAAGTTGGGAGTTGCGTTGCTTTCTAGCTACAAAAATAATCATGAGAAAATTCATGTTAAGTTCAAAAAATGCGGACACTCGAAATGGGTTGCATGGAACCAAATCCAGCAAGGAAATGGATGTGGCGACTGCGCTCCGAATAAAAAGTTGACCCTAGATCAATACGAAAAAATTGCCAAAATATTCGGCGGTAAACTGATTTCGACTCCTTCAACAGTGGAAGCCAAATTGCTATGGGAGTGTAGTGAGGGACATCGCTTCAGAAGATCTATTCGGCCAATGCTGCGATTTAATACATTCTGTACTAAGTGTAATGACGGCTGGGGGGAGACGCTATGTCGAAAAGTCTTGGAAGAAGCATTTGGCAAACCATTTGATCGTGCCAGACCCAAAGATCTCTTATCTCCCAAGGGTATTCCAATCGAGCTTGATTGCTACAACGAAGAACTTGCCCTAGCCCTAGAGCATCAAGGGATGCACCACTTTAAAAGACAGCCAAACTGGCAATCTGTAGAGCAGTTCAAACTCTGCCAAATGCATGATCAGATAAAGAGAAAGTACTGCACTAAAAAAGGAATTCTTCTCATTGAGATCAAGGAAATTGGATCAATCACGCCTCCAGAAGATGTCCCCAAAATTATTGAGGATCAGCTAAAAGCAGGTGGCAGAAAATCTCCAAGTGGCTTAAAAAGAATAAAGCCATTATCATTTAAATTAAAATCAAGAAGATCAGAGTACGTAGACAGGGCAATAAAATCCGCTGCGCTCTTTGGCTTTGAAATTCTTGATAAACCAAAATTGGCCGATCAGAAAGTGCGAGTCCGTTGCAATAATGGTCACGAGACGAAAAAGACTCTTCGCGCAATTATTCAGGGAAGAATATGCAATAGCTGCAAATTACACAAAAAAGTACGGTTATCGGATGGACGTGTTTTTGAAAGTGGGACTGCAGCAGCTAAGGCGCTTGGCGTTACAAAAGAGCGGGTCAATCTCGCGATTCGAAAAGGAAAAAAAATTGAGGGATATTCCATAGAGAGACTATGATCTATTTATTCATTCACATTTAAAAAAATGACCACAAGAAAAGATATCTTTAATTCCTTAAGAGAGCGATTAGAAGAAGTAGGATTTGTATTTGAGAAAGAGCAAAACCCTCATCTTCAAAACCGAAAGGAAAGTGAATTAAAGTTTATTCACCCCCAACTCGAAAACAAGTTTGAGGAAGACGGTCATAAGGCAAGAGGTAAGAAATACTACA
>Ga0129333_10007265_pt1 | contig 10468 bp, 7 predicted proteins | sample CPB6_08_DNA_FD_94474 | JGI IMG/M metagenome (GOLD analysis project Ga0129333, IMG submission 94474) | Freshwater to marine salinity gradient microbial communities from Chesapeake Bay, USA - CPBay_Sum_0.6_0.8_DNA | ecosystem: Environmental > Aquatic > Marine > Coastal | place: USA: Chesapeake Bay...
AAAAATGATCGATGATTCCCAAATTTCCCATAAAGCCGGATCCTTTACCATTGCTCCCAGTAACTATGAGGTGCTGCCTCCTAAAATTCAGCGCTGGGTACCAGGGGCGAAATGGGTCAACGATCGCCTAATTCGCACCGCATCTCCCCAACAAAAAAAAGAGATTTATGCCAGTTCCTACGGAGTTTATAGCCAAAATCTTTTTAAGTCCTGAAATCATGTTTAAAAGCGGACTAAAATCCCTGTAAACCCCTAGGGCACCTCGAAAAATTGGAACTCTTGTGGGAACCCTGGACATCGGGTAGGGATCGCGCCCCCGTGGTTCCCCGCTTGGCGACCCGCAACTGGGGTAACCATGGGGAATTACCCCTACCCAAATCCGTGAACCCGCCCCAGTGAAATGGACTCATAAAATCAAGTTTGTAGGGTTGATTGGATTAACTGCCCCAATTAATTAACGTACCTGAAATTAACTTTTAAGGTTCACTTATGGCTCCATTCAGCGCTATGATGGGAGGGTACCCTGGGTACCTCTTAAGACACATCTCATTGCAACACGGAAGGAGCGATATTCGTGGAGTCCTACAACCCCACTATCCTTGAGGAAAAATGGCAGCGCCACTGGGCAGATCAGGGTCTCGATCGCACCGTAGAAGACCCCAGCAAACCCAAATTTTATGCCCTGTCCATGTTTCCCTATCCTTCCGGCAATCTCCACATGGGCCATGTGCGCAACTACACCATCACCGATGTGATTGCACGGGTGCAGCGGATGCGGGGTTACCGGGTCTTGCATCCCATGGGCTGGGATGCCTTTGGTTTACCGGCAGAAAATGCGGCCATCGATCGAGGCATCCATCCTGCCGCCTGGACTGAACAAAACATTGCCCAAATGAAGGATCAGTTGGCGCGGCTGGGGCTGTCCTACGATTGGGATCGGGAAGTGGCCACCTGCACCCCTGACTATTACCGCTGGACCCAGTGGCTGTTTTTAGAATTTTATCGCGCCGGTTTAGCCTATCAGCAGGAAGCCGCCGTCAACTGGGATCCCGTGGATCAAACCGTCCTGGCCAATGAACAGGTGGATGCGGAAGGGCGATCGTGGCGATCGGGCGCGAAAGTGGAGCGCAAACTCCTGCGCCAGTGGTTTCTGAAAATCACCGCCTATGCCGAACCCCTGCTCCAGGATCTCGAAAAACTCACCGGCTGGCCGGAGCGGGTGCGCCTGATGCAGGAAAACTGGATTGGCAAATCCACAGGGGCCCAGGTCACCTTTACCACAGAATCCGGGGATCCCCTGCCCGTTTTCACCACCCGTCCTGACACCCTTTGGGGGGCAACCTTCATGGTTCTCTCCCCCGAACACCCCCTCGTGCCCCAACTCACCACCCCAGCCCAAGGGGAAGCCGTCCACCAGTACCAAGCCGCCGCCGCTAGCAAAAGCGACCTCGATCGCAGTGATGAAACCCGCGAAAAAACTGGGGTTTGGACGGGTAGTTATGCCATTAACCCCGTCAATCAGGCGCGTTTGCCCATCTGGATTGCTGACTATGTGCTCATGGGTTATGGCACCGGGGCGATTATGGCCGTCCCTGCCCACGATCAGCGGGATTTTGACTTTGCCCGCAAATTTGGCCTAGGGATTAAAGTCGTGGTGCAACCCCCTGACCAAGCCGGAATCCCAGAAGGCCAGGATCTGGAAGCTGCCTGGGCTGGGGAAGGGGTAATGGTCAATTCTGACTGGCTCAATGGTTTGCCCGCTGGCAAGGCTCCCGGTCAGAGCGTCCCTGTGGCGATCGCGGGCTTAGAAGCTCGCCAATTGGGCCAAGGTCAGGCCACCTATCGCCTGCGGGATTGGCTCATTTCCCGCCAACGCTACTGGGGAGTCCCCATCCCCATGATCCACTGTGAGGCTTGTGGCACTGTGCCAGTTCCCCTGGATCAACTGCCCGTGTTGCTGCCCAGCAATGTGGAATTTTCCGGTCGTGGCGCGTCCCCCCTCGCCAAGCTAGCGGATTGGGTTCAGGTGCCCTGTCCTTGCTGCGGCCAAGGGGCACGGCGGGAAACTGATACCATGGACACCTTTATCGATTCTTCCTGGTATTTCCTGCGCTATGCGGATGCCCGGAACCCAGAGAAACCCTTTGACCTGGCGAAAGTTCAGGACTGGCTCCCGGTGGATCAATATGTGGGGGGCATTGAACACGCCATTTTGCACCTGTTGTATTCCCGATTTTTCACGAAGGTTTTGCGCGATCGGGGCCTAGTGTCCTGTGATGAACCCTTTGCACGGCTCTTGACCCAGGGCATGGTGCAAGCTAGCGCCTACAAAAATCCCACCACCGGCAAATATTTCCCCCCCCATCAGTTAACGGATCTCACCCATCCCACGGATCCAGCCACGGGGGAACCCCTGGAAGTGGTCTATGAAAAAATGTCCAAATCCAAATATAACGGCGTGGATCCCCAGGCGGTTTTGGCACGCTATGGAGCCGACACCGCCCGGATGTTTATCCTCTTTAAAGCTCCCCCAGAAAAGGATTTGGAGTGGGATGATGCGGATGTGGAAGGGCAGTTTCGCTTTTTGAACCGGGTTTGGCGCTTGGTCACCAGTGCCGATCCCAGCACCCAGCAAGGCGAAAGCCAAAATCCCACCAAAGCCGACAAGGATCTACGGCGAGCCATCCATCGGGCGATCCATGAAATCACCGACGATCTCGATGGGGACTATCAGTTCAATACAGCGGTGTCTGAACTGATGAAACTGAGTAATGCCCTCCAGGATAGCGATCGCAAAACCTCAGCGGTCTATTTTGAGGGAATTTACACTTTGGTGAAGCTTCTGGCTCCCTTTGCCCCCCATTTGGCCGAAGAACTGTGGCAGCGGCTAGGACAATCTGGCTCTGTGCATCAACAGCCCTGGCCTGTTGCCGATGCCCAAGCCCTTGTGATGGATGAAATTACCCTGGTGATCCAAGTTTTGGGCAAAACACGGGGCACCATCCAAGTCCCCGCCACCGCAGACCGGGACACCCTTGAGCAATTAGCGCGGGAATCTGAAATTGCCCAGCGTTACATTGGGGATAAAACCATTCGCAAAACGATCGTGGTACCGGGCAAGCTCGTCAATTTTGTGGTGGGTTAGTTCTCCAGTCCACCCCTAAGCCCATCTCCCAATCCTGTAGGGGTAGGGTCTCCCTACCCAAACTACTTTTTTAGGGTGCATTGGGACAACCACGGAGGGATTGTCCCTACCACAGGCAACCCACCACCGGGGCAACCACGGGGGGATTGCCCCTACCAAAAATGTTCAAACACTCTAAAAATAATCCCAAAAATCTTAAAAATAATCCCAAAAAATAATCCCAAAAACAACACCCAACCGGGGCGACCAAGGGACTCCTTCTTAACTGGGTTGATCCTATCTGGAGGCTTAGCTCTACAGGCTAACGCTTACTCCCGAACTGGCCACAATGAAGGGGTATCAGTCTGCTGGTTGGGTGTTGTACGGACACGGCGAGACAGAACGGACTTAAACAGAGTTTCACCTCTCTTTGCTTATGTGGACAACCTGTTAGGTTCTGCCAGGGAAACAGGATCGAGATACTGGCCTACCTAAAAATCTATCCTGCTTCAACTTCTACAATAGCGCGATCCTAAAACGAAAAACCATTACGCAATCAAAATTTACACAGCCCTTAGTTATGCGACCCTTGATAACTCATTCATATCCTAGGGATAGGGGGGATTCAGGGGCAAAAGCACCCCAAAAGTACTGCCCTGTTGGGGCTGGCTAGTCACTTGAATTTGCCCCTGGTGGGTTTGGACGATCGCTTGGACAATGGCCAACCCCAACCCCGATCCTTGACTGCCTTGGCGGCTACGGGATGGGTCAATGCGATAAAAGCGATCGAACACATGGGGCAAATCCTCTGGGCTGATCCCCACTCCCGTATCTTGCACCTCCACCCCTAGGGCTTCCACCATTTTCCCCCGCACCATGACTTGGGGATGGTGTTGCAAACACACGGCGATCGCCCCCCCCTGGGGGGTATATTGCAACGCATTGCTAATTAAGTTCGTAAATAACCGTGCCAATTGTTCCCGATCGCCCTGAATAGGAGCCGCTTCTTCCATCAAAAATTCTAATTCAATGGTGATCTTTTTATCCGTTGCCTTCATGGATTGTTCTTCCACCACTTCCACGAGTAACTCATCTAGGGCAACCTGACTCCATTGGGGTTGCACCATGCCACTGTCCTGCCGTGCCAAAAATAATAAATCATCCACCAAACGCCCCAACCGTTGGGTTAAACGCTCCACCACCTGCAACTGTTGTTGTACTGTTCCATCCAATAATGGCTCTGCTAAAGTAGCCTGGACATTGGCTTGGATCATCGCAATGGGATTGCGTAATTCATGGGACGCATCTGCCGTAAACTGTTTGAGATGTTGATAGGATTCCTGCACGGGACGAATTGCTAAACCCGATAGAAACCATCCCATCGCTGCCACGGCTCCCAGCACCACCAGCAACCCCCCACCCAAGTCCCAAACTAACTGGCGAATGGGTTTAGTCACCTCAAACCAAGGATGGCTAACCCGTAAGTATCCTAAAGTTTGTCGTCCCATTTGCACCGGAACCGTCATCTGCCGCAACCGCGCTTCTTCCCCATATAATCCTGGCTCAATGGGTACAGTTTCTCCCTTGCGATCGCCATGTAAAGGCCAGTCCAATGGAATAGAAAAAGTAGACCATAGAAGGGTTCCATTGGGACTAAACCACTCTAAATCAATGTGATCATCATCATTACTAAATAAAATATTACTGCGGAAACTGGCTTCCACATTCACTTGCTGGGACACATGGCCATCAATCATCCAAATTAGCCCGTCCTGTCCGGGTTCGATGACCAGCGATCGTTGCACCACCTCTGCCACATGGCTCAAGGTATCATCAATGCGCTCAATTAAAGTGTGTCGCACATAGAGATAAAAGCTACTGGCAAATAACAGCAGTAAAACCGCCGTTAAAGCTGTATACCAGAGGGCTAATCGACGGCGTGTTGCTTGAAACATGAAAAAATTAAGATAACCTAATGAGAAGCTTGGCGAAATTGAGATTGAACCTCTTTGCGCATCCGTTGAGCAATACGAAACATTTCTTTGCCATCTCGTAGATAGCTATCATCATAGCAAAGGGTAAAACGCTCCAACTCCCCTAAGCCATCTCCCACTTGGTTTAGACAATAGTAAAGATTCATAGCCAGGGAAGCCATCTGGGGAGGGTTGGGTAATTTTTGAAATAGAGTTTGTGCCTTTTGTTGTCGGTTTCGACTATCCTCCAAATAGGCTTGGAACTCTTCCATCAAACCATCATCAAAAGGATCGGCTGATAGCTGGCTGAGGGCATTCTTAAAAGGATTGAGAATTTCCCCCAGAAGCCGATTAACAGGGGTATAAACCTGTTGAACCCAAGCCGCACATAGCTCTTCCTGACTAGAATCCTTTTGCCGTTTTTGGCGATATTGAGCCTGAGCCGCCGTAGTGCGCTCATGGCGAGACTCTACTCCTTGCACCCCTATGGCTCCATCCCAGTGGCGCTGGCGATCGTAGATCTGTCGTCGCTGGCGATCGCCCAGAACCTCATAAGCCTGATTGATACGCACCATGGGATCTAAATTCCCTGGATTGCTGGGATTGGGTTGACGATCGGGATGGTGTTGTTTGGCTAACTGACGATAAGCCCGTTTAATTTCCGCTCCACTGGCTGAAGCGGAAATGCCAAGAATTTGATAATAATCACCCTGGGACTCCATTGAGAATCTTCCTTTTAAGCGGGAGCAGGAGGATCATGGGAAGGGTTAGGTAAAACTGTAAGGTACTCTACCGCCGGAGCTATATCTGACTCAGCATATTGAGTCCCTGAAGATTGCCCTAAGGGATTCCCTACATCATCTGGCATATATTCTAGTGACTCTTCCCATAGCATGGAATCCTCCATTTTAGGCTTAACACAGCGGCTGACCACTTGTAAATAAAGCTGAGAAATATGTTGGGGTGTAAAATATTTTTGCAAATACTGTCGCCCATTCTCTCCCATCTGAGTTCCAATATGAGAATTCTGGGACAAATACCGTAAAAATTGCGCTAAACCTTCACTATCTTGATTCTCAAACGCTTGACCACACTGGGCTGTATTCAGAATTTTCCGTAAATAGGAATGGTTTTCACAAATAGCCGCGATCGGGCGACCTGCGGCTAAACTCCCATACAACTTGCTCGGTACTACCAATCCCTCTAGTCCCTGATCAATACTCACTAAAGCTACATCACAGGCTGTTAAAGAATAGGGAAGAATTGTCTTATCCTGATAGGGCAGAAATAGACAGTTTTTGAGATTAAGCTTTGTGACTGTTTCCCGGCAGACCTTTTGTTTAGCCCCACTGCCAATAAATACAAACTGAATTGGATCATTTTGTAGAAGTTTTACCGTGGCTAGGATTGTATCCATATCATGGCAACGTCCCATATTACCCGAATACAGCACAGTAAATAAACGATCGCACCCATGGTGTCGAGCAAACCAGTTTTGTTGCTTAGGCAACGGCTGAATTAGGTTGGGATCAGACCAACTATGGATGACAGTAATTTTAGATTCAACCCCTGGACAGTGAGCCACAATACGATCGCGCATGGTGGAACTAAGGACAATAATGGCAGAAGCCTGATGCCAAATTTTATGGTTAAGAAATCGCCAGATTTTTGTTAACCAATGACTCTCTGGCACCACATTTAAAGCCACAGCCACATCAGGATACAAATCATAAATGAGACAAATATAAGGAATTCCTAAAATGTAGCTAGCTACATATCCCAAAATATTTAAATAGGGAGGCTCTGTGGTAATCATCAGAATATCCACTCGCCACCAGGGACTCAATAGACGCACACAAGCTCGTAGGGCAAACAATATCCCATTAATAGCCCGTCCCCGGATGCGGTGGGGCCAAAGCCGAGAGGTTTTAGATCTGCGAATTAAAAGGGAACCCTGTTGTTCCCAGGGAGCCGCAGATTGTGTTTTAAAGGCATAGCTAGGTTGCCCTGTAAAAATACGGACTTCCAGATTTTGCTGGCTTAAATTTTGGGCTAACTCCTCAATAAGCTGTCCTGTAGCGGCATAATCGGGTGGATAAAACTGCGTTAAGATACCTAAATGAATCTTAAGATTTTGTTTAGCATTTTGACTCTTCTTTTTGTTGTTTGTTGAGTCACTCAGATGATCACCATGGTGATCCTGATTAGGGTGGAGTTCCTTACGCCAAAATCGGTAATTTGAAAATGTACGATCGCTCACGTTATTTCTCTCCAGGCACTAAATCAGCATCATCCAAATGGCCTTTATTGTAGACTACCCATGACGTTTTTGGTGCCATTGCCATGCATGGGCAACGATAGTTTTTAAATCTCCATACTCAGATGCCCATCCTAGAATTTGCTGAGCTTTAGCGCCACTGCCTACCAACATTGCCGGATCTCCTGGGCGGCGATCGCTCTCAACCACAGGAATTTCTCGTCCTGTAACAGCTTCAGCCGCTGCAATCACTTCCCGCACAGAAAATCCTTGGCCATTCCCCAAATTCAAAGCTATAGTTTCTCCCCCTGCCAACAAATATTCTAGCCCCAAAATGTGGGCTGCTGCTAAATCACTCACATGAATATAGTCTCGGATACAGGTACCATCGGGTGTATCGTAATCTGTACCAAAAATAGTCATGGCCGATCGTAATCCCAATGCTGTTTGTAGCACGAGAGGAATTAAGTGAGTTTCAGGATTGTGATCTTCTCCTAAACGCCCTAAAGGATCTGCACCTGCTGCATTAAAATAACGAAATATAACAGATTTCAGTCCATAGGCCACCTCGAAGTCTTGCAAAACTTGTTCTACCATGCGTTTGGTATGCCCATAGGGATTAATGGGAAACTGTCCATGATCTTCCATTAAAGGAATAGTCTGGGGAACCCCGTAGGTTGCACAGGTGGAAGAAAAAACAAAGTTAAAAATCTTTGCCGCAACCATCGCCTCTAATAACACGAGGGTAGCTACCACATTATTCTGATAATACTTGGCCGGTGCAGTTACAGATTCTCCCACATAAGCATAGGCAGAAAAGTGCATCACAGCGCTAATTGGGTAACTCTGGAAAATTTTTTCTAATAAACTCCGATTTCCTATATCCCCAACAACCAAGGGCACCTGAAGCACAGTCTCCACTAAATCCCGGTGACCATAAACCAAATTATCCAAAATCACCACATCATAGCCCTGTTCCTTCAGCGCTAATACTGTGTGGGAGCCAATATAACCTGCTCCACCAGTCACAAGAATAGTAGATCGCTCTGCTGTCATGGTAATAGTCCTGGATTTAAATCAATCTTAGCCAATTTCATCTTAACTTTGCTGGCAAAAGTTTTCCAAGATAAAGATCTATATCTAATCATGATTAAATGTAGTTTTTGTGTACTACAATAAAACCAAAAAAACACTATAGTATCTCTATAATTTAGGGTGCCTTGATTAATTAGTTCTAAAGGAATCAGGGCACCAAAGAATTACCATAAAATTTGGAGGCTATGTTTCCATGTCATGGTGATCATTATATAATACAGCTAATCTAGCTTGGTAGCCATGTTAGTTTAAGTAGGTTAAAAATTTGCTCTAAAGTAAACCCTAATCATAATCTGTCTCAATTAGTCGCAAGCAAAGAAGTACTTCAGCTAGCATCCGTTGGAAAGCATAGTACCAACCTCGCCAACCATCTAAGACTCCACCTTTGAGAATTAGACAGTAGAAAAGAATTATAAAAGGAGCTAAAATTTTGAATGTGCGAACCCGATCGCCCCAACTCAGTTGACTCCAAGAAGTTTCTTTTAATTTTTTAGCTTCAATTTTGAGGTAGCGATCCTGGGCCCAAAGCCAACGGGAAAGGGGCTTGCGATCGTCATGATAGATACCTTCACGAATCTGCTCAATTCTTCCGATGATATTGACCCGGTGGGCATGACCATCATTTTCATAAACTGCTTGAGATTTACGATAGAGTACAACACGAGGTGGTAAGAGTGTTCCCCTTAAAGGCTTGCCAAAGACACAATAAATTAAAGGTACTCTATAGCCAATAACCTCTGAGTTCGCTACTAACTGACTTAACTTGTGAATCAGATCTTCATTGAGACAATAATCAGCATCTAAAGACAACACCCATTCGGTTGTGATTTGAGAAAGTCCAAAATTACATTGATCTGCAAAACTGTCGAATTTACGTTGCAGGACTTTGACTTGAGGATATGTACGAATAATTTCTAAAGTTCGATCGTCACTGTAGCTATCCACAATTAAAATGTGACCCGCCCAGGTTAATTTTGAGAGAGTACGATCGATATTTGCTTCTTCGTTGTATGTTAAGATTAGAGGAGTAATTTCGCGTAGATTCATAATAATCTCAAATATGCACCTACTAAACTTAACAATTCACAACATTTAAGTTGATCATTGGATAAAACATGATTGTTAAGATGCAATACAAATCATATTTTTCCAGAGCAGGGGTAGTCGCCCTGCAAAATGAAACTGAAAGTTTTCAAAACCTTCAGAATTTAATAAATTTGTTAAGCTTTTAACCGAAAAAAACTTGATATGTCCTCCATCCCATAAGGGATTGAAATGATGATCAAATTTTCCGGCAGCAGAGAGAACTATATTTTTTAGATAACCATGGTAGGGAGTAGTGATGATGAGTTTACCGTTAGGTTTTAGGCATCGTTTGGCAACTTGAGGCATAATGCGAGGGAGATAAAGATGTTCAATCACATCGATTGAGATAATATAATGAAATTCATGGTCTAAACGATCGAAGGGAAGATTATAAATATCTCCTTGAATAAATTTTGCTTCAGGGAAATTCTTTTGAGCTAATGCAATTCCAGACTCTGATGGATCAATCCCTACCGCTTCAAATCCTTGTTGACTAAGATATTGGGTGAAGCTTCTGTTACCACATCCTAAGTCTAAAATTTTTATAGATTTATCGGGAGGGGGGAGAATTTTAGCCAGCATGGGCATTAAATAACTGTAGTGATGTCCTAAATTTGTGTTAAGATAGGGCTGGTAGAAGTAAGCTTGAGTCATTGGATTCTAAACCTATTAATTGGCAGATTCCATAGCTTGAATACCAATAGATAAAATTCCTAAAATCTTGGGCAAGTTGGCTAGATAATATTCTGTCAAATCTAGAAAAACTTGGTTTCCCACTAATTTGAGAAATTTCCATATTGTTCCGGAAGTAACAACGCCGTAAATTTCGGTAATTGAATTACCTTCTTGTTCATTGAAGCGTTGAGAGGATGTTTGGAAACCTAGTTAGACGGTGTAAAACCGCTAGCAGAAGCCCCTCCAAAGGCTCGCCAT
>Ga0129333_10007266_pt1 | contig 10467 bp, 15 predicted proteins | sample CPB6_08_DNA_FD_94474 | JGI IMG/M metagenome (GOLD analysis project Ga0129333, IMG submission 94474) | Freshwater to marine salinity gradient microbial communities from Chesapeake Bay, USA - CPBay_Sum_0.6_0.8_DNA | ecosystem: Environmental > Aquatic > Marine > Coastal | place: USA: Chesapeake...
GCTCCTGTCTATGACTACCATCATCTATAACAATGTCGGGTACTCCAAATTCATCAATGACAGATTGTAAAAATTTAGGATCACTTTGATCTCCAATCCTTACTTGATAAAATGTATTTTCATGCTGTTTACATTTAGGATTAATATCTAGTCCCACTATCTGAGCTTTAGTGCCAAAAAACTTACTCCAAAGAGGTCCAGATCCTCCATTAGCTACACCAATTTCTAAAAACGTAAGAGTCCGATTTTTCCATGGATTGAAGTACCTATCAAAGGCCGGAAAATATTGTGTCCATTTTTCAGTTCCTGTTCCTGGATTATTAAAAAAAGTTTCCCAGCTATTCATTCTTCAGTCCTTTAATTACCATATTTTTAGCCCTTTTGTCCAAGGCGTTTTCTTCTTGTTCAAGTAATGAATCTACCCAAGTTTGTAAAAACTCAGTCACTACCTTTTCGCCTTCCTCAGTAAATTTACTGTATGGCCTACCAAATGGACTTTTATAGTAATATCTATTATCCCTACAAAGTTCTTTTAGGCTACCATAAAGGATAGCCTTGAGCGCTTCTTCGCTTAGATCAGAGCTTTTCGCCAACTGTGAATCCTCTGAATCGTAGGAACCGCGGAAATCTAAGCGAGTAAGAACCGTCCTGATTTTGTGTAATAGCATCCGCTCTAACCTCCACTACTTGACCAGGTAGCGAATCACGCCCTGTCCAAAATGAATCACGGTCAGCGTCACTAAAACCCGAACCACAGTTAACTCGGATTGCCTTGTCATCATCCACACCTTCCAAGACCAATGCACCGAGTCTGCCCACGTTTCTGCCAGTGCCCTCTTCCACCTCAACGACTTCCAATGATACTTCGATGAAAGGTTTCTGTTTAAGCCAGCTAGTTGATCTCTTACATTCATATTTTGCATCTGGATCCTTAATCATAATGCCCTCAAACCCTTGCTCAATGGCATCCTTGTTAAACTGTTTAAATTGTAATTCACCTACATAACTATCTAGATCAATCTCTTCCTGTGAAATGATATCAATATTTCCAATAGCGTCAAAAACCTTTTTCATAGATTTGAGTAAATTGGTTCTGCGGCGCTGTCCCAAAACACTGCGTCCTGCTTTGAATTCACTAAGAGGTAGTATATCAAACAACATCAGTCTAGCATCATTAGCTTGAACGTTATCTTTACGATGAACCTGCTTCATAAGTTCTTGAAAGCTCGAACTAACAACTTCACCGTCTAATACCATAGGTCTGTCAATAAGATCGATATTTGCCAATAAGGCAGATGTAATATGGGTAAAGTTTTCTAACACTTTACCATTTCTACTGTATTGAGTAACAGTGCGATTAACTGTGTCCACAATGGTAATGACTCTAACACCGTCTAATTTTGGTTCGAGCAGTTTTTTTCCTGTAATCTTTTTTTCATGATTAGCCCCATCGTGGGCTAACATACACTCAAACACAGGCACAGGTTCAATGTTACTGAATTGACCTTTCAATACTTTATTAACTGTTTTTTCACTTACTCCACAGCGTAGGTCTTTGATAAGGATACGACGGTACCAATCATTCCACTGCGATTTGGTACAATTTAGCATGGTCAGCTCAATAGCGTCCCTAGCATCATGTCCTGTTAGAGCTCTGGAACTCAGGGCGACCAGAAGGTTTTCAAAATCTGCCCATGATACACCATTTCCATCTGCCTGCTTATGCTCCGGTACTTTTTTTACACCAAAGGTGTCATATGGGCTAAGAGCCCATCTAACTCCGGCAAAAAATTCTTGGTTGTCTGCTTCTGCTTCCGCTTTAATGATTGCCTCTTTGTTTAGGCGGCTATTATGATCTTCAAGAATACGAATAATTGAATCGCAATTGCCCATAGTTATCTAGTAAAAGTAGTTATGATAACACTATTATACACAAAAAACTGAAACACGTCAACCATTAATAATTCAATCTTGCTATAAGGGGATATAGATTTTTTTCTATGTTAACTTCCCTAAAAAAGTACACTAAGGTTAACCTTGGTTCGTCAAAATTAAAATCATCTGCGCTGTGTGGTGTACCGGCTTCAAAGGAAAACAACCTATTATATACATTCTTTACTTCCAAAGTTTTTACAAACTGTTGATTGTTTTCTCTTAGTTTCTCCATATCATAATCAGTTAATTTATAATTTGGGTCCTGTGAAAACTTTTTAAATGATTCTATTTTATCATCAACATTAGTTGCGCAATTTGAAATAAACTTTGGTTTATACAGACTAGTTCCTGAATTTGGATGGGGATTTTTATTTAGATAAATGATACTAGTAAGTAACCCTATATCTGTGTGAACCCACCCTTCGGCATATTTTGACTCAACAAGCTGAAAACACGCCATAGCATTCCAAGTAAATTTATCTACCAAATTGTAGCAATTTAGTATCTTGACTCCGATATACTCAAAAAGTTCTTGATTAAAATGATGTAAGGGAAGGCTACGTTTTCCTGGCCATTTATATTCAGGATCTGTTTTATATTCAAGCGTTTTGGCATAATCTGCTAACTGATCAGGATCTGGCAGAAAATCATCTACGATTAGAGTAGGGAACAATAAATTTTTCACTTATACACTGAATGAACTACCGCACCCACAGGTTGTTTGAGCATTAGGATTACGGATACTAAAACTAGAACCACTGAGATCATCTTTGTAATCAATCTCAGCACCTTCTAGATAGTTCATGCTCATAGAATCAACCAGCACTTTGAAATCGCCTATAGGAAATTCCCAATCATCTTCTGCTTGATCTTCGTCAAAAGTAAATCCATAACTAAAACCAGAACAACCACCACCTTGAACAAAAGTTCTTAATTTGAGGTTGGGGTTATTTTCTTCCTTTAAAAGTTCAATAATTTTATCTTTGGCTGATTGTGAAAGGTTTATCATAGTAGTATTTAACCTATAAATATGCTATACTAACAAAAAAGGAGATTATATGTCTTATTCGGCAAAGGTTATAGATCACTATGAAAATCCAAGAAATGTTGGTAGTTTTGAAAAAGGTGATACTAGTGTAGGCACGGGTATGGTAGGAGCACCGGCCTGCGGTGATGTAATGAAGCTACAGATAAAAGTAAACTCAGATGGTATTATTGAAGACGCTCGTTTTAAAACTTATGGTTGCGGCAGTGCGATCGCTAGTAGTTCGCTGGTTACTGAATGGGTTAAAGGCAAAAGTCTTGACGAAGCTGGCACAATTAAGAATACGCATATCGCTGAAGAATTGGCGCTTCCGCCGGTAAAAATACATTGTAGCATTTTGGCAGAAGATGCCATCAAGGCCGCAATAAAAGATTATAAGGATAAACATCCTGTAGCCGTGTCATAATGGAAATTGTAGATAATTTTTTACCCAAATCACTTCAAGATAAAATAGAACATAATACCAGAAACATCCCCTGGTATTATAATCCAATCATTTCCAATGATCCTTATGGTGAATCACCTAAAGAAATATCAACCACTCCTAATAACTTAATAACAGATTGCTCATTGTTGAGCCACAATCTGTTTTCAGAAGGTCGAGTTCAAAGCGAACATTTTAACACATATCAACATATATTATATTTTTTAGAATATAAAAAGAACATTCGAATAAAAGAATTGATTAGGGCAAGGTTACGACTAACTACACCTTATCCCAATCACCATGAATCCAAATATAACCCACCGCATGTAGATATAAAAACCAGTGAAGTATTCCATACATTTGTCTACTATATAAATGACAGTGATGGAGATACAATTATTTTTAATAAACAATATAGAGATAAAGATCCGTTGTTCCTAAATGCTTTCTATGATGATTTGGAGATAACCTTTCGTTCCAAACCTATAAAAGGTACAGGTTTATTTTTTGAAGGAAGATATTATCATTCAGGAAACTGTCCTATTAGGCATCATACTAGGTATATTGTGAATTTTGACTTCAGGTTATGATTGAAAATATTCATTTCAAAAACATAGGTTATCAAGCATCTAAAGTTCCAAAAAACATACAACAAAAAATAAAGGAAGGAAGTTTAGTAGATCTAGAACAACACCTTTTAAATACTTGTGTGCCTATTTTTTGTCAGGCATTTGAGTGGAATACAGATAAAAAATTTTATATCACAGATATAATTTTAAACTCAGACCTAGAATATACTTCAGGAAAACTTAGTTTTTTGTATTGGGTAGATGTCAATCAAGGAAACACATTTAGTTGGATAGTTTATAATGTGTTAGGTGAAAAAAATCACAAACAATTGTTAGTAGACAAACTATGGGAGGGAACATTATTTTTGTTCCCTTCAAACTTACAATATAGATTGGTAAGTTTAAATATGAACATTATAAAAGGAAGCATAGATTATGATAACATTGACTGAAAAGGCTGCTGAAAAAGTTAGGTATAACCTCACAAAAAGAGGTAAAGGTCTTGGTATCAAAGTAGGTGTTAAAACCACAGGCTGTAGCGGATTGGCCTATGTTTTAGAATATGTAGATAACGAACACGAACGTTGTATGGAGCACCATGACCAATATGGAGTGCGTGTTTTTATCGACCCAAAGCATAGACCATACTTATATGGCATGACTATGGATTGGGTCAAACAAGGGTTAAATGAAGGATTTGAATTTGTTAATCCAAATGAAAAAGCCAAATGCGGATGTGGTGAAAGTTTTAGCGTATAAAAATTTAATTTAATTAATAGGTGTACGTAATGGATTCCATTCATTTTGAATACCAATCCCGTTTATTTCTTCTCCGCATAACATACTACATCTATCTAATCTGTTTGAGTTTTCCCAACTTTCCTGTAGCACACGGAAAAAATCGCCGTGGAGAATATTATCTATTTCTGTATAATTCAAATTAATAGAGCGTATTCCTCCACAGGATTCTAACATTTGGTGCAAACGAAAATGATCACCATGCTGTTCTGCCTCAAACCCGTATAATCTATCATGCAACCACCCACAAGGAAATACTAATCCTTCTGCGCTAATAAAAATCTTCTTTATCAATTTGTGATGACAAGTGATTGTAGTAGATTTAAAATATTGACTTATTTTTTGAAATTTATTTTTTATAAAATGTATTTTTTGATAATTTTCATTAAGATAATGATTATTTGTAGGCAGTTCTAAATGGTATTCAATAGAGCCATCCGGTCCATACACAGGATATTTTTCTTGAAACTCATGATTTTTGTCTAAAAATCTCCATGTTTTCTTAATAATAATGTCTTGAAATCCTAGATCCTTACTTTTTTCTATAGCAGCATTCACTTCGTGCTGATTATGTTTAAAAACAATATAACTCCAATAGGCTCTTCCACCGGCATTAATGAATGCCTTTGCGTTTGCGATTACCTTATCAAAAGGAACATTTCTACGATAGATATGATTAGTATCCTCTAACCCGTCTATACCAAAAACAACAGAATCCTTAGGACCTAAAATTTTAGCCAATGCTTCCCACCAATCAGCAGAACGTATACCTCCGTTGGTTTTAATTATTATTTCTAAATTGTTGTTCAAAGTTTTGATGTATTGAATTATAGGAACAAGGTAGTTATTCATTATAGGATCACCGTAAGTTCCACAAAAATCAATCTTTTTAATGGACTGAATAAAATCTTTACTTAGGTGTTTCATAGCCCAATCTAAATCAATTTGTACTATAGGCAAATTTTTCCATGTGTCCGATCCATAATAATTCCTAGGACACATAGGGCAGGCAGCATTACAGGCAGTGGTTATTTCCCATTCGATATTATCTACTTTATATTCAAAAGTCATTTGGTTAAGTTTAAATTAGTTATTTTTATAGTTCCTGAACTATCTATAATGAACTTTAGGATTTCTGCTACTTGCTCTACTTCCATTCCTTCAAAATTACTCATTTTAGATTTAAATTTAGACGGATTCAATACTGATATACTCATATCACCTATGTTGCTATGAGTAACCGCATTCATAAATTTGTTTGCTGCTAATTTACTTATATTGTAGGTTAGCCTCTTTAGATTTATACCAGGCCAGCTAGTCCATAATGATCCATAACTACCTACGTATATAAAATGTCCTTTGAAATTATTTTCCAATAAATTACTTACTATAAAGGCAGGTACAGTAAAGTTTAAAGTCAACATTTCCCAAACAGGATCTAATATTGTTCCGGCAGTAAAGACTATAGTATCATATTCATACAAATTAGCTAACAAATTTTCACATGATGTTTTATCAATGATACCAGTTGAATAAAAAGTTTCTAAGAAAAAACTTTCTTTATATCTGTTATTAAATGATTTAGATAGAGTGCTATTACCTATTAGAGCAATTTTTTTCACAATTTTCCTAATTTTTTATCAATATAAGAGTCTAAATTAAAACTCAACAAATTATCCAATTGATCATAGGTCAAATTAAGCCTTTCATTTACTGTGAGTGAAGAATTAAGTTTATAGGCAATTGGATGACATCCTGGTCTAAAATCGTAATTTTGTTTTTCTTTTGTTATTGTTTCAGCAATACGTACTGCGTCGAAAAAATTCATATTTTCATTTTTCCAAATAATTTCTTCTGTGACTACTTTTCTCATAGCAGGGTTAACGATATTTCCGAAATTTGTTTTCACTTCTAAAGGAAACCTAGAGCTCATTTCTTTTTGCTCTTCTTCAGTCATTTCCACATAATTGTATTTTGCTAAATTCGAGCTAATTTTTGATTCTTGGTTTATTTTGTTATTTGAAGGAATAAGCAAAGGGTGTATGCTAAAGGCATGCCCTTGCCAATTATTTTTTAACCAATCAAATGTATCAAGCAAAGTTTTTTCTGTTTCATAGGGCAATCCAGCAATAACACCTATATGTGCTCTAAACCTTTTGGATCCTTTATTTTCAAAATATGATCTAATAGATGATAATCCATCTTTTAGTTTTTCCGACGCCATACCCTTACCAATAGACCGAGACGACTTTTCATTAAAACTTTCTATACCATAAAAATGTCCCAAGAAGTTCATCCTTAATAAATGTTCTATATCATCTTTTCGACTTACTAAAAGATCGGCCCTAATATATCCGGAAAACCAAGGATCAAAATCTAAAGCATTTACGGCATCGGCAAATTTTATAATCTTTTGAGTTCTATCATTAAATGTCTCATCACTAACAATATAGTTTTTTACTCCAAACCTATCATAGGTGTCTTTCATCTGCTCAATGAAATCATCGCTATCTCTCGTATAATCTCCCTTAACACCTAACACTGGAAAATTACAAAAGGAGCAGGCAAACTTACAGCCTCTCGCAAATTCTATAGCAAGCCACTCATCTGGTAAAATATAATCTCTTTCTTGGTATTTCACCATCAGAGATTTCATCGGGAATGCAGGATAAGCATGTATAGCAGAAATAATTTTCTGCCCGTTTCCTACATTGAGATTAAACTTAGGTCTTTTACCGTTTCCTACTATATATTTTAGTAATTCAACAATGGCATATTCTCCAAATCCTTGGATGTAATAATCTATTACCTTGGATGAAAACATAGGATTAACTGCCGATCCGCTGATTATTTTAACTTCAGGATAATTTAACTTTATCCAGTATACAAACCGTTCAAGGTTATCAGTCCACATTGAAAATAGGTGTCCAAAGCCTACAAATTTTAACCCGGTAGTATGCCTGGTTTTAAAAAATGTTTGAAGTTTTTCTAGTGTCCACCAGTTTGCCCAATCTACCACTTCTATGTCCCAGCCTTGTTCCCTTAGATAATGCGCGATTCTGTGTCCGCCTAGTGGCCTAGATAAAAAGGGATTTTGAGTTACATTAAAAATTATACCCCCGAGCTGTGTCATTACTTCCCGTCGTAGTCTTTAACAGGGCCACCGTGGAGTTCGCTTTTCATTCGTTTACCTTTTAACCGAACACCAGAACCTTTTTTTCCTTGTACCCCTGTACCAGCAGTATGGTCACTATCATGCTTAAGATAGCCTCTGCTAACACATTGGCTGTATCTCACATTACTAAGTCGTGATTTTCCTACAGAACATTGACTGCTAGTAGGTGCCGCTAGTTTCTTTTCTAAAAGTTCTTGAATCTTCATATTTCTATTTATTTGAATAGAATAAGACTCATTATCACTGTTTGAGCACAAAATCCTAAACATATTGTGGCAATGTAAAGAAAGTTACGTTCAATTAAACTCTTAAAGAACAGTGTGATTAGGCCACTCCATACAAAGATCATTAGATCTACAGGAGGTAGTTTATCATTTTGCGCCATAAGAACAGCCAGTAAGGTAGGAATGCTGGCTAGGTGTAGTAAAACTATAGTTAACCATCCTAGAGTATGAGCACTAATGTGTCCCAAATGATTACGTAAAAATTCCCATATGTGTAATGGTATATGAGCAACAAAAGTTGTAACTTTTGATGCGATATCGTTTACTTTATTTGTAGAAGATGTGTCGGCCAATTTTTGCCACCCTTTCCCGTTTCCAACCCGGATTGATATAATCTGCATGAAAGTATAGAGCCTGTGTAAGACTAGGTAACCTAAATCCTTCTAATAGAACTTTCTTAGCGACTTCCATACTTTCATCATAGACGGCAGGATGTTTTGGTCTAAAGGTAACTGTTCTATCACAGACCCAACTAAATTGGCAAAGTACCTTATCATAGAAAAAATTCTTCTGATAGATTACTTTACAGATATCGCCAGGAAACAGTCCATCGCTGTTTGCCCTGTTTATTGTAACCTGCGCCACGGCTACCTTACCTTCGAATGGTTCTGATCCAGCCTCATGATAAATGTTTTGAGCGAGACAGGCCAATTGACGTTCTCTCACCTGCGCAGTAATTTGGGATGCCTCTACATTCTCAACCGCACCTAGTCTATGTTTCACAGCCCAGGTTAATAGATTTACTGACATATAAAGACCTAATAGCATTAATAGAACACCGAGAACTACAGCAATTTTTTTCCTGGTATTCTTACCTGCTTGTTCCCTGTCTAGCGTAATTTCAGTCATTTCTGACCTCCTTTCTCGTTAGCGGTAAGAATAATTATACAGCAGATGTTATTTTACACTAAAATACGGGAAAAATCAAGTGTTTTTTGATTATTTTATGCCAATTGTCATGAATCGACTAAATGACCAAGTGGGATATTCAAAATCTAATTGACCTGAATACTTATATTTCCTTAAAGGATAATGATTTATAAATTGTTGAAGATTTTCTGAATGTACGAAATGATCATCATGCGGCATATTATTGCCCTGAAGTACAACTCTGGTACCATATGGTATATTGTCAAACCATTCCTTAGTTTGAAAGTGTTCTGTGCTGGTGTTAATAATTAAATCGGCTTCTACAGACACTTTATTACAGTCTGCTGTTATTGCCTTAAACGTCCAGTCTTTCCACACCCAGTTTTCATTAATCATATCTGCCATAGGTTCGCAGGCGGGGTCAATGTCATAACTTCTAATTTTATGAACACGGAATTTTCCTCTACTTAATAGTAGAAATGCCGTTAGTCCATGCCATCCTGCATAGATAGCTGTCTCATTGCTGGTCCAACGGGTTCTCTCTAGTTCTTGACAAAGCCATATTTTGCTACTGACCTGGCCACTACTGAACACATCTTTATTCATGTTCTGCTAAGAACTTTTTAAACTCTGGAAAGATTTTTGAAAAATTTGTATTTCTACGAGTGTCAAGTTGCCTATTAAACAAAACAAAATTATGTCGCATGATTGATAGTTTATTTTCGTCCCAGTCACGGCTACGCATCAGTTCTAAATTACGTTTGACCTTAGCTATTTCAAAATCATAAAATCCTACAAAATTTTCAGTATCGGTATTACTTTCCATAAATTCTATGGCATCCTCTATATAAAATTGGAATTCATCAGGTAGTATTGATATAGATTGCCATTCAGGATTTCTTAACAAAGGTACATCAAACCATATCCGTTGTCTCGGGTGAATAACGTGATCAGGATGGTCAAAGTTAGGGTCCTCTATCTTAATATATTTTATGCCCTGCTTGTCTTTACTGTATTGCTTTCTTAATTCTAAAACCCATTTTAAAAAATCTGTAAATTTAGTCACACTCAAGGCATTAAATGTATTAATAAATGTCACTGTTGTATTTGTTGTAGCCGACAGAAACTTTTCTAAGTTTCTATTCATCTTTTGAAAATCTAAACCATACCTTATATATTCTGCCTGTTTACCCACACTATCAATGCTGACAAATAAAGAAAAATTCTTAAGGGCCATACTTACATACCAATTATTACCAGAATTAGGATTAAAACGTTCCTTATCTTCCCATATTTGAATTTTTTCCAAAAGTTTTACCTTGTCTATAAACTTATCTAAAAGTTCATTTTTAGGAGGGCAAAGA
>Ga0129333_10007269_pt1 | contig 10461 bp, 6 predicted proteins | sample CPB6_08_DNA_FD_94474 | JGI IMG/M metagenome (GOLD analysis project Ga0129333, IMG submission 94474) | Freshwater to marine salinity gradient microbial communities from Chesapeake Bay, USA - CPBay_Sum_0.6_0.8_DNA | ecosystem: Environmental > Aquatic > Marine > Coastal | place: USA: Chesapeake Bay...
AGGCACAGTAGAAGTAGATACAGTAGAAGTAGATACAGTAAGAGATGGAATACCAGATGCAGCAGGAGGTATAGCGATCGGCACTCGATATAAATGCCAGGTGGTTTGTAGCGTTTTCTGGACGATCCACGTACTCTGGGGGACAGAGCAGGATGTTTCTAGCACAGAAGGCTTGACAAAAGGAAACAAAGTTGATATTTGTTTGCCAGATAAGTATTGACTGGGAGCATGGCCACCTAAGAAGGGGCTAAAGTCGGAGTCAGGATGGGACTTTGAATGAGGCTCTGGAACTGGAATAAGACCTAGATCAGTCCCTGGGGTAACAGTCCCCGGTGTGATGGGGGTAAGACGCAAACTCATGATCAACTCCGAAACACTACAGCAAACTCCTAGGTATTCTGTCTTATACATCTACCAGAATTTCCACTGATTAAGCTAGATCCCAAGATACTTTTTGCCGAAAATTGGGTTCAAAGCCCCAACCTTCTAGGGCGGCTTTCGGCTTTTAAATCTGCGAACAAATACCCACCTCATGCTATAAGATAGCAAGTTCAGCCCAAAAATCCCCGTCTCTTGCGAGTGGGGTGTCAATTTTGCGTTCTAGCGATCGTTGTATTCATGACTTCTTCCGTTTCTTCTCAGGTGTTACGTCAATCGGTGCTGGGATCCCGGCGGCCCAGTAACTACTTTTGGGCAGTGGTGATCTCGATGGGGGGGCTTGGTTTTTTTCTCTCTGCCCTCTCTAGCTATACCAAAGTCAATTTTTTACCCTTTTCTGACCCGACCCAATTGGTGTTTATTCCCCAGGGCATTGCCATGGGATTTTATGGCATCGCAGCGATCGTCCTGTCTACCTATCTGTGGCTAGTGATTATCTGGGATGTGGGGGGCGGTTTCAATGAGTTTAATGCGAAAACCCAGACGGCAACGATTTTGCGCCACGGTTTCCCCGGTAACGATCGTCAGGTGGAATTGGTGTACAACTTTGATCAAATTCAAGCCGTGCGGATTGAAATCAAAGAGGGCTTAAATCCCAAGCGGGCACTGTACTTGAAGGTACGCAACAAGGGGGAAATTCCCCTGACCCGTATCGGCCAGCCTCTCCCGTTGTCCCAGATTGAAAACCAGGGGGCAGAGTTAGCTCGTTTTTTGCGGGTTCCCCTAGAGGGGTTGTAAGTGGGTGAGTGGTGAGTGGTAAGTGGTAAGTGGTAAGTAAGCTAATCACTAATCACTAATCACTAATCAACTCACTACTACTCTCACCTCAATTCATTCTCAACCAACTCAACAACTCCTCCGTACTCAGGTCTAACTCAATCTCTTTCAATCCAAGCAGAGCATTAGGCCAGATGCAGGGGATTTACATCGATCGTCAGAGCGACGTTGCGGTGGGGTTTAAGGTGGTGTTGAAGTTCAATCCACGGCAGTTCAAAACATCCCTGAGCGTGGGGTTTCACCTTCAGTAACAGATGCCAGCGATAGCGTTGGGCAATACGGAGAATGGGGGCTGGGGCAGGCCCCAACAGTTCCACCGCTTCAGTGTAGCCTTCCTCTGCTAAGGATGTTTGCAGAAATATTCCTAAATCATTAGCCGCTTGCTCTACTGCACTGGGATCGGGGCTAGTCAGCCGCAGCAACAGCAGGGTACTAAAGGGCGGATAAAATAGGGGCGATCGATGGGGGAGTTCCTGATCTAAAAAGTCCCCGTAGCGGTGCTGGGTCACGGCCTGCACTACCCCATGATCTGGGCTGTAGGTTTGCAAAATCACCCGGCCCGGATCCACCCCCCGCCCCGATCGTCCCGCCACCCGAAGCAAAATTTGACACGCCCGCTCCCCCGCCCGAAAGTCCGGCAAATGTAGCAATCCGTCCGCCGCTAAAATCCCCACCACCGTGACCTGGGGTAAATCAATCCCTTTCGTCAGCATTTGGGTTCCCACCAGTAAATCTGCCTTTCCCGCCGCAAAACGCTGAAGCAAAATGCGGTGAGCATCCTTTGTCCGAGTGGTGTCACTGTCAAACCGAATATAGGTCAAATCAGAAAAGATTTGTTCTATTTCCTGAACAACCCGCTGGGTGCCACTGCCAAAAAATTTGAGATAGGGAGACTGGCACTGAGGACAGACCCTCGGTTGGGGTTGGCTGTAGTTACAGTAATGGCACCGTAGGGTTTGACTAGGGCTTGTCTGACCCGATCCCTGACCCGATCTCTGGCCCGATCCCTGTCCTGATCCTTCCGGTTGGTGATAGGTCAAGGACACATCACAGTGAGGACAACCCAAAGGTTCTCCGCAACTCCGACAGGAAACAAAAGTACTATGTCCTCGACGCGGTACAAAGAGGAGTCCCTGTTGGCCGTTGGCCTTCATCTGCTGGAGTGCCCTTTGTAAGGTATGGCTAAAGAGCGATCGATTCCCCCGCTGCAACTCCTGGCGCATATCCACCACTTCGATTTGGGGCTGGGGACGGTTATAAATTCGCTGGGGGAGAGCTAAGTACAAAGGCTCTAGTTGTTTTGATTCTAAGCTTGACTCTGCGGTAGAGTCCCCCGCTAGCATAGAGTCCCCTAAGAGGCGATGTCTGGCCGTCTCCACCCACGTTTCCACGGAGGGAGTGGCAGACCCCAACAGCAACACACAGCCACACAACTGCGATCGCCACTGGGCCACGGTGCGGGCGTGGTAGCAGGGCATGGGCTGATCTTGCTTAAAACTGCCGTCGTGTTCTTCATCTAAAATAATCAGTCCTAAGTGCGGCAAGGGTGCAAAAATAGCCGACCGGGTGCCAATAATCACTTGAGGGGTCGGCAACAACATCAGCCGCCAGGTGTCGTAGCGCTCCCCTTCGGATAAGCCACTGTGATAGACCAAAACTTTATGGCCAAAGCGTTGTTGAAACCGATCGGTCAATTGGGGGGTAAGCCCAATCTCCGGCACTAACACCAGGGCCGATCGTCCCGCCGCTAGACAGGGCTCAATGGCTTGGAGATACACTTCTGTTTTGCCGGAACCCGTAACCCCGTGGAGTAAAATCGTCCGTCCCTTCTGGGTGCGTTGACAGGTTTCCTGAGCCCTAACGATCGTCTCTAAAGCCACTGCCTGATCGGGATTTAACACTTTCACCTGATCGGGCGGTAAGGTAGAGCCCTGAAGTAGGCGGTACTGTTGGCGATCGTTGAGGAGAACATCCCCATATTTAGCCAAATTGTGAATCACCGCCGCACTCACCTGCGCCTTTTTGCACAAATCCGTTAGGGGTAACTCTCCCCCTTCTTGTTGTAAGACTCGGATGGCTTGCTGTTGTTTATCCGTCAGTTCCGACAATGGGCGAGTGCCGAGAAATGATACCCACTGTTGCCATTTTGGTTGGGGGGGCTGGGGGGTTTCTAAGTAACTGCGAACCCAGTCCCGCTGTTGTAAATCCCGCAGACCTGCGGTGGCCCCCTTCACCTGTTTTTGGAGGTAACGCCAGGTATAATCTCCCGTGGGACTTTTTTGTAATACCCGCAACACCGCCAACGCTGCCGATCGTAAAAACAATTCTGGATTGGGGGGGATCTGCTCTGGATTGAGGGCAATACGGCGCTGGGATCGGGCCAGAAGACCGGGGGGTAAGGCGGTGCGGATGACGGTAACGAGGGGGGTGTAGTAAGTGGTGGCCACCTGCTGCAACAAGTCCCAGTATCCCGCAGGAAAAAAGCCAGAGCAAACCCGATCGCTGATCAACCGAATTTTAGCGGGATCCAGATCCGGTGGGGTTGTACCCAGGGTCAAAACGATCGCCCCTAGGGTTTGGGAGCCAAAAGGCACCTGCACAATATCCCCAGGCTGTAAACCCTCCGGTTGTCCACAAAGGTGAGGGGGAACCTGGTAGGTAAACACCTCCTGAGACGGCAAACGGCCCGGCGCATCCACTAAAACATCCGCCCAAAGCGTTTGCGCTGCTTGCTCCGCCACAGATTCACCCTCTGGATTCATAGCTTCAATTCACAGCTTGGATTAATAGCATCATTAAAAAATCTCACAAAAAAAGCGGGAAGCCCCGCCTTTTAAGTGTATGGATAGATAGCAATTGCTGCTTGTGGAGTTACCGGCCAGGTCAGCAATAGAGCGATCGACTTGGAACGCTATTTCGCACGGGAGGTTTTCGTTTGTCGTCTACGACGACGAGCGATGGCTTTGCGCTTTTCCTTATCCTGAGGCGTTTCGTGATACTGATGCTTTTTGTAGTCCGGGAAAATGCCTGCCCTGGACACCTGACGCTTAAAGCGCCGCAATGCGGATTCAATTCCTTCGTTTTCGCCAACTATGACCTGAGCCACTCGGTACCGTCCTCCTTAAATAATGATGTTGTTTGATTTTCGTAGCCTAGAGTGAGGTCTTATAGTATATCAGGTGAACCCCCAAACGAGAATAGACAGATAACCCAAAGCGATCGGGGAATTTGGAGCGCTGCTCCAGACGATCGTTAGGCAGAAGAAAGCAAAATGTATAAACCCAGAAAGATTACGAGAGGTTACTAGTTTGCCCAAAAGCAGCAGATCATCAAAACAACCATCCAATCCTTTGGTAAAGTGGCTTGCCTTAGATTGGAATCGGCCAGAGCGATCGTACAATCCCGATGTGCGTGATTTTCTGGCGGGATTGCTAGATTACCCTAAAGATCGTGTTGTGACGGAGGATGCGAGTGGTGGGGGTTATCCAGACCTTAAGTTGCTGACTCCTGAGAAAATAGCTTGGGTTGTGGGGGATCTAAAAAAAGATGATGCAGAACTGAATACTGAGGGTGGACGGCGTAGGCTGTGGAACCAAAAACGTAAGTATATTGAAGGGCTAACCCGATACGTTTTGTTTTTGACAGCCCGTTATCTCTGGATTGTTTTACCGACAGGGGTTGGGGTTCCAGGATTTGAAGAGCCCTGTAATTTGTCTGAAATCACGTTTGAAGCCTTAAAAGAAAAGCTTAAATTCATTTCCTATGAACAAGCAACCCATGATAATCAATGGGCAACTTTTATTGAAGGGCAATTACCCTATGTTTACTTAAAGTTGGATGTACCAGAGACCTTAGATCGGTTGCGCCAAGATTTACAAACGAGCTTTACTGAACTTGTTACAGCCGCAGAACAGGCGATCGGCTCACTGATTCAACAATATGAAGACTTTAAACAACAGGAACAGCAAATTCAGCGTAACTTAGTAGATACCGGCGATACTCAGCGACGGGCATTGGTGCGGATCCGGTTTAAGTTTGACTTTCATCGACATTTGTTTGAGAATCTTTTGCCTCGATTTGAAGATCAATATGGGCGAGATATGAATGCAAAGGGTAAGCAGTTTGAAGAACGAATTCGAGAGTCGTTTGTTGCGGATTCAGTTGCGGTGCTAGTTGCCCGTGTGTTGTTTTTGCGATTGGTAGAAGATTTAGGACTCACAAAGAATGAGCGACGACGTTTATCCAATGGTGGCCCACGAGATTGGGCAACCTTTGTGGATCACTTAACAGGAGATGCGAAAGCACTCGTCGAATTAGTTGCTAAAGATGTTGGACGGTTATATCATGAACCCTTTGAGCGCAACTTATTTGATTGGATTTATGAAACAAATGGGGCTTTAGATGAAGCCTTACAACGGTTAATTCTTCGATTCAATGCCTATGACTTTTCAGGGTTATCGGAAGAAATTTTGGGAGATATTTATCAGACTTTTTTACCCCCTGCTAAACGGAAACGGTTAGGCGAGTTTTATACTCCCCCCTCGATCGTGGATTGGCTGTTAGAACAAACCGTATTTCAACAGGGGGAAGGTACATTGCTGGATCCCTCCTGTGGCAGTGGTTCATTTCTGGTGCGATATGTTCATCGTTGTTTGGAAGAGGCTAAAACGAGAGGGCTGGATCCAGATAGCGTTTTACAGGAACTCCAGGCTAATGTATGGGGCTTTGACCTTAACCCCTTTGCGGCATTTATCAGTCACTTTCAGTTGATGTGGGCATTGATCCGTTTCAAGCCCTCAACTAACCCCGCAGAGATTCCTAAAGTTCACATCTATAACTTAAATAGTTTATTGCGAGAATCCGATCTGGTTCCGTTACTCGGAGCGGGCTTTTTGTCTCCAGGTTCCGCAGAACGGGATAGTCAGCAGTGGAAATATATTGTGGGAAATCCCCCCTATATTCGAGCCGAACGGGTGAAATATAACGATGAGATGCGGGGCTTGTGGCACCAGGTTTGGGGACAAAATGCGGATACTGGTTTAGTGTTTCTTTATCGAGCGTTGACGGAATCGCTAGAACCCGGCGGCTGGTTGGGCATGGTGGTGAGTGGGGGCTATGCTAATTCAGAAGCGGCGGCCAAGGTTTGGAAGTTGCTTTACCCAGGGCGAGAAGCAGCATTACGCAAAATTGTCTGGTTAGAGTTTGCTGGAAAACAGTGGGATGCCAGCGTTATTCCAATGCTGTTAGTAATTGAAAAAGTTAGGGCACAGGAAGACGATGAAATTGAACTGTTCACTCCGTCCATTTGGCAGAGCAATGAACCATCTGTAAAAATCAAATACGGTGATTTTTTTAATGCCAAAGTTAGTCCTAGAGTTACGGATATTGATCCTAATACTCCACGGGAGGGTTTGTGGGGAGATTATTTATTACCCCTGTTGCACCCCGAAGATGTACCCATTCTCAAAAAGCTATATCCCAATGGAAATGGGGGTAATGTTGTTGAGTTGAAAGAAGCTGTTGCTCAACAACTCAGTCGTAACAATCGCCCCTTTTGGTTCACCTATGGGATTCAGCGTGGAGGAACAGAAGTTACAGAAGAACCCACGGGTACAAATTCCGTTCAGGTTATTGCAGGACGTAGTATATCCGTTGGTTGGACAGGAGAACCCGTTGGATGGGTTGACTTAAATGCCGTTCGAGAAAGACCTTATGGCAAACTCAGCTTATGGGCAGATGAAAGTCCATCTATTTTTATTGCCGTGCCAACACTTGCAAGATCGATATTTGCTGCTGTTGTCACATCTGAAGGTGATAAGCGTTTAGCTGCGGTCAATACAGTATTATTAGCTATACCTAAACCAGGTATTTCTGCTATGGCTGTAGCTGCTTTTTTGAATAGTAAGTTGATTCGTTTTTACTGGCTTACTAGATTGCGATCAGCGGTTTTAGAAGGTTCTTCCCGCGCTACTTTATATCCCCGAAATCTTGAAGCATTGCCCTGGATCAGATCGCTCGATCCAACGATCGAACAAGAGCTAGTAAACGGGTATAACGAACTTGCCCGGCTCGCAACGATCGCTAAGAACAACCCGGATGAGTGGCTTTTATCGGAAGTCGAAACCCGCATTAAAACGAGGCGATATAAGTTGAGCGATCGACTTTTAGGACTCAATTTCTTAAACTGGAGTCCTGAAGATGTCCTCGTTGAAGAACTCACATTAGAGGGGAACTGTATTAAAGCCGGAGTATTTTCAATAGAACTTTTAGATGCTGATATTACGGAACTGGTTTATAAACTATTGACCCTTAATGCTGAGGAAGAAACCACCATTTCTAGAGCAATCATCCAAAAATTACTCATTCCCCAAGATTATGCAGATTTGATGCAACGGTATCGACAACGATCGGCTGATTTTCAACAAATTGAGTCTGATTTTTTTGCTATACTAAATCAAATTGATAACACGGTTTATAGAATGTTTGGACTAACGGACGACGAGAAGGCTCATATAGAGAACCGTCTGGCGAGTTTTCCACTCAATAAACTTCAGCCTCGCTATCCCTGGCAAACGGTGAAACCCAGACCTATCAAAGCTTACACCAGCGATCGTTTTTCCTAGCGAACGGAACAGAGATTATTGAGGAAGCTAGCAAAGTAATTTCTGGCGGGAAAGAAGTACCTTAATTTGCTGAGTTGAGATCCCCCGGTGAAAAGCAATCCTCTGGCATCGGATCCTCTGGTACCACATCAACCCAGTGACAAGAACTAGGGCTTAGGGTAATTAAATCCTCAATATTGCGGCGCATCATTTCACAAATCGTATCCAACGGTAAATCATTGGAATCGCGCCCAAAGGGATTTTCAATTTCGACCCCAATTTCCTCAATTCCCAGCAGTGCAAAACTGGTAAGGGCACTAAACATTCCCGTTAATAAGCCTAAGCGACTGACCATTTCAAACGGGAAGAAAAAACAATAGAGGAGTAGTAATTGCTTAAGATGAATAGAATAGGCCAAAGGCATCGGAGTTCTTAAAATACGTTCACAGGATCCTAAGCAATCTACTAATTGATTCAACAATTGAACAATGGAAATCATCTCATAGGTACTCAGATTTCCCTTATTGTGTTGCGATTCTAAATAATCATTAATCCAAAAGGCAAGTTCCAACGGAGGATGGTTCATCGACTGCAATTTAACATATTGCTGAGGAGAGACCAAACTTTCAATTTCTGTATTCAGATTTTCCTGACGCAAATGTAATTTTGTTGCCACTGCAAAAGCTACTAAAAGACGCAGTATTTCTACTTTTCTAGTTCGATCGACTGAATTAGACTCGGATACAAAAACCCAAATTTTTCGGGCAAGATTTCGGATTGTATTATTGATTGTTCCCCACAACTTACGCCCTTCCCAAAACCGCTCATAGGCTGTATTTGTCCGAAAAACTAACAACAACCCTAAAACAATACTCGGCACAATATTACCCACCCCATCCAGGGCGATCGGAATACCTCGCACATGTAATACTGAGATCAAAAGACCCAGCAGACCAAACAAAAATGCCCTCGGAAAAACCTTCGGTACCACCGACCCCGTTCTTTGCAGTGTTCCTTGAAACCACCGATAGTTACTGTTTATCATTGCCGTCTTACACGCAATACAAAAGTAGGGAACCGCAAGATTTAGAGGATAAATTGCCCCACAGATGCCCATAGATTCAGTACAAACAAAATAGATCACATCTTGAGTGGTCACCAGCAGCAACACCAACCGCAAGAGTAACTCAGGATCTGGGCAGAAAGAATAGAGCCTGCTATTCTAAACAGCGAGACTCTCGACAAGATACCATAATATGTCTAGTTCCTGCTTATTCACTCCTCTTCAACCCACTCAGGCAACCCGTCCGCCCCTCATCTCCCTCTTGATGCGGCTACCGGGCTGGCTTTGTTTCCTTGCCCTTTGGCTGATCGTCTTACCCGCGCAAGCAGCCTTAACGCTACGGGTAGCAGTAGAAGAAGGCAGTGGCCAAGTTCAGGTGGGAACTTCCACCCCCGCAGTGGTTAAAGATGGCAGCGGCAAACCGATCGCCCAATTGGGAGCCATGCAGGGGGCCCGTGCCGTCAGTCAGGGCAACGGTATTACCCTCGGTCGTAAAACCGGCAGCCAATTTTGGATTGAACCCAGCAACAATGGCTTAGTCTGGATCGATGATGCCTGGTATCGGGGCAGTGTTCGGTTAGTCTCCACAGGGCAAGGCATTATTGCTGTTAATTATGTTGATTTAGACGAATATTTGTATAGTGTGGTCGGCAGTGAAATGCCCACAAGCTGGCCCTTAGAAGCCCTCAAAGCCCAAGCTGTGGCCGCCCGTTCCTATGCCCTTTATAAACGGAGCAAACTGGCGAATACGGTCTACGACTTAGGGGATACCACCAACTGGCAGGTGTACAAAGGGGTATCCTCTGAAACCACCTCCACCCAAACCGCTGTGCAGCAAACCGCCAGCCAAGTCCTGACCTACCAAGGCAACATCATTGAAGCGGTCTTTCATTCTTCCTCCGGTGGTCATACCGAAAATGTGGAAGATGTTTGGGTTCAAGCCCTGCCCTATCTCCGGGGCGTTACGGACTACGATCAGCAAGCTCCTGTTTTTGCCTGGTCTGAAACCGTTAGTGCTAGCGAAATGCGGGGCATTGTTCCGGGCATTGGTAATATTGTGAGTATGGTTCCCGTTGCTACCACTCCTAATGGCCGCGTCCGTCAACTTAAAATTATTGGGGATGCGGGGCAAACTACCTTGACCGGTGAACAGTTTCGTCAAGCCTTAGATTTGCGAAGTTCTCTGTTTGTGGTCAGTCCTCAAGGGGGCCAGTCCGGGGGCGGTAAGTCTACCTCTCCTCAGTCTTTTGTGATCCAGGGCCGAGGCTTTGGCCATGGGTTAGGGCTCAGTCAGTGGGGAGCCTATAGTCTGGCCCGCCAGGGGTACAACTATCAACAAATTCTGGGGCACTATTACCGCAATTCGTCCCTTGCCCGCGTTCAGGTGAGCCAGTAGCGCGATCGTTTTACGGAGTCTTTACGTGAATACCCTTTCTCTGCCCCCCTTCTCCTTACCCCTTCTCCTGGCAACGATCGCTATTTTGCTGCTATTGGTTACCACGGGGGGGGTGTTGTATTTAACCGCAGCGGACTGGCGAGACAAACGACGGCAGTCAGAGGATCAAAAACTGAAAAAATAAA
>Ga0129333_10007272_pt1 | contig 10458 bp, 9 predicted proteins | sample CPB6_08_DNA_FD_94474 | JGI IMG/M metagenome (GOLD analysis project Ga0129333, IMG submission 94474) | Freshwater to marine salinity gradient microbial communities from Chesapeake Bay, USA - CPBay_Sum_0.6_0.8_DNA | ecosystem: Environmental > Aquatic > Marine > Coastal | place: USA: Chesapeake Bay...
ACGGTTATCGACTATAATGCAGAAGGTGAGCAACCTGTCGGCTCGATTAAGATGACGTTTCAAGTTTCTTATCGAACGACTGAAACTGAATCAGAGTCGCCAGCTTAGGAGTTTTTAAAATGGCAAATCATACGGGTTCGGAAGGAATCGTAAAGATTTCGACAAATGCAATCGCTGAAGTTCGTTCTTGGACTTTGACAAATACGGCAGACACGATCGAAGATACGACGATGGGCGATTCTTGGCGTTCATATAAGTCGGTTCTTTCGGCTTTCACTGGTCAGGTCACTTGCTATTGGGATGAAACCGATACGACAGGTCAGGGTGCTTTGACATCTGGCTCGACGGTTACTCTCAACCTTTATCCTGAAGGCGCAACAACTGGTGACACCTATTACAATGGTTCTGTCATCGTAACATCGATTGAACGCACTGCATCTTTTGATGGTATGGTTGAAGCAACTTTTGCCTTCCAAGGCACTGGAACCTTGTCATCATCAACGGCATCATAATTAAGGAAACAAAATGCACATAATTGAAAAAGCTAAAGCGCACTTCAAAGACAAAAACGTAAATGTGATTGAAGTTCCGGAGTGGGGTGAATCTGGAAAACCATTCTTGATTTATTCCACTCCTTTCACACTGGCGGAAAAGGATAAGATTTTCAAAGGCTCTCAGGAATCATCTCTGAAAGTTTTGGTTGATTGTCTTATCTTGAAAGCAAAAGACGAAAAAGGCGAACAAATCTTCACTCTCGAACATAAGCGCGATCTTCTAAACTCAGTTGATCCAGATATTATTGTTCGAATAGCTAATGAAATGATCGCAACCGCAAGTGTTGAGGAATCAATAAAAAACTAAGAGACGATCCCGATGCGTTTTCAAGATATGCGCTCGCGGATCGTTTAGGTAAGACACTTGAAGAAATAGAAACAATGTCTGTTTCTGAGTTTATTGGTTGGGTTGCTTATTTGAACATTGTCGCGGAGCGAATGAAGAATGGCAAGTGAGCAACTAAAAATTGAACTTACAGCAGTTGATAAAACTACTGCCGCTTTCAATTCAATTCAATCTAATATGATGAAAATGGGTAATGGAGCGATGATGTTAAGTCGCTCCTTTACTGCTATTAGTGTTGCGTTAGCTGGTGTTGGCGTGATTGGCAGTTTTAAAAAGCTGATCGATCAAGCTGATAGCATGAACGATTTATCTAAAAAAACTGGCGTTGCTATTGGAGAACTTTCGAAGTTCTCTCAGGCGGCTTTGATGTCAGGAACAAGCATCGAAGGCGTTGCTGTCGGTCTTAAAAAACTCAGTTCAAACATTGTTGAAGCGGCAGGAGGAAATAAAGAGCTTTCAAAGATATTTAATATTCTCGGCGTTGATGTAAAGAACGCTGATGGATCGATCCGAAATGCTGGTTCGGTCATGTTGGATATTTCAAATATCTTTGCAACTATGGAAGATGGAGCGTTAAAAAATGCTCTAGCTGTAAAGTTATTTGGAAAAGCTGGTGCTGATCTCATTCCAATGTTGAATGAAGGATCAGCGGCAATAGAAAAATTCAAGGTTGTAATTGGTCCAGAACTAGCGGCTGAATCTGAGCGCTTTAATGATAATCTTGAACTAATTTCTTCTAATATTCAGATGGTTGGTAATAATATTGCAACTGCTTTTCTTCCTTATATGAATTCTTTATTAGAATCAGTTTTAAATTTTAATCAAAATGCTCCTGCGTTTAATAAAGCATTATTAGGAATGAATACAGGATATGCAACATCGCTTTCACTTGGTGGTGCGCCTCTTGATCCATATCAAAATTTATCTGGTCGTCCTGCTCCACCACTTCCTCCACCTATTGTTATTTCTGGACCGCGTCAGAAAAGTGCGATTGAATTACTTCGTGAGAGTCAGTTATCAAATGCTCTTGGCGGAAGCGGTGGTTTAGATAAATTAAAAGAATATCTGATTAAACAAAGAGAAGCGATTGATCTCCTTGCTCTTGAAGGTCAGCAAGTTGGTATGACTTCATCTGAATACAATATTTTGAAAGCACAAAAAGAAGGCATGAACGAAATCAATAAAACTGTTCGTGAAAATGCTGGTTCAAATACTGAAGCATTTAGACAGGAAGCAGAGGCTTTGCTTGCTGAAAAAATTGCTATGATGCAACGCAACGAAGAATTTAAACGTTCTTTCGAAGGCGGAATGGTTGATGGACTCAAGAGAGTTCGTGAAGAGTTTACCAATGTTGGTCAGGCTGTTTCAGATACATGGGTTAACGCTTTCCAATCTATGGAAGATGCGTTTGTTAATTTCGTGAAAACTGGAAAGCTTGATTTCAAATCTCTTGCTGATTCTATTATTGCAGATATGGCTCGCATCACATTTAGACAGATGGTGAGCGGATTCTTTGGTGGATCATCTGGCGGTGGTGGATTCAATATTTTATCAATGTTCGGATTAGGTGGCGGATCAGTTCCTTTGCCTCCGATTCCTATGAGAGCGGCTGGCGGTTCTGTTTCTTCTGGTTCTCCTTATATTGTCGGTGAGAATGGTCCTGAGTTATTTATGCCTTCTCGATCTGGTTCAATAATACCTGATTCGATGATGTCTGGTAGTTCTGGAGTGGTTGTTAATCAGACGATCAATATCTCGACAGGTGTTCAGCAAACTGTTCGTGCTGAAATTCAAAGCCTCTTGCCTCAAATCTCAAATGCGGCAAAGGCGGCAGTTATCGATGCAAAAAGGCGTGGCGGCTCGTTTGCTAACGCATTTGGTGGTTAATTATGGCGATCACTTATCCTTTATCTCTCCCGACAGTTACCGGATTGGCAAATATTGTCATTACTGCTCGTAATTCCGTGGCTGTTGCAACTTCGCCATTCACTTTAACAACTCAGGTGATGCAACATCAGGGTTCTAGGTGGGAAGCATCTGTAACGCTCCCGCCAATGAAACGCGCATCGGCAGAAGAATGGATTGCATTTCTCATCTCTTTAAATGGTGCTTATGGGACATTCCTTCTCGGTGATCCTCTTGGTGCAACTGCAAGAGGAACGGCTTCATCGGCTCCAGGAACGCCTCTTGTGAACGGTGCATCACAAACAGGCTCCACGCTTAATATCGATGGCGCACCAAATAGCGCGACAGGATATTTAAAGGCTGGAGATTATATTCAGCTTGGTTCTGATTCGGGGAGCCAACTTTATAAGGTTCTTGCGGATGCTAATTCGAATGGGAGCGGTCAGGTTTCGCTCGATATTTGGCCTTCGCTCCGATCTTCGCCATCAGATAATGCCACGGTAACAGTCTCAGGTGCAAAAGGATTGTTTAGATTATCAAGTTCGGATGCGTCTTTTTCGATCGACAATGCTTCCGTTTATGGAATCAATTTTTCTGCGGTTGAGGCACTATGACCAGAAGTCTTGCGGCAGGATTTGCGAGTGCGCTTCAAACATCTGCAATTCAGCCGATCCTTCTGGTTGAATTGAAGTTTGATTCTGGAGCCGTTCGTCTATGGTCTGGAATAGGAAATGTTACCTATAACGGGTTTTCATATATTGGCGCAGGAACGCTTCTGGCGATTTCCTCGATGGAAGATACGACAGACATCGCGGCAAAAGGAATTCAGATTTCATTATCTGGAATCAATCCTCAGGTTTTAGGGATCGCGCTGACTGAGAAATATCAAAACCGGACGGCTAATATCTATTTTGCCTTATCTGGTCAGGTTTCGGATGCGGTTCAGGTTTTTTCCGGTTTGATCGATCAGATGTCAATTAACGATACTGGTGACACTCTTACTGTTTCGGTATCGATAGAATCGCGTCTAATCGATCTGGAGCGGCCTCGAATTTGGCGTTATACTTCTGAGGATCAAAAGCGGGTTTATCCGACAGACAAAGGGTTTGATTTCGTCAATGATCTCCAAAGCAAGCAAATTATCTGGGGTCGTGAATAAGGTTCCGCATTGGGAGTCCTTACTTGACGAATATATCAACTCCTGCCGATCAAAGGCATTTGCATGGGGTTCGTTCGATTGCGTTAGATTTGCTGATGGTGCTTATCAGGCTCAATATGGGATAAATCTATTTCCGCCATTTGATTACAATGATTTGAAATCGGCTCAAAAAGGACTGAAAAAGTTCTGCAAAACGCTCGATCTTGCTGAATCTGTCGATCAATTCTTACCTCGTAAGGAAAAAATGCTCTTATCCAGAGGCGATCTTGTTTTCCATAATTCAGCACTTTCGGTCAATGTTGATGGAGTTGGCGGCTCGATTGGAGTATGTCTAGGAACAAAGATCGCTCTTGTTGGAGAGTCATCTTTGCAGTTCGATTCTATTGAAACGGCATTGTTCGGGTGGAAGGTATGAAGATTAGGAAATTCCTCCTTGCCTCGACATTTCTGGTCGGATTAACGCTTTCGGAGCCAGCCAAGGCCGATCCTGTTACGCTTATTGCCAGTGCCGCATCGGCTCTTGGATTTACCGAGTTCGCGGCTTTTGTCGGTTCGTTCTTTGGCAGATTGGTTGTTACGGCTGGCTTGACAGCGGTTGCCTCTTATCTTTCATCTCAGGATCAACCGACTGTTCCAGATTATCGAGGAATAACCCAGAGAGAAGAAAACTTCACAGATTCACTGGCAACTCGTCAGATCATATATGGTCGAGTGATGACGGCTGGACCGATTGTTTATGCTGAGACAACAAATCATAACAATTATTTGCACATGATCATTCCGGTTGCTGGTCATGAAGTTACGGCATTTGACGCAATATATTTTAATGATGATGAACTTACACTCGATGGATCAGGAAACGTAACGGCTCCAGCGCAATACGCTGGCAAGGCAAGAATCAAGACATATCTTGGAACAACTACACAATCTGCTGATCCTGATTTGATTGCTGAATCGGCAGGATTGTGGACTTCATCGCATAAGCTATCTGGTGTGGCATATATCTATGCTCGATTACTTTTTGATCAGGAAGCATATCCAAACGGACGGCCTACTGTTAAAGCGATTGTTCGAGGGAAAAAGGTTTATGATCCGAGAACAGCAACGACTGGTTATTCTGCAAATCCTGCTCTTTGTATTTTGGATTATCTTAGAGATTCAACTTATGGGTTTGGAGCATCATTAACTGAATGTAATACAACAACATTTAACGCGGCGGCTAATATATGCGATGAAAACGTAACTCTTGCGGCTGGTGGCACTGAGAAACGCTATGAAACTCATGGTGTTATTTATAGCGATAGAACGCCTAAATCAGTTCTTGAAGATTTGCTGACATCTTGCGGTGGAATGGTTTTCTATTCCGGTGGCAAATGGAATATGAACGCGGCGGCATATAATACTCCAACTGTAACACTTACGGATAATGATCTTCGCGCTCCTATCAATCTTGTTACTCGCCATTCAAAACGTGATAATTTCAATATTGTTAAAGGCGTATTTGTTTCGCCTGATGATGGATGGCAAGCAACTGATTTTCCAGCAATAAAATCAACTACATTTATCGCAGATGATAATAACATTGAATCATCTTTTGATGTGACTTTGCCATTTACAACTTCCTCATCGATGGCTCAAAGATTGGCAAAGATTATTCTTTATCGTCATCGCCAGCAAATGACTCTTGAATTGAAGTGTAAAATGACAGCATTTCAGATCGAGGTCGGTGATACGATTATGGTGACTAATTCCAGATACGGATTTAGTTCAAAACCATTTGAAGTAATCAATTTTAACTTTGCTATAGAAGGCTCAAATGAATCTCCTGTATTTGGAGTTGATTTGACTCTTCGTGAAATTTCATCATCTGTTTTCAACTGGAACGCAGATGAAAAAGCTATTGAGCGAGATAATACTTCTCTGCCAAATTATGGTTCAGTTGATGCTCCACAAATTACGGCTTCAGATGAATTGAGAGCAGTTAACCAAGATGTTGTAACTGTATTGCTATTGAATGTTTCTTCAGCAAATCCATTTGTCACTGATTATGAGGTTTCTTATAAAAAACAGAGCGATTCTGTTTATACTGAAACTAATAAATCAACGCAGGGTAAATATGAGATATTAAAGGTCGAGGATGGCGTTTATTATGATATTCGCGCGAGAGCAGTTACATTCCTCGGTGTAAAATCTGATTATCAGACGCTTGCCTATCAAGTTATTGGTAAAACAACTCCGCCATCTGATGTCACTGGTTTATCAATAAACTCGATTGGCGGGAGTGCTATTCTTCAATGGACTCCGATCTCCGATCTTGATCTGTCGCATTATAAGGTTCGCTATTCAGCATCGACATCGGGTGCGACTTATCAAAATTCAATAGATTTGATTGATAAGGTATCGCGCCCAGCTAATTCGATCATTGTTCCGTCTCGACAAGGAACGTATTTTGTCAAAGCAGTCGATAAGTTGAATTATGTATCTGCAAATGCGGCAGAGGTTATTCTTCTTACAAATATCTCAAATGTTAATGATTTGAATGTGGTTGCTACGGTGACCGAAAATCCTGCGTTTTCTGGAGTCAAAACTTCGGTTGTAAAAACAACGGACGGCATCTCGACATGGATTCAATTAGACACATCCGGTTTATTTGATTCAACGGCTGGCAATTTTGATGATCAAGGTGGTCTTTTTGATGCTGGTGGCGGGACCATTGCGACTTCCGGTTATTATGAATTTGCCAACTATGTCGATTTGACTGAGAAATATACGAGTCGCGTTACAGCAAATTTGAATAATATCCGCATCGATTACACTGATCTTTTCGACTCTGCTCTTGGCAATTTTGATGATCGATCGGGTAACTTTGACGGAACCGCAACGGCCTTTGATGATACTTCTGTGGCTCTTCAGATTGCAACGACAGATGGTGATCCTGCGGCTTCTCCAACTTGGTCATCATGGCAGAATTTCGTTGTAGGTGATTACTCGGCAAGAGCATTCAAGTTTCGTGCATATTTAACTTCATTGAATGGCAATTCTTCACCATCGATAACGAATCTATCGGTTAGCGTCGATATGCCAGATCGTGTTATATCTGGGGATGATATAGTCTCAGGCGCAGGGTCTTATTCGGTGACTTTCTCTCCTGCTTATAAATCGTTGGACGGGATCGGAATATCAGCTCAGAATATGGCTTCTGGCGATTATTATGCTATTTCTAGTAAATCAACGACCGGATTCAGTATTATTTTCAGAAATTCCGCTGGAACGGCTGTTTCAAGAACTTTTGATTATGTCGCTCGCGGATATGGCAAGGTGGTGGTCTAATGTCTCAGGAAGATTTCATTATTTCGAATCAAGGCTTCCCAGCCTTCAGATCGGATTTGAACGCCAATCTTCAGGCGTTAGCGAGTTGCTCATCTGGTGCTACGGCTCCATCGACAACTTATGCAAATCAACTTTGGTATGATACTGCCAATGATATTCTAAAGATTAGAAATGAAGACAACGATGCTTGGATTTCGATTGTAACTCTCAATCAAACGACTGATGCAGTCACAAGTTTTGCCAATACTCCAAGTTTGACTGGTAATAATACGCTATCGGGAACCAATACATTTTCAGGCGCGATGTCGGCAACTGGCAATGCATATATGGCGATTGATGCGCTGACGGATGCCTCGACGATTGCTGTCGATATGTCGGTCGGCAACAACTTCTCGGTAACGCTTGGTGGCAACCGGACGCTCGGCAACCCGACAAACCTTACGGCTGGTCAGTCTGGTGTAATCTTCATCGCTCAGGACGGCACAGGTTCTCGGACGCTGGCTTACTCGTCCTATTGGGACTTCCCGTCTCAGACGGCTCCTACGCTGACAACAACGGCTAATGCGATTGATGTGTTGGTTTATACGGTAAGAAACTCAACAAGCATTGCGGCTCAACTTCTGACCAATATCGGGTGACAAATGGGATTACCTGTCGAAGTCAATAACTTAATGATGGGTTCATTAGGTGGCTACAACATCAATCGTAGCTTGCGTTTCCGCTCGTCTGCAAGTGCGTATTTAAATAGAACTTTTGGAACCCCTACAAACGAAAAAATTTGGACTTGGAGCGGTTGGGTAAAGCGCGGAACATTTGGAATTTTAAATTCACTTTTTAATGCAAGCACCGGGGCATCCCCTGCTTATGACGGTTTTCGGTTCAATACGTCAGATCAATTACAATTTTTTACTGGCGGAGCCGTAACAGTTAATCTTGTAACAAACGCTGTTTATCGTGACCCTTCCGCTTGGTATCATGTTCTTTTGTCGTATAATGCAACGACAACGACAGTGACAATTTATGTGAATGGCGTTGCTCAAACAACGACAGGCACAACTGTTTCTAACACAACATATTCATTTAACCATGCAAGCACATTACATTCAATTGGCGCACAAGTTGTAAATGGTGTTTACGCTGCTGGAACTTACTTTGACGGCTACCTCGCCGAAGTAAATTTCATCGACGGTCAAGCACTCACGCCATCCTCATTCGGTGCCTACGACACGAACGGCGTATGGCAACCAAAGAAATACACTGGCACATACGGCACTAATGGTTTCTATCTGCCGTTCAGCGATACAACATCCACAACTACGCTCGTCGCAGACTCGTCAGGCAACGGCAACAACTTTACACCTAACAACATCTCGCTGACGGCTGGCACGACATACGACAGCATGATTGACTCGCCTACGGTGAGTGCGAGTGCAAGTAATTATGCAGTGTGGAACCCTATTCAAAATGTTAATGGTGGCACATCAATAGCAGCAACAATAACTGACGGCAATTTAAAAGCAACAGCAAGCAGTAGTGCGCCAAATATTGTTGCATCAAGTATATCTGTTACAAGCGGTAAATGGTATTGTGAATTAACATTTCTTGCCAATAGCGCAGTCAATACATATCCATATTTTGGGTTTGGACCATTATATTCTGTTGCTGCAGGAAACATAATTGGTGGGAATACTTTTGGCGTATCTTACAATCAGGCTGGTCAAAAGTTTTATAATTCAGCAGCTACTTCATACGGTTCAGCTTGGGCCGTAAATAATGTTATCGGTATGGCGGTTGATTTAGATTCCGCTCAAAGAACGGTTACATTTTATGTAAATAACGTATCTCAAGGTGCTATAAATATTGCGACAACTACAGATGCTAGCGTTGTTTCACTTGCAACTTATGGCAGCGGTGAATCAGGTGCAATTAATTTCGGCCAACGCCCATTCTCCTACACCCCGCCAACTGGCTTTAATGCGCTGAATACATATAACTTACCAGCACCAAGCATTGCTAATGGCGCACAGTATATGGCGGCTACGACATATACGGGAAATGGCACATCTGTTTCTGTCTTAAACTCAAACAATAATACTATAGGAACTACATTCCAGCCTGATTTTGTCTGGTTAAAATCTCGTAGTAGTGCAGATCAACACAATCTAATTGATGTTGTTCGTGGGACAGGCAACAGATTGCGAACAGATGCAACTAGCGCAGAAGAAGCAACTCCGGGAACATTTACGTTAAATTCAAATGGATTTACTGCGGCTACTTCAAACGTATCGTTCAACGGAAATGGTTCTAGTTACATCGGCTGGCAATGGAAAGCTGGCGGCACAGGCGTAACCAACACCTCTGGCACCATCACATCTACCGTGTCGGCTAATCCTACTGCTGGGTTTAGTATTGTGACTTATACGGGAAATGGTTCTTCATCTGCCACTGTTGGTCATGGTCTTGGCGTAACTCCAAATATGATAATTGTAAAAGGAAGAAGCATAGTAAAGGGCTGGTCTGTTTATCATTCATCATTAAGTGCTGGAACTTACCTTGCATTAAATGGAACAAGTGCAGCAAGTAACATTTCAGGAACAACTGAAGGAGCAATTTCAACAAGTCCTACATCGTCTACTTTTGGGTTTACAAGCGGAAGTAGTAACGCAAATAACGTAAATACTAATGGAGCAACTTACGTCGCCTACTGCTTCGCCGCTGTCTCTGGCTATAGTGCTATGGGTTCGTTTGTTGGAAACGGAAGCAACGATGGGCCGTTTGTATATTGCGGCTTCCGCCCCCGCTTTATTATTTTAAAAAATGCTTCAGTTGGTGGCGCTGGATATGATTGGGAAATTGTTGACACATCCAGAAGCACATACAACGTAGTAAGTGCTGAACTTGCCGCTAATCTTTCAAATGCAGAATCATCTAGTTGGAACGCTGTTGATATTCTGTCTAACGGATTTAAACTAAGAGATTTAGGCGCTGCACAAAATGGCAATGGTAATACAATTATATACATGGCGTTCGCTGAATCGCCATTTCGAATTTCTCGCGCTCGATAAGGAGTAATCATGTTTCTTCTCAACGGTTCACCACTTCAAGTCGATATTCCATTTACGCATGATAATATAAAATATCCTGCAAACTGGCTTCGGCTTTCC
>Ga0129333_10007274_pt1 | contig 10456 bp, 6 predicted proteins | sample CPB6_08_DNA_FD_94474 | JGI IMG/M metagenome (GOLD analysis project Ga0129333, IMG submission 94474) | Freshwater to marine salinity gradient microbial communities from Chesapeake Bay, USA - CPBay_Sum_0.6_0.8_DNA | ecosystem: Environmental > Aquatic > Marine > Coastal | place: USA: Chesapeake Bay...
GCGTCCTCACAGGAGAACTCGACATCGTCGACCAGGGAGCGGGCGTAGGCCACCATCTCGCCGGCAATCTGCAGCACCTCAGCACGGCTCTTGCGCAGCTTGTGCTCAAGGTGGATGTCGCTGGTGGCGATGAAGGTGTGAATGCGCTTGCGGGCCGCCGGAGCCACGGCTTCGGCACAGGCCTTGATGTCGCCCTGGGCGGCGCGGGCCAGGCCGCAGATCACCGGGCCATCCTGCGTGCCCACCGTGGCGGCGATGCGCTGCACGGCATTGAAATCGCCGGGGCTGGCGAAGGGGAAGCCGGCCTCGATGATGTCGACCCCCAGGCGTGCCAGCTGTTGCGCAATCGCCAGCTTCTCCTCCAGGTTGAGGCTGGCACCGGGCGATTGCTCACCATCGCGGAGCGTGGTGTCGAAGATCAGAACCCGGCCGGGATCGCGCGCCATGACGGCTATAAGTCGGAATGGTTATGAGTTAACCCCCACTCTAGGGGGGTGGCGGCCCAGTCGTTCAGGTACGGCTGAACACGGGCTGCTGCTGGGCCTCCGCCTTCTCCAGCTGCGCCCGCAGCGTGGCCAGATCGACAAAGCGATCAGCGGCATTGCGCAACTCCCGCGGCACCATGCCATCGGTGCTCATCAACACGATCCGAGGCCCGCGCGCGCGCAACACCTCCAGCAGACGTTCCAGATCGCGGCTGCCGCTCAGCAACCAGATCTCATCGCTGCGATGGGCCACCGTCAGCAGGTCGATGGCGATCTCCACATCGAGGTTGGCTCGGGCGAACTGGCGATGATCCGGATCGCCGCCCAGCTCCCGCAGCGGTTTGGTGCGCACGGTGAACCCAAGGCTGGTGAGGGCGTCGCGAAACGGGCGCTGGTCGGCGGGATCGCGCAGGCCGGCGTACCAGAAGGCGCTGCCGATCGCCACGCCAGGGGTGGCTGAAGCCAGCTCAAGCAGGCGGCGCGGATCGAAGAACCAGCCCAGCTTCTGCTGCACATAGAACATGCTGTGGCCATCGACCGCCAGAGCCAGCTGCATCGGCACCCCGTCGCTTGCGGGAAGCCTAGAAGCTGCGCCTAAAGTCGTGACCTCTGGGAGCGGGGCCCTTGGCCGCCGGCAATCTGGCCCTGGTGCTGCACGCGCACCTGCCCTATGTGCACAGCAACGAGCCGGGCTCCCTGGAGGAGGACTGGTACTTCCAGGCGCTGCTGGAGTGTTACCTGCCCCTGCTGGACGTGCTGGAGCAGGCCGCTGCCGATCCAGCGCAGAAGCCCCACCTGAGCATGGGGCTCTCGCCCACATTGCTGTCGCTGCTGAGCAACGCCGAGCTGAGCCGTCGCTTCCAGCCCTGGCTGGCAGTGCGCCTGGAGCTGCTGCAGCTGGCCCCGGTGAGCCATCAGCCGGCGGCAGCCGTGCTGGAGCAGCAACTGAACCGCGCCATCGCCAGCTGGCAGGCCTGCGGCGGCGATCTGCTGCCGCGCTTTCGCCAGCTGCAGCAGACCGGCGTGCTCGATCTGCTCACCTGCGCCGCCACCCATGGGTATCTGCCGCTGCTGCGCGACTGCCCTGAAGCGGTGCGCGCACAACTGCTCACGGCCGTGCGCGAGCACGAGCGCCTGCTGGGCGTGCGGCCCCAGGGCATCTGGCTGCCGGAATGCGCCTATTACGAAGGTCTGGACCGCCTGCTGGTGAGCTGCGGCCTTCGCTACGCCATCCTCGATGCCCATGGACTGCTGCACGGCCAGCCCCGGCCCCGCTATGGGGTTTACGCCCCGATCTGCACGCCGGTGGGCATGGCCTTCTTCGGTCGCGACAGCGAATCGACGCTGCCGGTGTGGAGCGCCCGGGATGGCTATCCGGGCCAAGCCCCATACCGCGAATTCCACCGCGATCTGGGCTGGGATCTGCCGGCTGAGGAGCTGGCGAAGCGGGGCATCGGCTGCCCGCGTCCGCTGGGGCTGAAGCTGCACCGCGTCAGCGGCCGCAACTGCAGCCTGGAGGCCAAACAGCCCTACCGACCCGCCGAGGCCCAAGCCACCGTTCGCGCTGATGCCCATCACTACCTGCAGGGCCGCGCGCAGCAGCTGGAAGCCCTGGTGGATGCGATGGATCGCCCACCGCTGCTTGTGGCCCCGTTCGACGCCGAGCTGTTCGGCCACTGGTGGTTTGAGGGGCCGCAGTTCCTGGCGGAGCTGTTCCGCCAGGCGCCTGCCGCGGGGGTGGAGCTGATCACCCTGCGGGCCAGCCTCAGTCGGGGCGAGAGCCTGCAGCTCTGCCAGCCTTCACCCTCAAGCTGGGGCCAGGGTGGCTACCACAACTACTGGTTGAACGAGAGCAATGCCTGGGTGATTCCCCAGTGGCACCGGGCATCGCGGGCGATGGTGGAGCGTGTGAACCGCGGCGTTGCCACGGCGGCGGATCGGGAGCTGCTGGATCAGGCCGGACGGGAGCTGCTGCTGGCGCAGAGCTCCGACTGGAGCTTCATCCTGAGGGCGGGCACCACCACAGAACTTGCACGGGAGCGGATTGAGCGGCATCTCGATCGTTTCTGGCGGCTGCTGGCCGCCCTCGAGCAGGGCCAGCCACCGCCATCAGAGTGGCTGGCGGCCGTCTGCCGCGAGGACGGTCTGTTCCCCTGTGTCAATGCCGCGGACTGGGCCACACCTCCCAGCCGCCTGGTGGCCGCCCCGCCTCTGGCGGCACAGGCAGTCCCCCCGTACGGCCCCACCCCTAAGAGAGCTGATGCAGGGGGCCGGACACCTGAACCCAATGACGGAACAGATCCTTGAGACGCCCTCGACTCTCCTGACGGGCCAGCCAATCGTCGACGAAATCAAGGAAGCCGCGATCGAAACCACCCACCAGCACCACCAGCCGGGAGGGCATGCTGGGGCCGAAGAGAGGCAACATCGTCCAACTCGGATGCAGGACCGCCCAGCTGGCACCACCCTCGGCGGTGGTCAGCAGGGCGTCGTAGCGGGGATGGGCCTTCAGGAACAGATCCGCTGAGGGAATGGCCTGAATCGTCACAGCCGCTGGCGATCCCGGGGAGCCCAGTTTCTCGGCAATCTGATCGCGCAGGGCCGGTGTGATCAGCTCACGATCGACGGCCGCCAGCCGCAGCGGCCGCCCCAGGGGGGCTTTCGCCAGGTTCTGGAGCATCGGCACCTGAGCATCGGAGGTCAGCAGAGCCAGATGCACCTTCTGATACCCACCGCTCACCAGAAACTTCAGGGAGCGCAGGGGCAGATCCTTGATACCGCCGATGGCCAGATCGAGCCGCTGCTGGCTGAGCAGCGCCTGCAATTCACTGAGCGGCGCCTCGCACACCTGCAGCCTCACCCCGATGTGACGGGCGAACGCCTTGGCGAGATCAACGTCGTAGCCGACGATCTGGCCGGAGCGGTTGCGGAAGGCCCAGGGGGGCTGATCCGCCCGCAGTCCAACCCGCAGGATCCGGCGCGACTGCAACGCATCCATGCCCACAGCCGCCCGAACCATGCGGCGGCAGGCCACAACCTGCAGCGCGACGGTGGGCTCTGTGGTCCGGCGACTGAGCAGCAGCTTGTCGTTGCGGTAGGTGCTGGCCAGATTGCGGGTCAGCAACGCCCGACCGCCACCTCCGAGCACCAGAGCGAGAAGCGCCAGCAGAGCTCCCCCGCTCAGCAGCTGCCGGGGACGGAAGCGAAGAACGCCCAGGCTGGCGCTCACCACCAGGATCACCAAAACCGCCAGCCCCAGCAGCGACAGCACCTTCTCCTGGCGATAGAGCCACTCACCGTTGAGCTGCACCAGGCCGATCAGGTTGGCGGGCAGGCCGAGCTGCTGCAGCTCCATGCGCACCGCGCTTTTGATGCCACCGGTCACGGCGGGGATGCCGGTGGCCAGCATGGTCAGGATGGCCGAGGGATCCAGGGGCCGATCGACAAACCAGGCGGCAAAAGGCAGGAACAACAGGCTCACCACCTGCCCGAGATTGGGGAGAGCGAAGCCCACGGGCATGAGAGCGCTGATCTCATCCATGGCCTTCTGGCGGCGGGTGGGGTCGGCATCGGGCACGAACCTGGCCATTTCCTCACTCAGGCTGTCGTTCAGCAGGGGCAGAGCGATCAGCAGGTTGGCGCTGCTGGCGGTGATGGCCAGGGGACCGCGCAGGATGCGCCAGCTTGCAGCCAGATCCAAGGGAGTGAGCACCACGATTGCGGTGAACCCCAGCACAAACAGCAGCACCAACGCCACCAGGTTCAGCACCAGAAAGGCCTGACTACGCACCAGCAGATCCGGTGAAACGCTGGTAAGGGTGTCAGCCGTGAGGCCAACGATGCCGATCGGCGCCATCCGGGCCACGAGCTTGTTGAGGCGCCGGAACAGAAGCCGCAGCTGATCCAATGGTTCCAGCAGCAACTGGCGCCGCGGCAGCCCCTGGGCCAGCACGCCGAGCACGGCGGCGAACAGCACCACAGCCGGCAGATTGTCGTCAGCCAGGGCGGTGAAGATGTTGAAGGGCAGATAGGTGCCAACCAGATCCGGCTGCACCGGCGGCTGCAGGATGTCCGGACTGAAGAAGGAAGAGGAGGTGAGTTCCGGTAACAACGCTGGCAGCAGCAGCACCACCAGGGCACCGCTGGCCAGGATCGCCGCCAGAACAACACTGCCGCTGCGCGACAGCAGCCGCATCGCAGCGGGCTGGAGAGACCCCAGGGAGACCACCAGCTCACAGATCAGATAGGGCATCACGGCGATCTGGGAGGAGCGCAGAAAGATCTGGCCCAGGGGCGTGAGTACGGCTGCCTTCGAGCCCAGGGCAACCGAAACCGCCACGCCCAGCAGCAGCCCCAACACACACTGCGCGCCGATGCTGGACGGCAACAGCGCGAGCAGCCGACGGGGGAAAGCCATGACTCAGGGTTTGAACAAACGCAGCAGGAGCTGCAGTTCCCGCCCTTGCTGCTGCATCAATCCGAAGCGCACGCTCCAGGGCGCCACCGCAAACAGGCGCAACATGGCAGCAATCAGCTCGGGCAGGCTGAGAGTATTGGTGAGGAAGCCATACCACTGATTGGTGGGCAGGCTGAAGAAAGTGCGGAAGAACAACCGCAGCTGATCCTCCGGGTAGCGCATCAGCTTTTCCAGACCGAAGCGATACAAAGCATGCTTACGGCGCAGCTCCAGCGGCCAGAGAGCCCGCCAGGCGTGCTGGGCCAGGGCCGGAGCATCGAGGGCAGGATCGAGCAAACCCTCAGTGATCGCCTGCGCCAGAGCTGGTGCGCGCCGCAGCAGCGAACCCACCATGTAGCCGGAGGCTGGATGCACCAGGCTGGCGGCGCCACCGAACCCCACCACCTGCTGGCTCAGATCCGGCAGGGGCGTATTCATGGGGAACAGGCAAAACTCCTCGTGCTCCACTGCGGCCACGCCCACGCCGCGATGGGCCAGCCGCCGCATCAGGCGCTCCTGGAGCACGGCGTAGGGAACAGGTGGCGCCAGAGCCAGGGATGTCTCCTCCACGAAGAAGCGACCGTCCCCCAGATCCATGGCGTAGAGGAAGGTGGGCGGCCCCGCTTGTCGCTCAGCGGCGCTGAGGTGATCGGAGCGGTAATCCATCAGCACGAACTGACCGGGCTCCACCGGTGCTGCCGTGAAGGTGCCGACGATGCCGTAGGCCGCCTGCCCGGCCACCGGGCCCTCATCAGGCCGGCGCACGAACACCGGTTGATGACCGCTGGCATCGATCACCAACCGGGCCCGCCACTGGCGACCATCACGGCTGCTGACGCAGGAGCCATGGCGATCGTGAGCGATGGCTGATGCTTCGGCCTGGTCCCAGACCATGCCAGCAGCACGGCAAGACTCCAGCCAGTGGCGCTGCAGGCGGGCGCGATCGAACAGGCCGTAGTCGACCCCATGGAACGTGGTGGCGAGTGGTGTCGATTCACGATCAGAGGGGGAGGCATTCGAGGGCATCGGTGCACGAAAGTCGCTGCGACAATCGCTCCAACGGTGCTCCAGCAGCTCCTGCACGCCGAGTGCATCCACCTCCGGGCCCCAGATGCCATAGGTGTTGGCCCAGGGGGATGCGGGATCCAGGGGGGCCACCCCCCGCACGGCCACGCCACGCTCCGCCAGGGCAGCGGCGATCGCCAGGGCGGCCGGACCGGCGCCGATCACGAGCACATCGCAGACAGGAACTTCAGTCCTCACACCCATACCTCCAGCGCGACCCTGTTGTTGCTCTGCTGCTGCGGAGCCTCGATGATCTGCTGCTCGGGATCGGCGATCACTGCCAGATGGTGTCGACCAGGACACAGATCAAGCGGCAGCTCGAAGTTTTCATGGCCGCCAGCCACCAGCCAGGGCAAGCGCAGGTAGCGATGATCGGAGTAGCGATCGTCGATAACGACGGCAACCCCGACATCACTCACATCCATGGCGCCGCGATTGACGACGTTGAAGCTCAGGGTTCCAGCAGCAAAGGACACATCCTCCACCCCGAGGTCGCTGACCAGGTGGTGCAGACGCTGCAGGGGATAGATGGCGAAACGCTTCACTGCCGCCAGGGCGGTATCGGGATGCTCATGGTGGAGATGACCGCCGTGGCGTAGATCAGTGCTGCAGCCGTGCAGATGCAGGTTGGCACCGGACTGGGGAACGGTCACCCGACCGCTGGCGGGATCGGTGTCATAGAAACCGCAGCAGTCCCAGTGCAGAGAGCGTCCGAGGTAACGGATCGGATCCAACGCGACGCCGGGATCCTGGGGAGCCAGGAGATAGTGCTGCAGCAGTTGGTAGATGCTGCGTGCGGCAGTGCCGTCACTGACCTCGCTGTGGGCGATGGCGCTGTTGCGCCGCTGCTGCCCCATGCACAACTTGGAGGCCACCGTGATCACCAGGGCACACCACTCAAGCTCCAGGCGGAGGCCGTAGATCGGCGCTTCAGTCAGGCGGCCCTGATGGCGCAGGCGGGCGATGCCGGCGTCCACCACGGCCTGCAGCGGACGGGCGCGCACGTCGCCAAGCTCGGCGGGATCCATCACGACCCGCAGGGCGGCCGCGTCGGCACTGAAGCAGACGTAGGGGAAATGGGCGCTGCCATCGCCGGGATGGAGGGGCCGGATGCCGCCATCCACCGCCTGACACTTCCAGATGGTGGTGTCACCGGCCGGATTGAGCAGGAAGCTGAGCTCACCGTTATCAATACTGGCGGTGGTGCCAAGGCCGAGCACATCGCCGCTGAGCGGAATGGCCTCAAGTGGGAGATGCTCATGCACATCCCCCTGGATCAAATCACTCACCGAGTTGGCGATCCACAGATCGCCGCGGTGATCAGACATCGGCACTGGTGGGCTCGGCCGCGGCTGCAGCAGCCTCACTCTCGGGCTCATCCGGAGCAGGGGGAACCAGCACAACCTCGGCGAGACGGTCACCGGCGTCCAACCGCTGCAGGCGCACGCCGGTGGCAGCCCGAGACTGCTGCGGTACAGCATCCGCGCGCATCCGCACGATCACGCCCCGTTCGCTCACCAGCAGGAGCTCTTCACCGGCACCGAGCACCTTGAGCCCAACAAGCACATCGCCATCCCGGCGGAACTTGATCGCCCGCAGGCCCATGCCTGCACGCTTCTGCAGTCGGAACTGATCCACAGGCACGCGCTTACCCAGGCCGCTGGCGGAGGCCACCAGCACCCAGGGGCCATCGCTGACAGGAACCTCATCGGTGTCCGCCTCCGTGTCGTCATCGGTGGCGGCACTGCCCTCGACGCGATCGGCAAGCTCCACCGGCAGCACATCCATACTCACCAGCTGATCGCCGGGCCGCAGGTTCATCGCCCGCACACCACGGGCACTGCGGCCAAGCGGGCGCAGCTCCTCATCGCTGAGGCGGAAGTGAATCGTCATGCCGTTGCGGGAGCCGATCAGCACCGAATCGCCGGGCTGGGCCAGCCGCACCCAGGTGAGGGCATCGCCATCCTCCAGGGAGATGGCGATCAGGCCATTGGAGCGGATGTTGGCGAAGGCCGAGAGGCGGGTGCGCTTGATGAAGCCACCGCTGGTCAGCATCACCAGCACCGCATCTTCGGCGAATTCGCTCACCGCCAGCAGGGAGGTGATCTGCTCTTCACGCGGAATCGGCAGCAGCTGCACGATCGGCGTACCCTTGGCGGCGCGACTGCAGAGGGGAACCCGGTAGGCGGGAACCGTGTAGACGACGCCGCGATCAGAGAACAGCAGCAGGTTGTCGTGGTCGTTGCAGCTGATGAACAGCCGTACCGCCTCCTCCCCCTGACTCCTGGTGCCGGCCTTGCCACGGGTGCCGCGGCTGGTGGCTTCAAACTCACTCACCGGCATCCGCTTGAGATAGCCGTTCCCGGTCAGCAGGACAACCGAGCGCTCGTTGGCGATCAGGTCGATGTCGTCGAGACCGCCCTCGAGATCGAGAATGTGAGTGCGACGGGGGGAGTCGTAGCGAGCGCGGATCACACCGAGCTCCTCGGTGATCAGCGCCAGCACCCGCTCCTTGCGCGCCAGAATGTCCTTGTAGTCGGTGATCTTGGCGAGCAGATCCTCATGCTCCAGCCTGATCTTGTCGGCTTCAAGGGCCGTGAGGCGGCGCAGCTGCATCTGCAGGATTGCATCCGCCTGGATCTCGCTGAGACCGAAGCGTTCGATCAGCTCCACCCGAGCGCTGGCGGTATCGGCGGCAGCGCGAATCAGGGCGATGATCGCATCGAGGTTGTCGAGGGCAATCAGCAAGCCGAGCAGGATGTGATCGCGCTCCTCGGCTTTGCGCAGCAGATAGAGGGTGCGCCGCTCGATCGTCTCAATGCGGAACTCGAGAAACACCTCGAGCATCTTGCGCAGGGTGAGCAGCACCGGCTCGCCCTTGACCAACGCCAACATGTAGGCGCTGAAGTTGCTCTGCAGCGGTGTGAGCTTGAACAGGTTGTTCAGCACCACCTGCGGATAGGCATCGCGGCGTAGTTCGATCACGATGCGCATGCCATCGCGATCGCTCTCGTCGCGGATATCGGCGATGCCCTCCAGCTTTTTGTCGTTGACCAGCTCGGCGATGCGCTCGATCAGGGCAGCCTTGTTGGTCTGGTAGGGCAATTCGGTGATGATCACTGCATCGCGATCCGGGCGTCCCTTGGCCTCGATCGTCTCGATCGAGGCCACACCACGCATCGTCACCGAGCCACGGCCGGTGGCATACATCTCTCGGATGCCGCGCCGACCAAGGATCTGACCACCGGTTGGGAAATCAGGCCCGGGGATGATCGACGTGAGCGCACGATCGTCGAGGTCTGGATCAGCGATCAAGGCCAGCAGACCATCGATCAGCTCGGTGAGGTTGTGGGGCGGGATGTTGGTGGCCATCCCCACCGCGATGCCGGTGGAGCCGTTGAGCAGCAGCTGCGGGATGCGCGCCGGCATCACCGTGGGCTCCTGCTGCGAGCCATCGAAGTTATCGATGAAATCGACGGTCTCGCTTTCGATGTCCTCGAGCAGGCTGTCGGTGGTGAGGGACTGCAGCCGCGACTCGGTGTAACGCATGGCGGCCGGTGGATCGTTATCCACCGAGCCGAAGTTGCCATGCCCATCGATCAAGGGCATGCGCATCGAGAAGTCCTGGGCCATGCGCACCAGGGCGTCGTAGACAGCCGTGTCGCCATGGGGGTGATATTTGCCGAGCACCTCACCCACCACACGGGCGCACTTGCGGTAGGGCCGGTCGCTGGTGAGGCCCAGCTCATACATCGCGTACAGGATGCGGCGATGCACCGGCTTGAGGCCATCGCGGGCGTCGGGCAGGGCCCGGCCCACGATCACGCTCATCGCGTACTCCAGGTAGGAGCGCGACATCTCGTTGCGGAGATCGGCCTGAATGATCCGGTCTCCGGAGCCGCCATCGGATCCGCCAGGGCCACTGCCGGGAGTCAGGTCACCGGGCCCGGTTGGATCCGCCATTCACCACCACTTCGTTAGAACGCATTTTATCGGGTTCCGCGCCAGTGTCTTCCGCGTCCGTTCCAGCAGCGCCCGAGGCCTGGCCGAGCCGCAGCGAAGCGGAGCTGCAGGAACGCCAGCGCCGGGGCGATCTGCAGGTGCGCAGCGCCGCCGACTACCGCGCCCTGGTGGCCAGCAGGGGACTGGCCGAGGCCTATCGGCGCACCGATGTGGTGGTGGCAGCCAACGCCGAATTCTGCGATCAGGGCACCCTGGCGCTGCACCTGGGCCCGAGCGATCCGCCAATCCGCGTGCAGCGTTTCCGCCTCGGCGCTGCTGAAGCCAACGGCGGCCATGGCAACACCGATCTGATGCTGCCGCTCGGCTCGGGGGGGGCACAGGTGCTGGCTGAGCTGCTGGCCGGTGGCGATGTACCGCTGCGCCTGCAGGGCAGCGCCAGCGCGCAACAGCCGCGGCTCAACCTGGACAGCCGGATCAGCCTGGCGGA
>Ga0129333_10007276_pt1 | contig 10456 bp, 10 predicted proteins | sample CPB6_08_DNA_FD_94474 | JGI IMG/M metagenome (GOLD analysis project Ga0129333, IMG submission 94474) | Freshwater to marine salinity gradient microbial communities from Chesapeake Bay, USA - CPBay_Sum_0.6_0.8_DNA | ecosystem: Environmental > Aquatic > Marine > Coastal | place: USA: Chesapeake...
CAGTCTGAAGTAACTCCACTCATCATTGCCTTAGGAGGAGGTTAAAAACTAGATGGCACAACAACCACTAAATACATACAAAACAGTAACTGGCATAGTCAGCACTACTGAAAATACAGTAATCTACAATACTAGAACTGGTTATACCAGCATTGTTCTTTATGCTCAAGTTGCAAATACTGGTTCTGGAATTGGGACAGTAACATTTACACACAAAAGAACAAATAGAAGCCAAGCAGGAGTTAGTACAGATTATAATGAATTAATTAAAGGCGGATTAGTTCCTCAAAATGATGCTCTTGTTCTTCTTGAAGGTAGATTGGTTTTGGAAAGAACAGCATTAAAAAATGATGCAATTGTAATGAGTGGAATTTCTACATCAGTTCCAAATCATCTTAAGTATACTGTAAGCATTCTGGAAACTCTTAATCAATAATGGCAAAGTACGTCAGTCGCAGGGTAATAAAGACCCCCCAATCCAGATTAACAGCTGATAGATACCAATATCTTGGGTTAAATCAAGCTGAACCTAATTTAGGGGATCCCCCTGGTGATAATCCTCCAATTGGTCAACAGTACATTCTTGTAGCTGTAGATACTGACCCAGGAAAAAGATATTGGCAACAACTTCCTCCAGGAGTTATTGATAGAGGAATTACAGTTAGAGATGAAGGAAATATAATTGGAACTGCAGGATCTATTACTCAGTTAAATTTTGTTGGAACTGGCGTGACTGTAATGCCAGTTGTCCCTGGTGGAGTTGGAATTGCTACTGTAATTATTACAGCATCAATTTCTGCAAATGAACCATCAGATTCAAATTCTTACTATATTGGATTTACAAGTCAAAGAGCTCCAGGTGTTGTAACTGCCTTTGATATTAAACCAAATTCTTTAGTTTTCATTCCAGGCACTAATAGACTAGGTATTGGTAGCACAACACCAAGAGTTGGAGTAGATATTGGTGTAACAACAACCAGAATTGGTGGAGATATTGCTAACTATGAAGGGGATGTAGGAACATATCCAAAAGTTTTAACATCATTAGGTCCAGGAGCAGGATTTACTTGGACCAATGTTGCTGGAGGATTAGGACCACAAGGACCTCAAGGATTCCAAGGACCTCAAGGTGCTCAAGGATTTAGAGGACCACAAGGATCTCAAGGACCACAAGGACCAATTGGACCACAGGGACCACAAGGATTCCAAGGTCCACAAGGATCTAGAGGACCACAAGGTTTCCAAGGATTCCAAGGGGTTCAAGGTGCAATTGGACCTCAAGGAGAAAGAGGACCTCAAGGTGTACAAGGACCTCAAGGTGTACAAGGACCTCAAGGATTTGGACCTCAAGGAAATAGAGGACCACAGGGTGTACAGGGACCACAAGGAGAATTAGGACCTCAAGGATTTAGAGGACCACAAGGACCACAGGGTGTACAAGGACCACAAGGATTCCAAGGACCACAAGGATTTATTGGTCCACAAGGTCCACAAGGATTCCAAGGTCCACAAGGAGCTCAAGGATTCCAAGGACCACAAGGAAATCAAGGATTCCAAGGATTCCAAGGTCCACAAGGTCCTCAAGGATTTAGAGGACCTCAAGGATCTCAAGGACTTACTGGACCACAAGGACTTCCTGGGGAAGTTGGAAACAGAGGACCACAAGGATTACTTGGACCACAAGGTGCTCAAGGATTAGGTCCACAAGGGTCTAGAGGACCTCAAGGTGTTCAGGGGGATATAGGACCTCAAGGATTCCAAGGTCCACAAGGTGCTCAAGGCGTATTAGGACCTCAAGGTTCTAGAGGACCTCAAGGTGTACAAGGTCCACAAGGACCACAAGGAAACCCAGGACCACAAGGACCACAGGGAATTAGAGGACCACAAGGAACTCAAGGACCACAAGGAACTGGACCACAAGGTGCTCAAGGTCCACAGGGACCAATTGGACCACAAGGACCTCAAGGATTCCAAGGTCCACAAGGTGCACCTGGAACTGCCATTCAAATTCTGGGTGCATATGCAACTGTTGGAGCACTTCCAACTTGTGATGGAACTACAGTTGGAGATGCTTATATTGTCACTGCAGATGGACATTTATATGTTTGTAATGGAACATCTTATGTTGATGCTGGATATGTAACTGGACCACAAGGAGGACAAGGACCACAAGGATTTAGAGGACCACAAGGACCTCAAGGATTCCAAGGAGATATAGGACCACAAGGAAATATAGGACCACAAGGTGCTCAAGGAACCACTGGTGCCAGAGGACCTCAAGGTGTACAGGGACCTCAAGGATTTATTGGACCACAGGGTTCTGTAGGTCCACAAGGAAATCAAGGGGATACTGGGGTAACAGGAGCTCAAGGTCCACAAGGATTTGGACCTCAAGGAAATGCAGGACCTCAAGGTGCTCAAGGATTCCAAGGACCACAAGGACCTTATGGACCTCAAGGAGAAATTGGACCACAAGGAGCTCAAGGACCTCAAGGTTTGCAAGGACCACAGGGACCAATTGGACCACAAGGGGAAAGAGGACCTCAGGGCGTTCAAGGTTTCCAAGGACCTCAAGGACCAGTTGGACCACAAGGTTCACAAGGATCTCCTGGTGCTTCAGGTGGACAAGGAACTGATGGTCCAATTGGACCACAGGGACCAAGAGGACCACAAGGATCACAAGGAACTCAAGGGGTTCAAGGTGCACAAGGGTTCCAAGGTGTTCAGGGCGTTAATGGATCTCAAGGGACATTTGGTGCAATTGGACCACAAGGACCTCAAGGATTCCAAGGATTCCAAGGTGCACCTGGACCATCTAATCAAATTAATGCTACAAATACAACTGCTAATGGGACATATTATCCCATGTTTGTCAGTGGTTCTGGAGTTGACACAGTACCAAGAGTTAGAACAAGTGCAACTGCATTTACATTTAACCCAGGAACTGGAGAACTAGCATTTGATGGACCATTAACTTGTGCTGGAAGTGTAACATTAACAACAGTTCCATTTTATAGAAATATAAAAACAATTGCAGCAAATTATACAGTTGGAACAACTTATAATGAGGCAAGTATAGGACCTGTAACAATTAATAATGGAATCACTGTTACTGTCAGTTCTGGTGGCATTTGGAACATTCTATAAGGAACAAGAAATATGTCTTTATCTTATGTAAATTTTAATATAGACAGAGGAACAGACTTTTCTCTTGATGTAACAATAAAACAAAATGGAGCTCCATTAAATTTAACTGGTTACACTTTAACCTCTAAAATAAAAAAACATTATGGATCAGATACATCATATCCAATAACAGTTGTTTACTCTGGAAATGGCGTGGTGAATTTATCAGTAGCCAGCACAGTTACATCAACAATCCCAATTGGCAGATATTATTATGATGTGTTGTATGATACTGGGTCAACAACAGTTAAAGCAATAGAGGGATCAGTGATAGTTAAAGGGACTGCATCTGATAATTAATTATAAATAAAGGAAGTAAAAGTAAAGTATTGTAGTTACTTAGATTTATGAGCACTTTAATTACTGATAAGATCGTAAATGAAAGGTCGGGGTCTGTACTTTACAAATCTCCCCAAGCTGTTGTTCAGGTTGTTAATGCTAGGATGGATACCATTACTACAATTGCTAGTAGTGGATGGACAGAAATATCTGGATTAAGATTAACCATAGCTCCAAAGTTTTCAAATAGTAGATTGATTATTAAATTCCAATTATTTGGGGAAATAAATGCTCATGATACAACTTTTAGAATTCATAGAGATGGATCTCTTATAACATCTGCAGGAGAAACAGGGTATAATGTTAATGGAGGAAACAATAACTGGTCTGGATATTCTGCAGGATTCTTTGACCAAGATCAAAACTCAACAGGAAACAAATACTGCATACTTTACAGTCAAATAGCAGGAAGCACAACTTCTAGATATTATTCTGTGTATTTCTTTGGTTCTGATGGAGGAAATAGAACTTGGTATCAAAACAGAACTATAGGGGCAGTTGGACAAACTAATTATGAGAATTGTTTTTCTACAGGACAAATCATAGAGGTAGCACAATGAGTACAGTAAGCGCAGATTATGTAAATAATCTCTCTGGACAAACTATCATTCCATTTAGAGGAAATATTCTCCAATGTAATTATGTTAGGAACGATAGCATAACCACCTTTTCATATTCATATAGAGAATGGTATGGTAATGACTCTCAAAATATAATGCCAGCTTTAGTTCTTGAGAATGTTGAATCTCCTCACCATTGGATTATGTGCCAATGGCAAATTTCAGGAGAAGCCCCAGCAGAAGGAGATCTTGGTTGGTTTATTCTTAGAAATGGTGCTCATATTAATCCAATGCAAGGAGCTACTGGACCAAACCAATTAGGTGGTGGAAATACTGGTGGATATTGGTCATGGAACATTGGTGGATTTTATGATGGCAATGCAGACTCTACCTTAGGAACTAGAGTATTTACATATTTTGGACCAGCACAATTGACAGGAAGACTTGAATATACATTACAAACAACTGAAACTGGAGGAAGTGATCGTACTTTCTATTTAAATAGAACAGTTGCTAGTGCTGGACAGAATAACTATGAAAATGCAGTAACCTGTGGAGTAATTTATGAAATATCTAATGATGGAAGTTATTGATAATATGTGTTACCTAAGAGGATACTAAAATGGGATATTTAAATGTAAACACAGTTCAAAATACATCAGGTAGAAGTTTAGCTGGTGTCACTGGAACTATAGTAGATTCTTATTATATTTCTTCCTTTGCACAATACAATATTTTATGCACTACTGGGGACGGAACAAGAATTCCGGATTTAGTTCTAACAGTAACCCCAAAAAGAACAACAAATGTAATTATGTGTGAGTGGAATCTTTCTGGAGAAATAGATAATAACACTCTTTTTACTGTGTTTAAAAAAGTAGGAAGTGGATCTTGGGGATTAATAACTACTGCAGGAGAACAGGGATACAATAATTCAATAGGGAATGTTAATTATTCTGGCATTTCTCCTGGATGGTATGATGGAGACTTCAGCAGTACCCCAGCAAATAATGTTATGAATTACAGTTTTGTTGCTGGCACAACAAGTAAAATTGATATTGGATTAGCATTAAGAAACCCCAATGGTGGAACAAATAATTTTGTAAATAGAACTAATTCCTCTTGGGGACAAGCATCCTATGAAACCACAATGTCTTATGCATATTTGTTTGAAATTTATGCTTAATTTTTTTCATAAATAAAGAAAAATGATTGATTATTATGCCAATATCTAAATTAAGAGAAACCTTTAAGAAAAGACCAGAAATTCCTGATGCTATTGCTGCATTGAGACCAAATCATGGATTTGCAATATCTCTTGCACCAGGAAATAACGGAGCTCCTGGAAGAGACAATTACGATTGGGATACTTTATATTGGTCTGAAGGAAATCCAAATCCTCCTCCAACAGTAGAAGAAACTGATGCTAAATTAGCAGAATTAACTGCAGAATGGCAAGCAGAAGAATATGCTAGAAATAGATTTCTTAATTATCCAAAAATAGAACAACAATTAGCTATGCTTTATGATGACATAAAAGCAGGTGTTGCTTTATCAGAAGGAACTTGGTTTAATTCAATTACAGAAATTAAAGAACAAAATCCAAAACCAGAATAATTTGTTATTATTTTATTATGATTCATAAAATTATAGATAACTGGTATGATGATCCAGATGAAATTCGCAATTTAGCTTTAGAAAGATTTAAAATAGAATCTACTAATGGAAACTCTGATCAAAATGGAGGATTTCCTGGGTTTTATCCTGGATTTAGATGTAAAACTACAATAGACAATGCAGTTTTAAATTTAAAAAAATTTCAAGCACATTTAAGTAATAGGATCAAAGAAACTTCATGGGTATGTAAGTCTTCTGTAGATTGTGAAGACTTAAGTTTGTTTGAAATGGACATGCTTGCCATGAAACCAAAATTAAAAGAACACAATTTACATATAGATTTCCACTCTAGATCTAGTAATTGTAGTTTTCAGTATATTCCAGAAGGCACTACAAGTTGGATTCATTCTGATCAAGGAAGTGAATGGGCTGCAGTAATATATTTACACCCAGACCCTCCAAAAGGAACAGGAACTTCTTTCCATAAAAGAAAAAAAACTGGAAGATCTTATATTTCAACTGAGATATTAAATAATGGCACATTAGAAGAGTCTAATTTTGAATTTCTTTCTCCAGAAGAATCTTTAAATGATGATAGTTGGGAAGAAATTGATTATGTTGAAAATGTATACAATAGATGCATAATTTATGAAGGAAAGTATTTTCATACAGCATCTAAATTTTTTGGAACAACAGCAGAAAACTCTAGATTGACTCAAGTATTTTTCTTCGATTTTATAGATCCCAATTTTGTTTTTCAAGTTCAAATATGAGTGAATATTATATTATTGATAATTGGTATGAATCTCCAAATAATATTAGAGATCTTGCTATAGATTCTTTGAATAAAAATTCAGAAATAGGAAGAGAAAAACAATTTGGATTAAGAGCTTTTCCTGGTTACAGAACAAACTGCCCTTTAAATAATTTACTAATTAATAAAGAAAAAATAGAAAAAGAAACTAATCTAAAAATAGATCCAAAAAGATGGATTTTTCAACAAACAATAAATTTAAACCAAACTGATTATGATTTTTTAGAATATGATTTTGATACTAATGAATTAAAAATAAAAAATAGTGATTTAGTTATTTGTGATGATAATACTATTTCAAATGGGTCTTTCCAATATTGTACAAAAGATTCTAAAACTTGGGTACATGCAGATAAAAGAAATGATTATGCTGCAGTAGTATATCTACATCCAAATCCTCCATCTAGATGTGGAACTGCATTTTATAAACATAAAAGAAGCAAAAAAACTCATGAACAATATTATGACTTTATTCCAGTAGATGAAATTTTAAACCCTAAGTGTTGGGAAGAGATTGATTATGTTGAAAATGTATACAATAGATGTGTAATTTATAATGCAAAGCAATTTCATACTGCAACAGGATACTTTGGAGATATTCCAGAAAACAGTAGATTATTTCAAGTATTTTTCTTTAATATATTATCTTGAACCCTAACAGAGTGATCCTACTCATGGTTTGAGATCTTGTCAACTTGACACCCCTGTATGGTCATGGTATAGTGTAAAAGTCTTGAGGGTTCTTTGTGACTTTGAGACCCCAGACCCGTCTTTGGTGGTGGACGGTTTAATTAGTGTCCTAGGAGGGGGTGGTGCCCCTCCTTTTTTATGCTATCCTATAAGGACAGTAAAGAAATCACACATGCCAGTCAATCTTGAAGTTAAAGGTTCTCTTGCCAAATGCTTGGCAACTGAGAATCTTATTATTGAGCACAAGAAAGTGCCTACAGCATGTTTTGATGTGGATCGCAGGGTTCTGACTCTGCCTATGTGGGATAAAGCATCTGCAACTGTTTATGACCTTCTTGTTGGTCATGAGGTTGGTCATGCTTTGTTCACTGACAACATTGATTGGACCATTGATTATCCTGATGTTCCTAAGGATTTTATCAATGTGATTGAAGATGTTCGTGTAGAGCGTCTGATGAAGAAGAAATATCCTGGTCTTTCTAAGACTTTCTACAATGGTTACAATGAACTGAATGCTGAGGATTTCTTCTCTACTCAGGATACTAATCTGGATGATCTTTCATTCATTGATCGCATCAACATGTACTTCAAGATTGGTGCATTTCATAACATTGCTTTTTCTGATGAAGAGAATGAGTTTTTGACTCGCATCAGCAAACTGGAAACTTTTAAAGAAGTTCTTGATATTGCTCGTGAGATTGTTGAGTTTGTCAAGTACAAACGTAAGGAACTCACTGAAATGCCTGAAATTGTTCAAAATCAGGGGGAAAGTGGGGAAGAAGTAGATTTTCCTCAAAATTCTGAACAAAATCAAGGTGAATCTGAGAATGGTGATAAGATTGAAATTGAACAAGAATCTCAATCATCTTCTACTTCTGGTGAAGATTTTGAGGATGAATCTGATGTTACCATGCAACAGGAAGCACCTGATGGTGGTGGCAATGAGGCATCTAGAGAGCATGGTGATGTTGATGAACTTGAGTCTAAAACTTCACAATCCTTTGATGAAAAGTCTCAGAATCTTACCAATACTTATGCTCAGGAAACTACCTATGTAGAACTTCCTAAGGTGTATCTTGAGAATGTAATCATTCCCAATTCCTACATCCATGAGAAAGCATCTGATTATTACAATAAAGATGCAAATACTTGGGTTCGTGGAGAATATCCTGCTGTGATTCAAGAATTCCAGCAGTACAAATCTTCTGCAGTCAAGGAAGTTAATTACCTTGTTAAAGAGTTTGAGTGTAAGAAATCTGCAGATCAGTATGCACGTTCTACAACTGCAAGAACTGGTGTGTTGGATACTTCCAAACTGCACACTTACAAGTACAATGAGGACCTGTTTAGGAAGGTTTCGGTGATTCCTGATGGTAAGAATCATGGACTGATCTTTATCCTTGACTGGTCAGGTTCTATGGCACATTGGATGCTGGACACTTGTAAGCAACTGTTCAACTTGATTTGGTTCTGTAGAAAAGTCAACATTCCTTTTGAAGTCTATGCTTTCAGTGTGGATTGCAATGCTTATGTTGATATTCAACCCAATCATCCTAATGTGATTGAGATGAAGGATGCTGTACTTGCTCCAGAAAAATCATTTAGACTTCTGAATATCTTCACCAGCAAAGTCAATGCTCGTGAAATGGAAGAACAGATGAAGAATATCTGGGCATGTTGCTGGGCATTTCAGAAAGGAAACTTTGGGTGTCCTCGTCATCTTGAACTGTCTGGTTCTCCTCTTGGTGATACCATGATTGCTCTGCATTCTTTGATCCCTCAGTTTCAGAGAGAGAATAAACTTCAAAAAGTCAATGTTGTCTTTCTGACTGATGGTGAAGGTTATGTCAATGCAATCACCAAGGTCAAGAAAAGTAATTATGGTGAGGATTATATTGGTTACACTAAAAACTATAAAACAACTCTGCGTGATAGAAAAACTGGAAGAATCTATCCTTCCTTTGAGTATGCTAACTTCCCACAGTATGCCAAAGTTCTTCTTACGTCACTGAAGGATAAGTTTCCTACTGTAAACTTTATCAACTTCAGAGTTGTTCCTGGTAAAGATTTCCATAACTGCTATCAATGGTATGGTAAAGAGTGTGGTTCCTATGACCAAGTAAGAGCAAAGTATAAGAAAGAACAATTCATTACCTTTACTGGTACTGGATTTGATCAATTCAATGTTCTTCCTACTAACTCTCTGTCTCAGGATGAATCCTTTGATGTAGAGGAAGGTGCAACAAATGCTAAAATCAAATCTGCATTTGTGAAGATGCTTGGTAGAAAGAAAACAAATAAGAAACTGCTCTCTTCGTTTGTTGATCTAATTGCCTGATGTGACAGTTGAGGAGGTGTCCACTAGACCCTCCTCTTTCCCAGAATCCATGCTATCATTACAAAGTAATCAACCCAAGACCATGCAAGAACAACTTGTTTCACTACTCAAAGAACAATTTGGCACAGAAGTTTCTGCTGATGCAGTAAAGTCTGTTGCAACACAGATGAATACTAGTTATGCAACTGCATCTAAGTATCTTCAACAATATAAAGTTGGACGTGGCAAATGGAATCTGGAGGCAACAGTGAAAGAACTTGAACAAACCTATAATGCTCCTGCTGCAGAAGGAACTGATACTGTTCAAACTCTTGCTGCTGTGAAACAAAATCTTATTCCCAAAAAAGATGCTACCTTCGTCAGCTTTGGTAACTTTAGTGATATTAAGAAAGTTGTATCTTCTGGTCTTTTTTACCCTGCCTTTATCACTGGTCTCAGTGGCAATGGTAAAACATTTGGTGTTGAGCAAGCATGTGCTCAACTGGGTCGTGAGTTGATTCGTGTCAACATCACTATTGAGACTGATGAGGATGATCTTATTGGTGGTTTTCGTCTAGTTAATGGTGAAACTGTTTGGCATAATGGTCCTGTTGTAGAGGCAATGGAGCGTGGTGCTGTTCTCCTTTTGGATGAACTTGACCTTGCATCCAATAAAATTATGTGTCTGCAATCTGTTCTGGAAGGTAAAGGTGTCTTCCTGAAGAAGATTGGTAAGCATATCATGCCTAAGGCAGGATTTACTGTGTTTGCTACTGCAAATACCAAGGGTAAGGGTTCTGATGATGGTAGGTTCATTGGCACCAATGTGCTCAATGAGGCATTTCTTGAGAGGTTCCCTATCACCTTTGAGCAAGAATATCCTACTGTATCTGTTGAGACAAAGATCTTGACAAAAGTTGCAGAATCCCTTAA
>Ga0129333_10007277_pt1 | contig 10454 bp, 4 predicted proteins | sample CPB6_08_DNA_FD_94474 | JGI IMG/M metagenome (GOLD analysis project Ga0129333, IMG submission 94474) | Freshwater to marine salinity gradient microbial communities from Chesapeake Bay, USA - CPBay_Sum_0.6_0.8_DNA | ecosystem: Environmental > Aquatic > Marine > Coastal | place: USA: Chesapeake Bay...
GCACCTGTAATTCCGCCGGGAACAACTAATCCCGCCCAGCCTCCACCTAGAAATCCTACACCGTATAGTGTGGGTACTAGTATTGGATTACAAGGGGAAGAGGAAGTAGCTAGAGTAAGATTTACTGAGCAAGACGCTACCAACCTTGCGGCACAAGGTGATTGGAGAATTAAATTATCATTGGCTCCAGGCTCTCCCAACATTTTGTATAATCAAAATGATGATAGTGTAGGTATATTAAAACCTCTAAGAGCGACTGACGGTGTGATTTTTCCATACGTGCCTTCAATAGCACTTAGTTATGTAGCAACATATGACAACACAGCCCTTACACATAGTAATTATAAATTAGTTACATATCAAGGTAGTTCTGTCGAACAACTCACGATTACAGCAGACTTTACAGCGCAAGATGTTTTTGAAGCAAATTACCTAATGGCTACTATACATTTTTTACGTAGTGCAACTAAAATGTTCTACGGTTTAGATAACACTGTCAAACCTGGCACACCACCACCATTATGTTTTTTAAATGGATATGGAGAATTTCAATTTAATCAGCATCCGCTTGTTATAAGCCAGTTTTCTTACACACTACCTAATAATGTTAACTATATCAGATCACAGCCTGATATAGGCGGTGCTCCTGGGGCTAGTCGCTACAATAATCAAATTAAAGACAATACAATACAAAAAGCATTAGATAGATTAGGAAAATATATTAATCAGGGAGGATATTCAGTAGAACCCGATTGGTCTGTTTTACCCAGCGGCAGCAGTCCTCCAACATATGTTCCCACAGCAATGCAACTTGTAATTTTAGCGTACCCAGTAGTAAGCAGAAATGAAGTCAGCAATCAATTTAGCCTAGATCAATACGCTAAAGGAACTCTACTTCAAGGTTCACGTAGAAACGGCGGAGGTTTCTGGTAATGGCAATCAATAATTTTTATCCTATGACAAGTCCATATAGCATGACACCTATAAACACGAATGGCAAATATTTAGATTTTTTAAATTATAGAGTTATACCTAAATATCAAAGCGATATTTACTATCAAATACCTACGGTCTATCAATATAGACCTGATCTTTTAGCATTCGACTTATATAGAGATCCAAGATTGTGGTGGGTATTTGCCGCACGCAACCCTAACGTTTTAGGACCAGATCCTTATTTTGATTTTGTTGCAGGATTAAAAATTTACGTACCTAAATTAGACACTTTAAAAGCAGCACTAGGATTATAGTATGAGTTTTAGTTTTAAAAGTCAGGGAGGCACACCAGACGATTTTGGTGATTTTAAAAATCCTAGTAAAAATCAAGCTAACATATCATTTGTAACAAAAACTGGTGGCGATTATGGCGCCGGCAAAAGCAAGCTAGCAAATGACATAGCAAACATATCAATCAGCCCAGTAACTACCTACAATCCTAACATTAACGGTGATCCAAATAGTGTGCCTAATAGCATAGGTCGTAGGCTATTAAATCCATTAGGATATTTTGCTAGCTACACATATAACATTTCACTTTATATGTTATCTGCAGATGCCTATGCTGCTTTCTTAGCTACAGGTAGAACTAGTATTCAATCGTTTGATAATCTTTCTAATTTAGCAAATGCCTCTTCATATATTACAGGTAACGGCGGTGGAGCTTTTCTTGTAGCTCAAAGCGGTGGTATAAATCGTGAAGTTCAAAATCGTGCTCCCGGAATGCCGTTAGATTATTACATAGATAATTTGCAATTAACTCAATTAAATCCAGGCGCAGGTACAGGAGAACCTAGAGCAGAATATGCGGTATCATTTAACATAACTGAACCATATGGCTTTAGCTTTTTATCACAATTAACTAAAGCAGCAGGAGTGTTACAAAATTATGATAGTAATTTAAGCCCCACATTATTAGGTCAGAAAGGTGCAGAGTTAAATGGCCTTAGAATGCAGTATGTTTTAGGCATAAAGTTTTATGGATATGATATAGCAGGAAATCCAATACAAAGTAGAGAAAGTATTATGGGAGGTGTAGAAGCCTCTGGAAGTAGTTTAAACGCAGGCGTTTTTGAAAGATTTTTTGATATTACTTTACATGAAGTAAAATTTAAGCTAGGTAAAACAGTTACTTACGATTGTAAGGCGAAAATAACACCACAAATTGCATTTGGATTAAAATATGGACATATACCCCCTCCAGTAACAGTTGAGGGAGCTACGGTTTTAGATTGTCTAGTAGGTAATAGAGGACTGTTTACTGCATTAAATGTACAACAACAACAATTACTTGATGAAGGCAAAATATTAGAAAAAATAAATTATTACGTGCAATTCAAGCCACAAGCAAAGGGCATGGAAGATTCTCCTATGTGGTATGATGGTAATAATAGTGAAAATAGATATAATGGCTCAACGTCAGGAGCTAAAACAACTGAACAAAGTAATCCATTTACTGAAATTAGAGCTTTCCCAGATCAATCAACAAAAACGATTAGCTTTGTAGCAGACACTCCTATAATTTCAGCAATAGAAAAAATTATAAAAGAAAGTAGTTTTATGATAACTTCATTGCTTAGATTGGAAGATAATTATAATGCGAAAAATAAAGATCCAAATATTATTTTAGATAATACTAAGCCAATATATTGGTTTGCAGTAACTCCTGAGTTAGCTAATCCAAGATGGGACAGTAAAATTAATAGTTGGGCTTATGATATTCTTTACATGATTGAAAAGTTTGAAGTTCCTTTGTTATACACGGACAACGTTGTACCAGAATTAGGTTTTTATGGAATTCAAAAATCATACAATTATTATTTGACAGGTCAAAACACAGAAGTATTAGAATATAATCAAGAAATCAATGTTGCATATCAAATAAATTTAGCAGGTTTGAATGCAAGCGCAACAAGCCCGGATGTTTCATTAACTAATAGACCTTCAGGACAAAGCACACAAACAGCAGAAAACTTAGCTTTAACCAGTCAAAATGCTATTTTAACGCAAATATATGATGATAAGGCTTTTGCTAAAGCCAAAATAACTATCATGGGAGATCCCGATTATCTAGCCCCACCTAGCACAAGCATAAATGAGTTATATCAACAATTTTATGGCGGAGATGGTTTCACCATTAAACCAAGCGGTGGTAAAAATTTCATTGAAATAGTTTTTTATGAAGGTCAAGATTACAATACAGCAACAGGCATTTTCAATATTAATAGATCAATAGGCATGACAACGCTGCAAGACCCTAGCATCAGTCCAGGCGTAGTTTATGAAGTAATCAGAGTTCATAGCAAATTCTTAAATGGCAAATTTACACAAGAGCTTGAATTAAATATTAAAGATGTTAAGGCAGTCGCAGATGCCATAAGACGAAGATCAGCAGGTGAAGCGGTTGCTACATCAGGTACCACAGCAAACGGTACAGGTTTAAAACCAGATCAAGCACCAAGTTCAACAACTCCTACACCTACAAGTGAGGGTGCAGGATTAATTAATCCATATGGGATAGGACCTACAAATAAATCTAGTACAGATGATAATAATCCAGTAAATAATCCTAGATATGGACCAACTAGATATGATTACGGTTCAGGATCAGCGGATCCTACTGGAGGATTTGGTAACGGCGATCCATTTAGTGACCCATTGAGAAATTTTGGATTACGAGGGGAACCTCCATTCGGTATATGATGAGTAGAATGTATGTCAACAGTTAAATCTAATGACGGATTTGCAATACTTAATAAGCCGGCTGCTGCTAGCGAACCAGGCGGCACAGACGGTATTAGATTTCCATATCCAGTTGTAGGCATAGTAAAAGACAACATCGATCCCTTTAGACAAGGCGCTATTCGCGTATGGATAGAAACTAGTGAAAATCCTAGTCAAAATCCTGATGACGATAAAAGTTGGGTCACTTGTTATTTCTTAAGTCCATTCTTTGGTTCCACAGAAGCAAGTGCAGGCACAGACACATATGGTACATATAAAACTAACCCATCAAGTTATGGTATGTGGTATAGTCCGCCTGATATCGGATCAAGAGTTTTGTGCGTATTCGTGCAAGGTAAATCAAGCCAGGGCTATTGGATAGGAGGTATACCTAATCCACTGTTACTACATATGGTTCCTGCTATAGGTGGCAGAGAAGATGTAGTACCTAATAAGGGTGAAGCTGCTAGTATGGCTGATGCTCCTAGATTGCCTGCTGCAGGTCTTAATACAAATAATCCTGCTATATCTCAAAGTATAACTTATCTTGATGAAGCTACACCGGTACATAGTTACACTGCTGCAATTTTACAACAACAGGGTTTAATACGAGATGCTATTCGTGGTGTTATAGGAACTAGCGCAACAAGAGAAAGCCCAAGTAGAGTTGGTTGGGGCGTAAGCACTCCAGGAAGACCTATATATCAAGGTGGCTATGACGACACAAATCTAACGAAAGTTTTAGATGAAGGTATAGATCAAAGTCAATTAAAGGTAATTGGAAGAAGAGGCGGACATAGCATCGTAATGGACGATGGCGATATATTAGGCAGAGATCAATTAGTAAGAATAAGAACTGCCGGCGGTCATCAAATTATAATGCATGATAAAAATCAAGTTTTATCTATATTGCATAGTAACGGTCAGTCATATATTGAATTTGGTAAAGAGGGTACTATTGATATGTACTCAACCAATAGTATAAACATGAGAAGTCAAGGAGATATTAATTTACATGCTGACCGCGATGTTAATATAAACGGTAACAAAAACACAAAAATTAATACTAATGGCGATTTAGAACTAACTTCTGCTAAGAAAACTAAACATAGTGTAGGTACTACTTATAATTTAAGTTCAGGTATGATTATGACTATCAAAGGTGGTTTAGGATTAGCCTTAGATAGTGGTGGTGTTGCAAGCCTTAGTGGTTCTTTACTAACATTCGTAAAAGGCAAAGTTTTAATGTTGAATAGTTTCGCTAGCCCACTTATAGCGCAAGACGTTAAAGGCAGCGATATTATTACAAATATTGATAACATATGGACTCCTGATCAAGGGTTCGTAAACGTACCAAACGCTATAGCATCGATTTGTAGTAGAGTACCTGCTCACTATCCTTGGGACGATAGTAATAAAGGCGTAGATTTACAAGTAGACTTATCAAAGGCTAATGCTATACCAGACGATCCAAATGCACAGGTATCAAAAATTAATGCAGAGGCGGCACAAATTGAAGGACAAATATCTAGCGGTATAATGTCAAATAGTCCGTCATTAACTGGCGTGAGTGAAAATCTTAATAACTTAAATTCTGCTGCTATGTTTGCCGCACAAAGTCAAGTCAATGCCGGAACACCATTTGCTGCAAGTAATAGGAACGGATATGCGATAGTAGATGTCAACGGTAAAAAAGAAATACGTATTGGTCCTGCCGGTATGCCGATATCACAATTAGAGTCGGGCGGAATATTGAAACCAGGTGCAGCAGCTTTAATTGAAAATAATTTGAACAAAGGAATGTCTGCAGAACAGGCATTCGCTACAAATTTATTTACAGGAAAGGCAGGTGCAAAGAATTTCCAAGAATTAATAGCAAGTTATACATCACAAGCATCAGCAGCAAACGCTTCATATCAAAGAGCCCAATCAGAATTAATTCAGGCAGGAGTAGTAACTGGTACTGCAGCACCAAATCAAGAGGCTGGAGTAACATTAGCTGCAGCCACTAGTGGAACTGCTGCGGTAGCTGCTAGAGTGGCACAAGCTACAGGAAGTAACACTGCAAATAATATTGCACGTAAAGCAGATCAGATTACTACAACAATATCATATGCTAATCAAGCAGTTGGAGCAGTAAACACTGCTGATAAACCAATCACTGCAGCAATACAATTTATGGAGAAAAATCCTAAATTTGCAGGAAAAATTAATTATAGTCAAGGCACTACGGGCGCTGCATTAAGTGTTGTTAAAGAGGGCATAGGTAGGTTAGAAGCGGGTCAACCTGTAAATCTAGGCTTCTTAGTTGCAGCTAAGGGTATGGAAAGATTTACTAACTTTAGTATACGTGGTACATCACAAGGAGGATTAGCCGGCTACGTAAGTAATCAGTTTATTAATTCAGCAAACACTTATACTTCTACATTTATAAATTCTTTAAAAAATAATTTTAAAAACAATGTGAATGGAACTGTTGCAATAAATTCTGCTTTTGCTCAAGCGGGATTAGCATCTCAAGCTAAATTATTAAATCTGCAAACCACAGCTATAGGTGCAGCGCAAAGTATTAAAGCAGCAGGATATTTCTTACAAGCCGGGCAATTTAGTTTAGCATCCAATGCTCTTGCAACAGGATTAGGAAGCATTCCAGGAATAGGTGGTTATGTTACAACTATAAACAATGCAGTGCAAACTATAAGAACAGCAATTACTGAATTACCAGGTCAAATTAAAAATGTCTTTAGTTCCTTTGATGCTGCTGTTAAATCTGTAAGCTTCGCACAAAAAACAAGTCAGCTAACTGGAGTTACAGTAGGTGCAAGTAAAGCAAGTCAAAATCTTGCAGGAATATTTGGTGGCCCAGCAGGCGGTGGTATAAGCGGCATATTTGGTTCAGCGAAAGCAGGATTTGATAGTGTGGTGCAGGCAGGAGCTGCTGCTTTAGGCAGTGTGTTTAATATAATGAACGCAGTAGCATCTGTAGCAAGCTTATTTGGTGGAAAACGCAAAATTAGAAAGGGTGTAAGTAAAGAAAAGACTGTATCAAGAACTGGTATTAATCAACAGATATTAAGAACTATAGGAGATCCAAAAATACCTCCTCCTATATTCATTGAAGGTGTAAGCGAACTACAAGTTCAAGAATTAAACAAACTGAGAGAAAGAGCTAGACAGCAAACGTTAAATAGGGGAACCAATGCAAACAATCCTAATAATCCTAGAAATCAAGGTACCAGTGGTATACCAACAAACGTAATTACCGATGCAACATTAGGCGGACAATTTACAAATAGCTTTGCTCCAGGTACAGTACGTACCAACTCTGGTATAACCAATTTTAGCGGTACAGGCTCAACTACAAGACAATTAGAAGTAGATCAAGCGCAAAGTATTAATAGTGACTTAGCTAAGATAGATCAAGCCAGACAGAACTATTCATTTGTTTCGTCTAATTTCCCGCAAGGAAGTCCTGAAATTTTAGCAGCAAGAAATGCCTTGGATAGCGCAGTAGCACAGCAGCAAGTAAGTAATAATGTTTCTGGTAGCGCACTACCTATAACACCAACTAATCCAACTCAATATAATATAAATCAAATTCCTCCTCAATATAGAGCATTTTATATGAAATTTAGGAAACTGCCACCACAAGCAAAAGTGTTGCCCGACGGTACAATCATTTAATAAATATATCATATGCCACAGTATCTTGGATTTAGCACAATAAACGCAAATAAACCTAGGACAACTAATGCACCCAATGGTGTAGACGGAGGTCCAGGAGGTATAAGACAACCTATAATATGGGGTAAAAAGTTTGCTCTTACTGATGAAAAATTAGTTATCCAAGATTTTTTAAATGCTTTAAACATTAGATTAGGAGAAAAAGTTGGTCAACCACAGTATGGTACAACACTTTGGGATTTTGTTTTTGAACCAAACACTATAGAAGTGCAGGGACAATTAGAGACAGAATTGAGACGAGTAGCAAATCTTGATCCAAGATTACAGGTCAATACAGTAAAAGCAAGTCCCGTTCAAAATGGTATATTAGTTGAATTACAAGTTGCTGTTGCGCCCTTTAATAATCCGCAAGTTTTAAGCGTTTTCTTTAATAGCGGGTTAAATTCAGCATCGTTGCAATAGTTAAAAACCCAGTTTTTCTATATTGATAAATACTAAAACAGAGTTTTATTATGGCTACAAGTTCAAGACAAGCTGCTTTATTCGGTGTAAATGATTGGAAAGCGATCTATCAAACTTTCCGTGAAGCCGATTTCCGTAGCTATGATTATGAGACACTACGTAAAAGCTTTATAGATTACCTGCGTGTCTATTATCCTGAAACATTTAATGATTATGTAGAAAGCAGCGAATTCATCGCACTTCTTGATGTCATGGCATTCATGGGTCAGGGTCTAGCATTTAGAAACGATTTGAATAGCCGTGAAAACTTTTTAGACACAGCAGAACGTAGAGATAGCGTAATAAAACTTGCTAACTTGGTGAGCTATACACCTAAGCGAAATTTATGCGCTGAAGGTTATCTCAAAATAGTAAGCATACAGACTACACAAAACGTTGTAGATTTAAATGGCACAAATTTAAGTAATATACCTGTATTATGGAATGATCCTGCTAATGTGTTTTTCTTAGAACAATTTAATGCTATCATAAATGCAGCATTGATTGATACACAAAAAATAGGCAGACCGGGAAATATAGCAGATATATTAGGAGTTGTTACAAGCGAGTATAGCGTAAAAATTCCTACTAATACTTTACCCATAGCTCCATTTCAAACTTCTGTAGATGGAACTACTATGGCTTTTGAACTCGTAAGCGTAAGCAGTGTAGGTAAAGACTATGTTTATGAAATACCTCCTGCTCCTAGTGGACGTTTTAATATGCTTTACAGAAACGATCAATTAGGTTACGGTAGTGCCAACACAGGATTTTTCTTTTATTTTAAACAGGGTGTATTACAAAACGTCGATTTCAATTTCTCACAAGCAATTAGTAATCAAATAGTAGACATTAATATTGAAGGTATAAACAATACTGATACATGGTTATATCAATTGAGTGCGGACAATAGTTCAAGAACATTATGGAGACAAGTTGATAATGTTTATGCAAATGCATACCTACAAACTGAAGGAAGCAACAGAGAAATTTTTAGTGTAAACAGTCGTTTCAATGATCAAGTAACTTATGTTTTTGGTGACGGCGTGTTCAGCAAAATTCCTGTAGGTACATTTAGAGCTTATGTAAGAGCAGGCAACGGATTAACTTATACCATTGATCCAAGCGAAATGCAAGGCATAAGCGTATCATTTAACTATATTAGCAGAACCGGAAAAATTGAAACATTAACAGTTGGTCTAGCACTAACAACACCAGTATCAAACGCTCAGGCACGCGAAACACTACCTGATATTAAGCAACGTGCCCCAACAAGATATTACACACAAAACCGCATGGTTAATGGTGAAGATTATAATAACTTCCCATATACACTTTACAGTTCAATAATTAAATCTAAAGCAGTAAATCGCAGTAGTGTCGGCGTTAGTAAAAATTTAGACTTGCTTGATCCTACAGGAAAATATTCAAGTATTAATAGTTTTGGAGATGACGGGGCATTATACCAAGATGATACCGACGGTTTTTTAAATTTAACTATTACTGATCAAAGTGACATCATAGAATTCTTATCCGTTGATCTCGCTACAGTATTAGCAAGTAATAAAGCTAATCAATATTATATAGAAAATTATCCACGCTATGACCTTGATGCGGCTAGCGGAGACGGAACAGTCTATTGGAACGGTAGTACTGTTGATGCAAATAGTCAAACAGGTTATTTTTATAACATCAACTTAAACAACAATGTACCACTATCAATAAGTTTGTTTAATAGTAATAATGCGAAGTATATTACACAAGGAGCATTAGTACAATTTGCAGCACCTGCTGGTTTTTATTTTAATAATAAAAATAGATTAGTATCAGGTATTCCAGGACCAAATAATCCAACTACACTATGGACAACTGTATTAAGTGTTAATGGTGATGGTAGCAATAATGGTCAAGGTAATTTTGCAAATGGTACTGGTCCTGTAACATTAAATGGTTATGTTCCTTCAGGCGCGATATGCACACAAGTAATTCCTGTTTTTGAAAACAAACTTAATACAATCATCGTAAATGAATGTGTAGAGAGAATGGATCTACAATTAAGCTTTTGTTTAGTATTCAATAATTCATTAGCTGTAGATCAACAACGCTGGAGCATACGTCCTTATGGTGATCCTGACTATTTTGTAAATTTCTTAAGTTTAGGTGGTAATAGATATAGCATAACATATAAATCATTAACATATTATTTTGGAAGCGTAGAAGACATAAGATTTGCGTTTAGTGCAGGTGAATTAGTATATGATCCTTTTAGCGGTAAAATTTTACAAGATTACATAAACATTTTATCGATTAATACAGTACCAAATAGCAATACTCCTTTGTCAAGAGATATTAAGGTTAATATAATAGGGCAAACAGTAGAAAGTGATGGATATGTAAATGACTTTGAAGTAGAAGTCAGCGCCACAGATATAAACAATAAACAATTGATTTTAAATCCAGACTTTTTCAATACTGTTACAGGCGTAGAAACAGGATCAGCAAACATAGGTAAGTATGTATTTTTCGTAACTTTACAAGATCCTATTAAC